>Ga0098060_1000807_pt1 | contig 13340 bp, 15 predicted proteins | sample 21_taG_FD_77063 | JGI IMG/M metagenome (GOLD analysis project Ga0098060, IMG submission 77063) | Marine viral communities from the Subarctic Pacific Ocean - 21_ETSP_OMZ_AT15319 metaG | ecosystem: Environmental > Aquatic > Marine > Oceanic | place: Pacific Ocean | collected 2015-01-19 | reverse complement strand
TTTTTTTAAGTTAATATTTATGTTAAATTGTTTATTCTAAATCTTTTGAAGACATAGTGTTAACTAAGTCTTGTTCTCGTACTCTTTCTAATAATAAACTCCTAGCTATATCTATAATAGGTAGATGAGTTGATTCATCAAGAATACAGTTTCTTTGGTCTGCAACAGTATCTCTATCTACTACAATGTTAGGCGGATTTATAAGATAGTTCATAGCATAGCTTTCTATATTATAAGTTCCGTCTGTAACTAATTGGTGTCTTTTAACTGTAGCTGTAGCAGAAGGTAATTCTCCTGAAACTTCTCTAGAAAACACTAATCTCCAAGTCATTGCATCACCGTAAGTAGTATAATAAGGTTTCTTATACTTATTTTTTGACAGTCTAGAAACCTCATCATGTGATACTACATTGAATACAGTATTTATCGGAGTAACACCGTCTGTACAAATCTTTTTGTCTATTGTCCCGTCTTCATGTATTGTGTACATAAAATCTCTAGGAAGGTCATAAAATTGACCATTAGCAAAAGTACCTGTTTGATCGGTAGAAGCAGTAAGCACAGCTCTCTCAATAAGAGCACTGAGCCCCTGACTTCTTACCTCGGTTTCCTCTAAACTTTCACCTTTACGGTTATTTTTTCTATCAATGAACTGTTTAATATATACATGCATAGCGTCAGTAAGAACAGAAGAATAATCTACATCTTCATATCCTGGGGAACCAAAACTAGTAGCTCTATCTACTTGTTGATCTAGTTCATTCGCCATTTCATTTGCAGTCATATTTTATTTTATTTTTTATTAGCCATTTCTACTTGAGACTTAACTCTCATATACATGTCTTGGTTTTCAGGATCGTCCATCCACCTCAAGGCTTGTGTAAGATCTCCTATTTCTATTCCGTTATCCAAAGTATAACGTCTATCATTCATTTTTTTAACGGCTCCAACTTCAACAGCTTGCTGCATAAAGATTTTACCTTTGTATGTAGGATCTTCTACAATTCTTAAAAATCCTGCAGGGCTTTCTTCTAGTACCTGTAGTATTTCTGTTTCTAACCAATCACTATTGTAATTAGCAGGAATTGTTCTTCCTAACGCTCTAATAAATCCTTTCATGTTAGAATCACTAGATACAATTTTACCATACTCTGCAAAAGCTCTTGTTTTAAGTTTACCTGCTTCAGCTCTTTGAGAAATAAGTTTACCTTGATTCACAATCATGAATTCATAAGTAGCTCTGTTTCTTCTATCTTCATAAGAAGGAGAGATTAAGTTATGGTTAGATATTAAAATTTTATACCTAAACATACCTAAAGCAGTATTTAAATTAAGAGTCATACCTTGCTTAGTTAAAGTAACTCTACTTTTTTTATCTGTTCTCCAGAAATTTTTATCTGGAGTATTATATGGATTTAGGTCTACACCTAATTCCTCTTCAAAGAACTCACGTTCAGTCATACCTTCAGGGTATTTTTGAACATACTTTTTGATCATTCTTTTTTCAATGTCATCAAGTATCATTTTAATTCCTCCGCCTTTTCGGGCACTCATTAAAGGAACTTGAAAGCTTTTCTTTACTTTGTTAAACATGAAAGGTTCTTTTGTAAGATCCTGTCCTGCTACTAATAATTTTTTCCACTTTCCTGAAGACTCTATGGGTTTAACTTCTACAGTTCTGTTCTCTAAAAAAGAACCCCAAATAATCTTTTTCTCGGCTGTTTTAGCCTTAATTTTTGTTTCTCCACTCATTTTGCTGTCTTTATTATATTAAATTTTTCCTCAAAAACTTAAATAAGCTCCCCTACTGTTAGAGTAAGGGAGCTATATTTAATATTAATTATTTAGTTACGTTTAAACGTAAATCTACAACTTTAGTAGGATCTTCAATCATCATTCCTCCCCATTTTTGGAAGTGAACTTCATATCCATCAATTGCTGATGATACTGATTTAGGAGAACCTTTACCACCTGCAGTAAACGGATCACGCATACCTGCGATGTATGCCCAGTTATAATCTGGAACACCTTTTGGTTTAACTCTGTAGATTCCTGCATCTTCACCATAGTCAAGAGCAATCATTCTGTGAGACTCAACAATTCCTGAACCGTCTGGGTGACGTTGTGGGAAGTATACATCATCATCAAGGAAATCTAAGATCTCAACTCTAAGCTCAACACCGTTATACCATTGGTATACGTTATATTGTGGCTCCATAGAAGAGTAAGTATTGCTACCTCCAATAGTTCCTGATTGAGTTTTACCTGTTAACCATCTGTCAGAAATGATAGTTACTGTTTGAGCAGTTTTAGCAGAAATTTGCTTAGAAATTTCAATTGCACCAAACTCACCAGTCATGATGTGAACTACACGTTTTCCACGCTCTAGTTTACCAACACCCATATCAAGTAACATCTCTAAATGCCAATCAAGGTCGTATGTATTGTAGTAGTGTACGTTTGATGGAGCAATTTGCTCAAAGAAACCAGCACCAGACTCAATAGCATATTTAGTCTTGTCATCTTTGTTTAAGTACTTGTGATCAGCAGTCCAGTTTTTCTTACCATAAAGACACATTCTTGCAAACATTTCTTCTAATTGGTGGTGAGCAACTAAATCCTGATAGTTAATCCACATTGATTCTTTTTCACCTTTGTAGTTGAATCCAAATTCTAATGGCTCATTTTTTCCTTTGTTGATTGTGTTACCAGCAACTTCATACTGCATACGCAATGTAGAAGGACGGTTTTCCATTCTCCAAGGAGAAGTGTAGTAAGGTTCAGCACCTTGGTAAGACAATGTAGAAGGCGTAGCTCCGTAGAATTTAGAGAAACGAGTACTAACTGCTAATTCATCAGAAGGAACAGAAGTGTTTGTATCATCTGTAAGTAACTCAACTTCTACTTTGTAACGTGAACCTGCGTCCATTGATTTTTTTACTAAGTAGTGGTAAGCATCAGATTCTCCACGTAAAACATTTGTTTCTTCAAACAAAGGCTCGTCAAAAATAAGATAGAAACGCTCTCCATTTGCTCCTACATTTGCAGGAAAAGTTCCAGCAGAAATAGTAAGACCACCGATTGTTTCAGCATCAACAAGCGCTAAATTTTTATCGTGCTGACCTTGTAACATCCAGTTATAGAAACCGTTTTCTTGTTCAACTTCTTTTACAGGGAAACGATCTACGAATTCACGTAATTTTCCTTGTAAGTTAGTTTTGTAAATAGACTTGATTACGTTAGAAATCAATTCTGGTTTTTGTTGGTACAAAGCATGAAAGTGATTATCGGTAACAAGACCATTATAATCCACAGCAGCATACTTTTGTAACGGAAGTAATTGTGACATTTTTCTTTTTTTTTATTTATTAAACGAATATATTTATTTATTACTTTTTCTTTTTGTAACCTCTTTCTAGCATATCTAAAATTCCAGAAGTTTTTCCTGAAACTTTAGAAGAGTTTTGTCTACCTAGACCTCTTTCTTCTTCTGATGCTAACACTCTATCTAATTCTGATACAGCTTTTGTTTTAGCTACTCTTTTAATCTTATCAATGTTAGGAGTGAATTTACCTTCCTTATTAACATCAAAAAGTCCTAGTTGATCGTAGTAACTCATGAGTGCCTGAAATTCTGCAGGCTGTTTCATTTGTTTGTACATTAAACTAGTATATTCTCTACCGTTTTCGTCTTTGTAGACTGGGGCAGTCATATTAGCTTTAATTTTATCCTTAACAGTTTTATTAAGTTTTAGTCCGCTTATAAATTCTTCTTTAGAATCTACAGTAGTCATTAAATTATTAAACTGTTGGTTCTGAGCATTTTTATATTGCTCTAGTTGTTTCTTTTGGTCTTGTTCAGCTTTAGCTACTACTTGTGCAGCACTTTGTTTAAGAGAAGGTAAAGCTCTTTGTGCTTTTTCTTCTAGCTTATCAATACCGTCAGCTTCTTCAACCATACTTCTAGCTTCAGCATCTGAAAAGTTTTTACCTAATAAATATTCAAAATAAATATTCTTTTGAAGGTTAACATCTTCTGCTATAGCATTTTCAGAAACATTGTCTAAGTAATCTAAACGTTGTGCCATTTGTATAGCATGGTCAGTATCAGAAAACTTATCTTCAATTTCTAAGAATCTTTTCTTAGCTCCTGAAAAGTTGTTCATCCAAGATTCTGTTTGTGATTGAAACTGTGTCTCTAATGTTTTAGCCATAAGTTTTTTAACTGTATCGGCTGAAGCATCTTCTAACATTTCTTCAATCTCTTCTTCGTCAACTCCTAAAAAGATATCGTCTTTCATCAAGTCTTTAATAAGAGCTTGGTAACGAGTAGTTCCTTTTTTTGGAGCTTCTACAGATTCTTTAGATTCTGGTGTCGTTGTTTCAATTTCCTCGCCAGAAGTCGTTTCTTCTGGTGGCATGATAGTTAAACCATCACTAATAGATATTTCTTTTTCTTCTCCTTTTGTTTCTTCCGAAACTTCTAGATTTTCAGAATCCTCACTTTTAGTTTCTCCTCCTAACTGTGATTCTTCTAGTTCTTGCGGTGATAATATCTGAATACCGTCAAATAATTCATTCTCTCCTTTACTCATTGCTGTCTTTATTTAATTACAATATTAAAATTATTTTTATAATACATAAACATTCTTTAAGCTTTTATGTTCTAAGAAGTATAGCTTTATATTAAATAACTATTTTTTTGCTTTCTCTGTTTTAACTATTTTTTCCCTTTTAATTTCTTCATCAGCTTTATTAGCTCTAATAGTTTCTTCCAGTTTTCCTTCTTGAACCCTAATTGTATTTTCTTTAAAATTTTCATCTACTTCTGTTCTTCTTAAATCTAATTCATCAGCTATTCCGTTTCCGTCTGAATCTATACGTAAACCTTCACGTATAAAATTACTTTCTTCTTTGAATAACATTTCTTCTTTCTTTGCTGCTATTTGAGCATATTTAACTTTACGATCTTCTTCTTTGTGGTAGTCATCTCTTTCCCACATTTTTTCTTGCATTTGATTTTGCTCAGTTTGCATTTTTTCTTGAGAAGCTCTATTTGCTTCTGCTTCTTCACTTTGTTCTTTTCTAATACGTTCTGCAGAAGCTTTTAGTTTACGAGAAGTTTCTTGTACAGACTCTGATGTAGAAATAGCAATTAGATCTTCTATCTTAGCTTGTCCATTTTGTATAGCTGCTTGTGATAAAGATTTAATTTCAGAATACAATGCTGTATCTGCTGTAGAATTACCAATATGTATATCCATTTCAGAAGCAGCAAACTCATCAAAGTTTTCTATCATAACTGCCCCCATGTCATCCATTAAGAACTGGCCTTTTTTAGGATTCTTTTTATAGGCATATTTACATACATCTAAAAATTTAGTCATTGCTCGTTTACGGAAATTAGCATCTACTGCAAACCATTTTTCTGTAATGTGAGAAGTCTGTGCAACTTCACGTTCTACATTACCTACTGCCTCACGATTCTGTATCTGCCCTTCTCTGGCTCCAGAAACACCTGCTAGTTTACCTAGTGTGTTTTCTATATCCAAGAGTATGTTTGTATACATTTGAATAGCATTAGGATCTCCTATTTGCACATTAGTAGCAGTCAGTGTATTAAACGCTCCTGCAGACTTTCCTTGTGAAGGCCCTTTTAATATTTCATTTGTAGGATCTAAGAATCCAAATTTGTTTACTGTAATATACCTAATCCATTCTGCTGGTTTCCATCCTGCAGGAATCATAGAGGCATTAATTGCAGCAAAGTTTCCTTTATACGTAGCAATTTCTAGTTCACGTTTGTAGTAAGCAATATCATAAGAATAAGCCAACGGTTTCATTACATCTGATAAAGATTGTACTCTAGTATCATTAGTACTATAAACTGATCCTACAAACGGAGGTGTACCTTTAGATTTATTTGTTAAAGATTTTCCAGCATAACGTACAGGACGCATTCCTACATAAATATCATCTGCTATTTTAGTAGCTTCTAGCCATTCGTTAACCCATGTTTCTTCTAGTTCTTCTCCTAAATCTTTTTTAGCTTTATAAAACTCATCTACAAAATCATACTGAGTTTCCCCGTCTTCATCGTAATATTTACGTTTGTATATTTTACGTCTAGATCTCCAGCATGCTCTAACAACTCTTACGTTACCTGCAGTATCAAAAGATCCTGCAAAAGTTCTAGTTGCCATTTCACTTGGATGAAATATTTGTAAAGCATCTACATCTCCGTATATATCATTTATAGCAAAGTCCCTATTAAGTCCTATTGCTGTAGAAGCATCTGAATTAGTATTAGTACCTGTCTCTAAAAACTCTACATCTTTAGGAGTAAGCTCATCCCAGAAATCATCAATAACTTGACCAGTAGATAAATAATCATACCACACAATTACATCAGAATCTTCTATATACATAGAGCTTCCTCCTAATGTGTAAAGATTCATAGGGTTTACTCTTCTCATAACAGGCTCCCCTCCTAATACTCCACAATACACTATCTCTTCACCCGCAACTAGAAGATCTTCAAACGTACGTAAAAATAAAAAATCTAAATCTTGTTCTTTATACTCTCTTTTAAGAATTCTATTAGCTGTAATTTCGGCAATGTCTTGAAAATCATAGCTAGCGTAATCTGTTTGTTCCTTTAATATAGCTTGTACTTCTTCTTCAGATTGTGCGTCTCCTGTGATTATATCCATAAACACTTGGTCCATCTGTTTTTTAAGAGCAGCTTCTTTTCTAGAAATTCCTTCTTTATCATTAGCAGATAAGTACGCACGATATTCTTTTCTTCTTTTAGAATACTCTCCTAGTAAAAGATTAATTTTAGAATTCTCTATTCCTATATGTTGGAATTGTGCAGGAAGTTTTTCTAGATCTAGATTATCAGGATTGATATATCTTTGAAAATCTTTAGGGTTAATTATATTTGAACGTAGACTATAATTAGTTTGCTTATTTTTAAAATTAGCTCTTAATTCATAATCAGATGTTAAAATATCTTCTGCGTAGTCTACGCATTCTTTAAACCACTTTTCTGTTTTTTGTTTGTCAGATAGCTTTTGTCGGGGAAAGCTAACAATGTTATTTAATTTTACATTAGAATTGTATGCCATGAGAGTATTTGTTTAAGTAACAAAGTTAAATATAAAAATTTACATTTAATGTTTTAGTTTAAAGGGATCATTAAAGTCATTAAAAACTGTTTTAGATTCTGAGTATTGTAGTACTCCCATATCTTTAAAATACTCATCATCTAAAAATGTTTTAACAGCTACTGTTTCTTTTTCTATGTTTCTTTGTGTTGTAGCATCGTGCCACAACAACATGCCCAGAGAAGATACACGGTCAAAGTTACCGCTCTTATTCCACATAATAAGCTCTATCAACATTGCTGGCGAGTAAATCAATTCTAAAACTCTTTTATCAGAATTACTAGAAGTTTTTTCTAGTAACCAAGATTTAATAAAATCTCTAGCCGTTTGATTAACTTTCTCTGAGGCATTAATACCTTTAGAAGTATTAGTACCTTGCCTAAATGTATCTGAGTTACGTAATTGATAAGGCGTATCTGCTAGCAAATACAAACATTTCTTACGTTCAAAGTATGTGAACAGTCCTGGTAAATTCTGCTCGTACATTCCTGTAGCGTTGTAATATAATAATAATTTTCTACAAATCTCATAAAAATCATTAGGGTCGTCTGTACGTCCTGTATACTCCGCAACAATTTGTCTAGTAAATCTATTCATTACTACTATAGAAGGAAGCGAGCTTGTAGTAGCTCTAGCTTTGTCCACGACATCCATCCCCGCTATGTACGTGCCTCTAGGAACAACCCCCTCTTCATTCTTTTGTGGTTTTACCCATACTTCTACACAACCTTCTTTAGAATCGTTTTTCTTTAAAGGAAAATTTCTTATAGGTTTAGCATCTTGTATTGTAGAAAAATCTACTTTACCTTCTTCATCAAAAATTAACTCTCCTTTAAAAGAACTGTCTACATACTTGTGGCATTCTCCTCCTTCTACTTCTGCTAAATGATTTTTTAAATATAGTGTAGGGAAGTATGCGCCTTCTACAACTAAGAATGCTTCAGAAGGAATAATAGGTCCGTTAATAATTTCACCCTGGTATATAGAAGGATCGTCTGATTTCTTAGCCTCATCTCTTCTATGTTTAATATAAAGATTAGCTCGTTTGTCGTCAGTAATAAAATTAGGCTTGTCTTTAAACTCATTAAGAGTTTTAGTATAAGGAACAAAGTATCCTATATCTCCTCTGTTCTCAAATATGTCTTCAAACACTAAACAGTTATAATCTTGTGGATTACGGAAAATAGATTCTGCATATAAAGCAGCTCTACCTGCTACCAGACCACCAGTACCTAGGGCCCAAATAACTAGATTCTTTTTCTGCTTAGATTGTTGTGTTGCTTCTATAGCTGCCCAAGATTCTTTTATATTATACATAAAACCAATCTCATCCATAGCAACTAGGTTAGGTCTAGTACCATTGGCTGCTAGCGGGTTATCCTTAAAGGTTCTATGTCGTAACAAAGATCCTGTTTTTGATTGATACTCTTTATTGGCAGCAAGTGATCCTGTATGCGATACCAATAGTGGAGAAGGGTGTTTCTTTTCTGAAGAAAGTTTATATCCTCCAGGCAACATCTCTAAAGCGTGTAATACTTTTTTAATTAACGGTCCTGTATATTTAGTGTCAATAGCTCCTACTATTGTATCCGAGGCAATATAATTTTTTTCTTTTTTACGTTCTAAATATACGTCATAATCTGTAGCTCCGTCAAATAAATAATTATGATTTATTAGACCTGATGTTCCATAAGATTTTCCTCCTCCACGAGATTGGATACTTATTAAATGTCTAGCCTCATTCTTATAAAGAGGTTTGCCTAAATCTTTTCCGTGGTTAAGTCTTAGGTATTCTCTAGCATTTACATATACCTTTTTGTTTATTTCTTTTTGTGTAGTACGTCCTAACAAGATAGCTAAATCTTTTTCAGGTCCGTACTTTCTATCACAAGTATACTTTAAATCTTTGGAAAAACCTGAGAATCCTCTACATTCTTCGTATATATAAAACATTTCCCAGTCTAGATCTCTAAGCCAAGGAAGTCCTGAAGCTTGTGCAACAGAACTATCGTCTTCAAATAATATGTTATGGAAATTTACATAGTAATATAGTGGACCTGGCATCCACTTTCCTGAAACCCAATATCCTTCAATACATCTACGCTTTTGTTCCTGCCAATAAGATAGACGTTCATAATATTCTAACTCAGGGTGTAGGTTAGGTACTTTTCCTGTAAGAAAGTTAGAATTGTTTATTATCATTACAATGCGTCTTCGTCTGAGAGTGATAGTGTTCTTGCTCCTTTTCTGTGAACTTTTTCTTCTTCAAAGGTAGCTTTAATTTTATTATAATCGTCAAACATTTTAGGAGTAGCTGCTAACATAGAGTCTACATCTTTTAAAGCTTTAGTATCTAACATAGCTGTGCCTCCTTGAAGTAGTTCTTGGTATAACTCTTTAATAGCATGATCTCTCATCTTAATAGTTTCGTTCCAAGAAGTTAGCGCTCTTTCTGCGTCTGACAATGCAGTGTCTCTATAAGACTCTACTATACTAGAAAGTTTTTTCCAATTAACTTTAATATTCTTTAAAAATGTCTTAGACATTTCTTGATACTTATTAGGTCTGTTATAAAATTTAGATTCAGGTTGCTCACACATTTGTATAGCCCACATAATTCTAGAAGATTCTTTTTTATCTTTAGAAGTATCTTGTTTATAAAACTCTTCTAACTTAGCAGCAAATCTCATCTCAGGATGAGTTGTCCAAAAACTAGTTTCAAATATACTAATGTCCATTCTTTTTCTTTTCTAAATATTTATTAGCGTAGGTTATCTTGTTTAAGTTAGGAATAAATTTTCCAAAGTTATCTATATGAATAGTTTTAAATCTATCCGCTACATACAACCCGTCTTCCATTTTATCCTCTTCTGAAATAGTAGTAGCTATCTTTTCTACAAACAGACTAAAAATTTCTTCAGCCTGTCCTATAGATATGTTATGTTTTTTAGCTAAGTCGTTAAGTATTATCTTTTGTTTCTTTGCCATCTACAGAATAGTAATGTCCCCGTCAGAATAGTTACTTCCTATTACAGTATCAGTTCCATTAGAAGGAGGAGCTAATTTACGAGGTGCTGTCTTCCCCGATTTTTTAGGTTCCTCCTTTTTAATGGGCTCCTCAATAGGAATTACTTTATCTTCCTTTTCAGGAGTTCTGTGAAGTGGTTGTTTACTCATACTCATTTTAATTTGTATTTCCAAACCATCTGAGTCAGGTTTAAATAACAAACCAGGATTTAATATTCCTTCTGAGCTCAATACAGGGTTACCCATGTATTGTATTTTTTTAAGTCTAGAGATTAAACCGTTATACTGCTTTTCTTCTATTTCTAGTTTTTCTCTAACTTCCTTACGCATATCAGTACTAAGAACAAACTTAGCTCTTTTATCTACAGGCAATGCTGCGTACTCATGGTTCAACACAATCAGTTCTGCAATCACATCTCTTTCTTGAGGAGTAGCTCCCATAAGAAAGTTCATAAAAGAAAGTATTTGTTTGTACACTCTTTTATCATCTGTTGGTATGTTGATAATATGCTTTTTCATTTTAAGAATTTCTAGCTACTTCTTGTAATTCAGTATCTACATTTAATAATTTACCCAGCTCATCCCAGTGCAACAAAGTAGTCTCTGTTATAATAGTTAACACTGCCATCAGTACTTGAGTTTCCATTTTAAACTTATCGTAATCTTTAGGCTTTGTAAATGGAATAGTCTGCAGTTCTCTTTCTGGATGTCCCGCTTCTCTTAGTTTAACAGTAAAGTTATACTGAGTCAGAGCATCTTTATCTTTAAGATCTACTGTAGGTTTTAATTCATAGGTAAACATCTTTCCTGTTCCTTGTCTTTGTTGAGAGTTATTTACTCCGTCAAACACAGCATCTATAATACTGAACAGTTGATCCGATTGTTGTTTTGCTTTCATGATATTATTTTAATTTCTAGTGTATATAAATCAGAGTCTTCTATAAGATACCTTGTTTCTATTATTATATCTTTCTTAATACAATATTCTTTAATAGTATCTTGTAAAGACTCTTCTTTATCAAATAAATAAATAAGATCTTTACTCTTGAATAGGAGCTTTTGGTCTTGCATCTATTAAAAACACTTGAGGAATAACAGCATCTGCTCCTACAATTACTCTTGCAGTCAAGTCTGTTTGATACTCAGTTAATAACTTATCAATCGCTGCTCCACAAGCATCACGTTGAGTTTTTCTGTAAGCCCCAAACTCTTCTGGAGACAGATCTTTTAGAGAAACTTTCTCTTCATTAGGCATCACTGTTTCTTGGTTCTCTTCTCCTTTCACCTCAGTAGCCATTGTTGTTTGTTCTTTTGCCATCTTATTTATTATTTATTATGTTGAAAAAATTTGCATGTTTAATCTATATCTCCCCCTAACAGAAGTAACTAATATTAAGTTACGTTGTTTTAGAGAACTAATGTGTTTGTCTAATGTCACAGGTGATATCTCAAGTTTATTCATGATATGTTCTTTATGTACTTTATCTGCATACCAAATATGTTTTTCCATATCAGTCTGTCTTAATATATAATACAAGACATGGAAAGTTCTATCCTTAGACTTTAATAAAATACTTTCTTTTGTATCTAAATAAACTGTTATCACTTTTCTTTTTCTTCGTTTAAACATCACAAATATATAATTTTATATCAATAATTGATAGTACAAATATAAAAAAGTTTAGTTACTGTTACAAATATGATAGTAATAATATCAAAAAATGATAGTAAACCTTTGTTTTACTACAAAAAAACCCTCCTAATTTCTTAGAAGGGTTCAACCACTATAAACTAAACATTATGAAAAAGTCGTTACCAGGTATAACAAGAAATAAAAACACTGGATAACTTCATAACTATAGCAACAAATATATAAATATTTATGTATAAGCCCTACAAAATAAAAAAAATAAAAAAAATTATTATTTTTCTTGCATAATTAAAATAGTTTACAGGGCTTACTGTTACAAACATGATAGTCTGACTATCAGACGGTGTTAGGTCAGTACTGTTACAAACGTGATAGTATTAGCCAACCAAACATGATAGTACGTTTTTTCACAATATCTTTAAAGCCAGGCAGTTAACTATAATTACTATCATAAACGTAACAGTAATTTTAATATAAGGTAAAACCTTTAGGTTATACATTTTACTTATCTTTATCTTTTAATAACTTATAATCAATATCATGGAAGAAAAATTTTTAAGCATCTATCTAACAGCATCCTCTTCAAGAACTCTGTTAAGTACTAAAGATGTAGTGGGTGTAGACATGGCTTCTACAACAACTGCTAAGATCTGGTACAAAGGAGGAAGAACTGTAGTATTAACACTAAGCGGTACTATGGCTGCAAACAATAATGACGTATCTGACTTCTTAGCAAATGAAATAGCACAGTCACATAATCCTAATGCAAGCCCTCAGAGTAGATATACAAATACTGTAATCAATATTCCTACTCCGTTTCCTAATGGCATTCTTGACACAGCAGGTACTCCTGCACCAGTAACTGTAACAAGTATAGTCATAGCATAATTTTTTTATAATATTTTTTTTAGAAAATTTTTTTAGAAAATTTTTTGAGCGTGTTTAAATAGAGACCAGCAAAGTCAACGACCCTTACTAATATTTGGATGGGAGACAAACCCCCCCATCGACAAATAAAGTTAGATTATGGCTACAGCTATTTATCACTCTGACAGAGGCACTAAGAGTGCCCTAATTTTCGTTAAGAACCACGCACTTGAGCTACGCAGTACTCCTTGCTACGTACATCGTGAAGGATTACCTGCAGGTATTCAAGAGGGAGAAAGCTTCCTGATACCTGACAACTTCTTTCTTGTCCCTATGCGTGACAAAGACGGTACACCACGTACTACTGAGCCTGACAAAGACGGCAAAGTTGAAGTTCTCTTAGAACTAACGTTCAACAACCCTGACGCATAACAGATGAGAGCCTTCGGGCTCTCTTCTTTTTTTACTTATTTAAATTATTTATTATGGAAAAGTATGATCTAACAAATTATAAAGCAGATTTTAAAGAAAATAACAAATTCATAGCAAAGTTTATGAATGTAGAACTAACTGGTATTGGTAAGTATCACGAGTCTTGGGATTGGTTGATGCCTGTAATAAAAAAG
>Ga0098060_1000806_pt1 | contig 13359 bp, 9 predicted proteins | sample 21_taG_FD_77063 | JGI IMG/M metagenome (GOLD analysis project Ga0098060, IMG submission 77063) | Marine viral communities from the Subarctic Pacific Ocean - 21_ETSP_OMZ_AT15319 metaG | ecosystem: Environmental > Aquatic > Marine > Oceanic | place: Pacific Ocean | collected 2015-01-19 | reverse complement strand
TCCGTATGGATGAGCGTATTAAAACGGTCTTTAATCGTATGGAGAAATTTGAAACTCTCTTCACTAATCACTTGCACCACCATCAAATGTGGGAAGATGAAATAAAACAAACAATGTGGCGATGGGTTGCCATGTTAGTTGCACTCGCTGGTGGAACTGGTGCTATGGGGATGATGTAATGGCTGTAAGTATAACATGGAATGCTACATTCCGAAATAGGGTACGCCTGTTGGCAGGTATAGAACAAGAGGAATTAGATAACGACACATTGGATATACTAGCTAATATTTCAGCAGAATGGTTCAATGAGAACACAGGTGAAACTTTTTCTTTAAATTCTAATAATACTTACGACAATGCCGTCATGTATTATACTTGTTATTTGTCTTGTTTAGCTCAGAATGGTGTCGGTGTTGACCGAATTGCTGTTGGAGATTTACAAGTCTATTATGATACGGCTGACTATGATGTTTGGGAAACCCTTGCTAATCAAGCTTTGGTTATGAAGAAAAGCCTCAGTATCGCAACTACTACTTACAATGCTGCTCCATTCCTCGGACGCGTCAATTGGCTCAAGAACGTTAAAGGTATTGATGCTACTAAAGACATGTATCCGTCGGTCAAAGGGGTAGACTATGATGCTTAATCAGCAAGGAGTTAGACCCGGTTCAATTAATATGGGTAGAATTCTACGCCAATTAGCACATCATTCAAATCAAAGTCGAAAAGTAACATATCACAGACCCCCTATCTTTGGTAAAGACAATTATGGGGTAGAAGGTGGAACAGTAGTAACTCAAGAACTATTATACCCACAGTTACCAGCTCTAATACGCCCTGCTCTAACAGCCGACTACTCTATGGAACGTGCTGGAGTAAATATTATTGGCGCTGCAAGAGTATACACTCCTAATCTACAGACTATTAAAGGTTATTCTAATTTTGACCAAACAGCCACTAATCCTAACTTTGACGAAATAGAGGGCTGGGATAGATTTGTTGATACAGAACGCACTGTTTATCAAGTGCCTACTTCAGGTACATCAGGATGGACCTCAGGAAGCGCAGATTGTACATTTGCATCTGATGGAGAAACCCTTACAGCTACATTAGGCACTGACTATAATGGAACATTTCATTTTACAACCAGTGCTCAAAATACGCTCTCAGCTGATAGAATTTCGCTACAAATAAAGGCTAGTGGAGCAAGCAATATAAAGCTTACAAACTTTAAGAGTTATAATGGAGCAACGCAAAATAGCGCTTATGCCACTACATATGCTCCTACATCATTGAGCATACCTACAGGTAGTTGGCTCACAATAGATGTGCCGTGGGCTATTGGGACAGTGGCTAGTGGTACTTCTGTATATATGGATGGTACAAGATATGCTACTACTGTGACTTCTGGAGCTAGTTTTGATTATGAGGCTAATCTTAGAGATTTTGAATTTGAAGTCTCAGGAGCAGCTTCAGGTAATAAGGTTTATGTAAGAGCCGTAAAATTATATAAATCAATATCATGGCATGTACATTCGCTCAAAGAGTTGAATACTGATTATATGATATTTAATTGTGTCCGAACAACCGGACGTCGAGATTCAAGAAGGAGGGCTTACAACTAATGGCAACTGACCACATTAACGATATAGAACGTAAGATGATAGATAATCTTCGTAGTGGTACATATCGTACTACCGCAGGTATAGATTCTGGTTCTGCTTGGTCTACAACAGATGTTAACGTATTTGGACAGTTTCCAGAGACAGAGGATACAACTTATCCTGCTATCGTAGTAGAACAGATAGCTAATGGTATAGAGCAACAATTTATGGGTCAGATGGTTACAAGTGGTTCTTCTAGTGAAGCTATTGGAGAAATATATGGTGTAGGGTATGATATACACTTAGCCGTAGATAGATTCAATTCTATAACAGTAGGAGGAACTCCGTTTAAACAACGAAGACTTTTAAATTACCTTATGTTGAACTGCGCTAATGTTATTATGGATTGTGATTTTTCATCTACTGATTGTGATGTTTTAACTCGTCAATTTACCGGTTTTAGAGATATGGGATATGACCCCGAACGAGAACTATGGGTTGCTCGTTGTGGGATGGCTATAACATTTAAGAATACGAGGTAGTAATGTCTGGAATTGGCTATAAGGCTTTTGGAGTAGCTTCTAAAGATGTCAACGCCATAGGACAGATACAAACAAAACTAACTACTATAGAATTCGGATTCTCCCCCTTTATACCATTCACTAAACAATATAGCATGGCTATAACAGAAGGTGTCGCAAGTGGTACTGATTTCGGTACAGGTGCTGGAGGTCGAGTATCTGAAGATGTAAAACAAGAAGCTCAGCAATGGATTATGGGTCCCGGTGGAGAGGGTGAACCTAAAGCGGGAAAGTGGTTAGAAACTCTACAAGCTTGGAGAGAAGCCAACTACGATTTAGAAACTTTAGTAGAAAGACAACCTACAAATATGCAACGTGAAAGAGCTAATTTGTTATCAGACTATCTTTCTAAATTATTTGAATCTGAAGATATTACTAGTAAATATGAAGGAACTGTTAAAGGTGAAGTTATGGAACAATCTGTTACCGATGCTGCCCTCAATATGTCAAGTAAAAGAGGGAAGGCTTGGAAAAATAGAGGGTTCGATACTCCAAACACTGTCGTAGACAAGTTAACAAAAAAAGGCGGATTCAGTGACGAACAGATTGATTTAACATATATAGATGACTTTCAACAAGGTATTTTAGATTATTCCCATCACCGTTTAGCAGCTAACTTTGGTAATGATATGATAAAAGGTTCATTAGGTATAGAAACTACTGATATGGCTAAACATAAGACATTTCAACACAGTCTTTTTGATGAATATGGTATGAACTCTATAAAAACAGCAAAACAAGTAGAAAAATCAGTCGCAAAGGATGTAGATATGATGCTTGATGCTATGAACGCTATAGGCGGTAATTTACAAAATCAATATGACCAACTTCTAGGACAAGGTCAATTTGATAAAACTATTGATAAGGGTGCACCAGACCCCTATAGTTATACTGCTGCTCAGATATTAGACCGTTTTAGAAAAATAGAAGCTTCTCAACACCAAATGGTACGTAAACCATTATATGATAAATATCTTTATCAGATGCCCATTGGTGGTGCTCAATATGCTCTGATAGCACTAACTCCAACCTTTTCAGGTAAGGGGGATAATTTAAGAATTACAAAAATTGATGTAAAAGCCGACGTACTAGATATGTCGGATGCACCTCCATGGTTGAAACAATACTTTAATACAGCCAGTGACTATACTAGTGTAACAGGTCTTCACGCTAATTTCCTTTTATATGATATGTGGAAGAATTCTTTACACACTAGAAAAGATATTGAACTAATAGCACGTAAAGGTAGTATGGACGCTGTAAATCATTTAGCTCTAGGTATAGGAAAGGCAGGAGAGCTCGTAGGAACTTCATTAGAAACAGAGACAGCTTTATTTCCTATAGAAGCTTTAGGTAAAGCTCCTGTAGTTTCAACAGTAGAAATTCTAGGTACTAAAGAGCTAGCAGAGAGTTTAAAGCTGCAAGTTTTGGGGCATTTTCAAGGGGCAGAAACACAGATATCTGCTTGGTATAGAGATGCGATGTCAGCGTCATACGATTTAACTCAAGAATGGAAAAAAAGAGCTAAGGATAATTCTAAGCTTGATTTTTGGGGTAAGCCTTATGATACTGCAAGCACATTAAGCCGTACTGGTACTCCCTTCTTTATGACAATGGGAAGAGATATTTCAGCATATAAACTTTTTAAAAATAGGATAGCAGACCGTACTACATGGGAAAGGGCGAAGATGAAGGGTGACAAAGTAGGTTTCTTTGACCCTGCGGCAAGAGTATTATATGCTCCCGGTGCTATGAAACGTAGTGAATCGTTTAATGTTACTCCAAAATTACAGGCAAAATATGCTGAATATGGAATGGATGTCCCGCTAGGGACGCGACAAGCTTTTAGACCTAATATCCCTAAATGGGTCTAATGCTCAGAGCATAAGCTTTATATAGGACAAACCATTATTAATAAGTGAATGTAATGGATTGTTGTCTAGACAAAAAAGTAAGAGGTATAAATAATGGCATATTTCCTAGGAAGAGATGTAAAAGTATATATCGGTACAGAATCTGATACTGCCGCCAAAAATATTGGCGTAATTAGCGGAAGCGCTACTGGAATAACTTCAGTAGATATAGCTGCTACAGGTACTTCTAATTTCGATGCGTTCGCTCTATCATTAGCTGAAGGAGCAACCGTCGCAGATTGGGGAACCACAAACGTAACAGATTTAACTGGTGTAGATGTTAGTATAGGTGCTATGGATGAAGATATCACCTATATCGGTCAGAAAGGTACAGGAAAGGTGGAAATAAAGAACGAGTACACCATTTCATTGACCAGAAAAAAGAGTAATAATACATGGGATACTATATTCAATGGTCCCGTCGCGTCAGGAGCCGCAGAAGCTCAAGACGATACTGTAAAAAAACACAGCGCAAGATGGGGTCTTGGCGGTGATTATGGTAACAGCACAGAAGCTGCTCCATTAATAGTTGACGGTATGGCAAATCCAAAAGATTACGCCACATCTACCAAGGTAGAAGCAGGATATAGAATATTTATTGTATTTAGAAGCGCTGCAACAGGAGAAACTATGGCTTTCCCTAATTGTTTAATTCAGTCCCATACTACCAGTATTAACGCTGATGGAACAAGTGAGGAAACTATGGAATTCATAACTCAGCAAGACGCACTACAAGGAACCTCTGGTGATACTTTTAATGTCACTCAGACAACAGTAGGGGAATATTGAGGTAATTAAATATGGCATATTTTTTAGGAAGAGATTGTGCAGTTTATATAACTACTGAAGACACAGAAGCAGCATCTTACGCTCTAGTAAGTGCCGCAGGAGCCGTTTCATTCGCAACATCCGTAGGAAGTAACACTACTTTCGCTTATCCTGTTAGTACAGCAACTGGTTCAATGAGCCAAGTTGCAGACTTAACTGGAGTCGATTTATCAATCGGAGCAATGGATGAGGACATAACATATGTCGGTATGCGCTCTGTAACCAAAGCTGAGATAAAGAAAGAAACAACTGTATCATTAACAAAAAAGAAAAATGATATAGTTTATGATTCTATCTTTAACAGCGGTGGAAGATGGGGATGCGCAAACGGTTCAGCATATGATGGACTAACAGAACCAACCACCCAAACAGGATACCGTTTACACGTTGTCTTGAGTGGTGCAAAAGATGTTTTCAGTGTACGTGGATGTTGTGTTCAAGGACACACCGTCTCAGTTAATGCAGATGGAACTACAGAAGAAACAATTGAGTTTATGTCTTACATAACACCAACTGTATCTAATGCAGCTTCAGCTACAGCAATAACAACAGCAACACTGTAGATATGTAAACAACTAGAGGGAACAGGCTTGAGCCTGTGCGCCCTCTAAACAAGGTGATTAAAAATGACAGAAGAAGAAATAAAATCAGAAGAAGAAACCACATCTAGTATGTGGACAATGGATGACTTAGTTGCGCTCACTGATGACGTGCAAGTAGGTGAGATTGCATTTAGAGGAAAAACCGTAAAATATCAATTTTGTGAGTTAGTGGAAGCAGAAGAGCCTAAATTTAGACCTTTATCAGATAGAGCATCTGAAGAGGAAAAAATGGCTTATTATACTGACATAGGAGCTAAAAGAATTTTAGCTATGCTGGAAAAGGCTAACGAAAAGAGTCCAGATGGACCTCAAATAACAGAGGAACACTGGAGTTTACTCCCAACAACATTGAGATATCAAATATCTAATGACATCATGGGTATTGAGCAGGAGAGCCGAGAAAATTTTCAGCTCTGATGACAAACTCGCTTGATGCGGTAAGATTATATATTCCTCTCATGAAAGAAACAAACATGACGTGGGATGAAATTAAAAGAACTCCTCGATGGGAGTTAGAAGGTATTTTAGCAGCTTGTCACGAGTATAACCTCTTACACTCAATGGATGGGTATGACGCTAAAGATATAGGTGAAATGGCTAAAAATAAACCTGCAATTAGAAATGATTGGAGTAAGTATATGGCACAGAAAAGAAAATATGAGGCACTTTCGGGAGTCCATAGTGGTGATGGTAGTGTAAAGGCAGCGGCAGAGGAATTGAAATCGAAAATCAGAGGTTAGAAATAACATGGGTTTCGCAGGTCAGGTATTCGCAGCTAGAGTAGCTGTGGGTCTAGCAATGCCTTCTCCAAAGGCGTTTTCGCAAGCTGGTCAGATGATAGGAGGCTTCGCATCGAGGATGTATGGCAATCTACGTCGCCAGAATGTAGATGCTGCGAAGGCATCATTAGCTACATCTCAAGCTAATTTAAAACAAGCTAGGGCTAACTTAGAAAATCATAGTAAAAACCAAGATTCATTTTTAGAAAAGAGCGCGAAAGGCGCAGTTCAACGTTTAAAAAACGCTTATAAAGGTTTGGGAGCATCAGCTACTGCTAGCGCGGGGGCTATGAAAGCACTTAAAATGGCTGCTCCTAAAAATGTTAGAACTAAACTATTTGCTAATGTTGGTAAAGATTTAGCTGATGGTAAGAATATAGAAAAGATGATGATGAACTTCACCAAGCTTAAAAAAGTAGAGCGTGAAGAAGTAATGGAAGGAATAAGAGTACAAAAACTAGCTCTTCAAAATACAATTAATACTTCAGTTAAAAAAGAAAAATTAGGTGAAGAAGCTGTTCAATTGATAAAAGATGAAATAGCTGTATTAGGTGCTATCGAACAGGAAACTAAAACCTACCACAATACACGTACCAGAGCTGACAAAGAATATACTGACACTAAAAAAGACCTAACTAAAGAAGTATTAGACGCTGATAAAGCAGTTACAGCCTCACAAGAACACCTCATTCAAGTTCAAAATGATGTAGCTAAAACTCAAGCATTTATTCAAGAAGGAACTCATAGTTTAGCAGTCACAATGAAAACTAATTTTGTAGAAGCAGTAAGGGAATCTATTTCAGTTCTTACCGCATTCTATTATAAACTCCAAGAAAATACCCAAGAATTGATACAATTTGAAAGAGAACTCTTAAATGCAAACTCTGTATTTAGAGTAACCAACGAAGAACTATTTTCCGTCGGTGACCAAGTGGTTCAGTTTGGGCAACAATTTGGTATGGAGATGCAAAATGGTGCAGAAGGTCTGTATCAACTTGCATCGGCTGGTCTGAGTGCATCTGATTCTATGCAAGTTTTAAACGAAACCCTAAAACTTTCTATGGCAGTCGCAGGAGACCACAATACTATATCTAAACTTGTAACTCAGACACTCTTTGGTTTTGATATGGAAATGAATCAAGCCGCAGAGGTAACAGATAAATTTGCATTTGCTATACAGAAGTCTCTTATTGAGTATCAAGATTTAGCAAGCGCTGTTAAGTTTGCTCTACCTTTCTTTACCTCTACAGGGCAATCTATAGACCAACTGTTAGGGTCTCTACAAATCTTGACTAATAGAGCTTTAGAGGCAGGTATAGCAGGGCGTGGATTAAGGCAGGGTGTAGCAGAGCTTGCAGAGAGTATTGGAGATAGTACTGCTAATTTCAAACAGATGGGAGTAGAGGTTACTGACGCTCAAGGTAACATGCTTCAATTAACTGAAATAGCTGCTAATTTTTCAGCGGTCCTAGGAGCTGGAGTAATCAATGATACTGAGCTATTAACCACTTTAATTCAAGATTTGAATGTTCGTGGTGCAACTGCTTTCGTTCACTTAGTTCAGAACGCAGAAGAATTTAAAGACGCTGTAGATGCGACTGCTGGAGCAGGAGGAGAATTAGATGAGATGGTTAAGATTCAAAACGAGTCTATTCAAGCTCAAATGCAGATTTTGAAAAACAATCTATCTATGATGTTTTTATATAATGATGCAGCGTTTGAAGGAACTGGATATCTTAACGCATTCCACCAAGCTATTTCACAAACTGTACAGGACTTTCAAGAATTATTGGTAGTACAGACAGAGTCTGGATATGTTTTAACTGAATTTGGTAAAAATATACAAGAAGTGGCTATTAGAGGAGTATACGAACTCAGAGCTATAATGAATGATTTAATACCCCTCATTATGGGATTTGTTGACAACATGGCATTGAGTTTGAAGTTGTTAGAAGTATACTTACTTCCTCTACAAATACTCGTTGGTGCTATGAAATTCTTCGGTGAAGATGTAGTTAAAGCTGCATTAGCTTTCCATCTGATGAATAAAATACTACCTATCAGCACTGCAATAGGATATGCCTATCAATTAATGGCACTGAGGGGTGTTGCTGTTACAGAGGCGATGATTGTTAGTACTACTAAAAATACACTAATGACTCAATCTTATACTGCTGCTTTAATTAGTAAATTTGCCCTAGAAAAGGCTATAACAAGCTTCAGAATGATGATGGCATTACCTACCTTAAAAACCCATCATGCTTGGTTAGGATATAGCACTACTTTACAGGCTTTAGGAATTGTTTTAGATGAAAAAGAAATAAAATCTATGACACGTAAAACATTCTTGAGGCATTTAGATACTGCTGGAATAAAATATAATGCTGATGCTTTGGCATATAAAGAAGCAGGCACAGTAGGGGAAATATTACTTTCAGAGGCAAGTATTTTAGTTCAAATGAGATTAACATTAACAAGATATCGCGCAGCAGCTGCCAACTGGTGGCAAAATGCATCTATAATGGCATTGATTAATTCTACGATATTGCTAATAGGTAATAAGATTTGGGATATGATGACTACAATTGCAGATACTGCTTATACCACTATAAATACTGTAGCAAAATGGCATCAAAATTTAATTCAGACTATCCTAAATTATAATAAAGGATTAGGTGTTATTGCAGCTATGGCATTAGGTATCGCATTAATATTTGAAACTATAGCTATTATGGCAGCCACTTTAGCTGCGTGGGGATTAGCTATACCATTAGGTATAATAGCTGCTATTACTTCTCCATTATGGGGAACAATACTAGGAATCACTTTAGCCTTTGTAGCTTTAGGTTTAGTCTTATATGGTGTGGGTAAACGTATGGAAGAGCAGTTTGGTTTGTGGCATAGATTAAAAGAATTCTTTGGCAATTTCATAGGATTTATTAAATGGGGAATAGGAGTATGGGTAGGAGAATTTGCTAAAGTAGGAACTATGGTCATTGATATAATGGAAGGACCATTGTTTAAGATGGGACTATGGTTTAGTCACTTCTTTAAAATGTTAGCTTGGTATATAAAAAATTGGAAAGACCTTTTTGTAAATTTATTTATGAATACAATTCCTGAGGCTATTATGGGTGTTGGTGGATTTATTGAAAAATGGATTGTAGCACCAATTAAAGGTGTCTTCTCAAGTGTAGCAGACTTGGTGGTAGGTTTGACGAACAGTGTAGTTGCCTTAGTCTCCGATATAGGTAGAGCTGTTAAAGAAAAATTCTTAGATGTTATTAATCTTGGTATAAATGCTGTTATGAGAATACTCAACTTAGGTAAGAGTATAAGTTCTAAGACCATAAAAATAGTTAAAAAGGCTATAGGATTAAAAGATGGAGGATATGTCACTGCTATGGCTAATGGTGGACAAGCACAACAAGCAGCCCCATATATTGTGGGAGAAGTAGGACCAGAATTGTTCGTACCACAGACCGCTGGAAAGGTTATACCAAACAAAGACTTAAATAGTAAGCGCGTTGATAAGATGTTACATAATGCTTTGAAAGGTATATTCAAAGGGGATAAAGAAAAAGGTATGGTAGTGCAAAATTTAACAGTAGAATCATTAGACGTAGGCTCCTTCAATGCAGGAAGTGCCGCTTTAGCTATAGATTCATTTGCAGGAAAAGCAATAAGTAAAAAAGCTAGTAGGGCTAGGGAACTACTAAATAGGTATGGTATTTAAACATGATAGAGATACAAAATAACCGTTATTATAAAAGAAAACTTATTACAGAAGGTATGTCCCTTTACCCTAGATTTAAAGATTTTTCTAAAGCTACTGATGATTTATTTTATTTAAATGGTGGATTTAACGCCACCCAGATTGTACTTTCTGGTAGTGTTCCAGCAGAACCTACTGTAGGTGGGGGAAAACTAGAAAATGCATATTTACAGACATACTGTACAGGTATGACTTTAAGCGGAACCACAACACTCCCTGAACAAGAAGTATATCTTCTACAGAAAAATATAACAGGAAAGGAAGGAGGTTTCAGTATAGGAACTACAGTTAATAGTAGTGTTGTTAAACAGACTGGTATAGCTAACGAGACTGGTGATAAATTAGCAGTGTATAGTGCTTATTTAGACTCTGAAATTCCATGGATGCAAGAAAATTTTGATGGTTCTAATAAATCTTTTGGTACAGCTCTTATCCAAGATAATGATAGAGCAGCTTCAAGTATAAAGGATTTATATATAGCTCCTGAAGAAGGAGAAGATATTATTTGGGCGGGTGGAGACGCTTTCTTTGGTGGAGGAGCTAGTGATGATGTATCTCATAATTTAGGTAAATATTTCTCTAATCCAGAAAACAAGAGAGTATATGTTAAACCGATGAAAAAGAATAATATCAATGGTCTTTGGACTGCCTTATACGATAATAGAAACGAGAAACAAAAATGGCAGATTTATGCACCTTATTGGAAATGGAAAGACTTACAGACAAGAGTAAAAGTAGGCACACCATTACCAGCACAAGGGGCTAATACTAAAGAAATGCCTGATGTTTCAACAAATAATACAATTTTTAATGATATTTTTGCTACTCAATCTTTAGGTAATGTTTTATCTTCTGATGCAGTTAACAAACCTATTTTTTCATCTACTGTAGAAATAAATGGTGAAAAGAAGGCTTCTGGAGGTAGTTCTCTAAAAGCACACCACCTATCTACGTACACATCAACAGTAGAATTCATGCATTCTATGAGTTTAAGTCTTGGAGATAAGTCATATAACCCTCAAGTTATAAAACTAGGAATGTGGAACATACCTAAACCAGTACCTCTAGATACTGGAGGATTTGGTTATGCTCCTTTTAGTGGTGCTTCTGTACTTAGTGGTAGTATGAGTGGCACTTCAGTATCAGCTAATACTGAAATAGCTTTTGGTGCTCATATAGCTGATAAAAGAATGTCCCTACCTGAAATTAATTTTACAATGAACATCGCAAAGATGCAACCTTCTCCAGCTATTAATACAGATAGATGGGGAGGAAACGGGGTTGTTTATTATAGAACTATAGGAAATGATAGTGGGGGTTCTTATACGTCAACCAATCCTTCAATTGATACATTTCCTGCTGGGACAATACAAAATGTGGCAGGTAGTAATGCCATGTGGAAAGAATCAAGAGGTAGTAATAGAACTTTCTGGCGTAGTGTTGTAGTTACGTGGTCTAGTTATAGGGCTGAAGGATTTAATAATTTAGATGATTTCTTACATTATGGTATGAATCGTTTTTACGTAGAAGGTAAAAATGACGTACAGTTGGGAGGTATGGTATTCCAAAGAATGTTTGGTAACGCCGAAGCAAAATTAAGTGGTTCTAGTGCTACATTAGATAAGAATGAAGCTAATATAGGTAATATATATGCTTACGCATTGCCTGTAACCAAGTGGCAAAGTCCTACCACATCTGCTAATGGTCTATATGCGTCAGGTGGTATGGCATCTTTTGATAATGGTAAGGGATTAACTATGGTGCATGACCCAAGAGTTCTTACAGAACCTGATACATCTACAGAACCTCATTGGGTAGAATTACCTGAAGATGGTTGGATTACTATGAAGATGGTGTTTGATACAAATCAAGCTTGGGGTAAGAAAACATATAGTAAAAATGCTTCCCCGTTTGAATACAACGCAGTACACGACCCTGCTAGTGCTTTTGGTAGCGCTGGGGGTAACCAACAATATGGAAGATATATTTCCTATGGAACTCCTGCTATGGCTTTCTTTGATGGTTGTATTAGTGGAAGTAATGCAGGTTCTGACCAATTATCTGGAAGTTTAGACGAAAACAAACCATTCGTAGTTATGCCATTTATGGTTCGTGATAATGGTAACAATACTGGAATAACATATACACCAACAGTAAAGACTGCTTTAGATGGAGCTCAGACGTTCCAAGATGGGCCACCTTTAGATGACAGAATAGGATATTCTGGTTGGTATAATGGTGTAGCATGTCCGTGGAAACACTCTCCGTGGCCATCCAATATGACTATATGGGTTAATGGATTTAGATGGACTTCTTATAATAGTACTAGTTCTAGTCCTGATTATGAGTTCCAAGGAGTTAGTGGTACTATAGGTAACGGGGCATATGCAGATTATAGAGGAGCTGATAGTAAATTATATGAAAGTGGCTCTATAGCACCAGAAACTCTTGTATATTTCGACGATATTGAATTTAAATATTTTAATAATGTAATAACAAACCATTCAGCTACAGCTGGAAAGGTACAACAGTTTATAAATTTCAAAAACCCTACAATTAAGTCACCTTTAATGACTAGATATAGTGGTAGCGATGCCACTCCAGTAAACGCTAACATGTTAAGAGATTTAAATAGAAATGGTAATTTATATCCTAGACGTACTGGACATGGTATAGCTATAGGATTTAACGGCTTTGACGAAATGACTAATTATATAGGAGCTGCAACTGTTGGGAGATATGAAAATTTCGGTGGTGGTGTACCAGCTGGTGGTGGTACTGCTGGTTATACAGGGTATGCTTATCAATTATGGAATAACTTTTCAACTGCAAGTTTCGATAATTTAACACGAATGACTCCAACCGCCGCATGGGTTACTGTCGCTAACACTGGGGCAGCAGATACACATAATAATATTAATACATATGGTACTGGTATTGGTGGATGGGATAAGATGGGACATCAGTGTTGGGGTACTCAATGGGGTTCTAATGGTGTTCCTAGAGTTCCTCCTATACCAGATTCAACTAGTGCAAACGGTCAGTGGATAATGGGAGATACTGGTGCATATCAGTATGCTTCTAATGCTTCAACAACCCCTTCCATACACCAATCATGTTGGCAAGGTGCAAGTATGTGGTATAACGGAGCTTCAGGAAGTACTTTATATTCTGGAGGAAAATATTTCCATGGGGAATCTGGTACTAGTGACGCATGGTGGGGTGATGATTTGAGATGTGGTAGGGCTTGGATGACTATTTCTTCTGGTGCTTTAGG
>Ga0098060_1000802_pt1 | contig 13403 bp, 4 predicted proteins | sample 21_taG_FD_77063 | JGI IMG/M metagenome (GOLD analysis project Ga0098060, IMG submission 77063) | Marine viral communities from the Subarctic Pacific Ocean - 21_ETSP_OMZ_AT15319 metaG | ecosystem: Environmental > Aquatic > Marine > Oceanic | place: Pacific Ocean | collected 2015-01-19 | reverse complement strand
TATGCACCCAATTAGGTTGTGTATCAGTACCAAACTCCCATATCATTTGATCAAAATCTAAGTTTTCTTTAATCCAATTATACATTTCAGCATTAGACTTTACACCATACACATCATCAATATCAATTGCTTGTCCTTTGCAGTGTTGACTAGACGAAGCCCCACCTATTGCTTCATTTAAAGCAACTGAGCGAAAAAACGAATTAACTTTAATTGGTCCACCAACCCATTCTCTAAGAGGTTCAAAAACTTTTTCCGCTAAAAGCTTCATGCATTCTAATTCTTTTTGATTTGGTGTATTATCTATAGCTTTTCTTTTAGCTGTGCTAGAATGAATAGCCTCAGCATATGTTATATTTTTACTAATATTTTCCATAATTTACTATTTTAAAAATCTATATTTTCAAATATTTTATCAAAATCAACTTCCATTTTATCAAGATCTATATTTTCAAACATTTCGTCTATTTCTTTTTGCTGTTCAATTTCTTTTTTATATTCTTCCGGTGACAAACTTTTTAAATATTCTTCATATTTTTCTTTTCGCTTTCTTTCTCTCGTGGCTTTAGCTTTTATTTTACCTTCTTCTTTTCTTCTAGCCTTACCTTCTTCTTTTAATAAATCGTGTTCTTCATTTTTTACATTTACATCCCAAGTTCTATAACCTAAACTTAAAGCAATTCTCTGCCACGCTGTGTTTCTTGTATCTAAAGCCTCTGTTATAGCGTTTATTTCAGCAACCATCCTATCTAAAGGAAGATTAGTAAATCCAGATATAACATCTCCAGCCACTTGATACGATGGACTTAAATTAAACTTACCATCTATAGTTACATCAAACCCTCTTTCAGCAATAGCATCTTTTTCAAATTTTTTAGTTTGTATACCACTATAAATTTTTCTTAATTTAGAACCAATAGGTGGAGAAACATTTGCAAGTTCTATTAAAGTGTAAGTATGATCAGCTGTAAATCCTTTCTGTTCTTCTTGCTGATACCTTAACACACTATTTTTTAAAGTAGAAACAACAGCACCCGCTAAACCAGATCCTCTTAAAACAGTATCTATCATATTGTTTAATATTCTTTGCTGTTTACTATTTATTACTTTACCATATTTTTCTAACTGCTCTTTATCCGTAAGGTTTTCATCTTCGTCTTCAAAACCAGGAACTAAAGCAAATAGAGCGTTAGACAATGCTGAAAATATAAAGTTTTGTATAGCACCATAATATATTATTTTACTCATATGGGTTTTTGCATCTCCTCTTCCCGCTAATAAATCTAAAGCAGATTTTTTCATTAACCTAGTATACTGCATAGGTGTATTTTGAAAAGCTAAAATTATTCTACCTAATGTACCAGCTTGTTGGCCTGAAATCATCATCGGATCTGCAGACTGTTGTGATTCGTCCGATATTAAACTAAAGTCTTCAAAAGCTTTTGATTCAGCATCTGCCGTAGACATACCTTGTTTAACGTATGTATTTATTCTGTTTCTATAAAGACTTGCTCCACCAGTTGCTATAGCAACACTATCCGCAACTTGTGTAAATGTAAAACCATATTTTAATAACACACTAATAAAAGCTGTCATTTTGTCTTTTGCGCCTTTAACTGCGGCAGCAATTTCAGCTTCGTTTATATCACCTTTTAACCCAGATCTTCTTTGTTTCAATTTGTCTGAATTAAATAATTTTACCACATCTTTCCAGTATTGTGGTTGATTAGCAAACGCCGCTGCTGCCATGACCGGATTATTATCTGACCAGTTTATAAAGTTAACATTTGATATTAACTGTAATAATGCAGATCTTCTATTTAAAAACATAATAGCACCAACAGAATTATTAACCCATTGGTTCCATCTGTTTACTATTCTATTATCTCCTACCGTACTGTTTCTACCGGTTTTCATTCTATGGATTATATTAATTAAAGCTTCTTTAACTCTACTTCCATAAATAGCTTCTATTTTGTTTAAATTGTCTTGTGAGAATATTAAATCTGAATTTTCAATAAATTCACTTAAATATTCTTTTCTATTAACATTATTTGTTAAAGAGTTTAAATCAGCTAAAATAGTACTAGCACTCCAGTTTTCAGATGGTTCGACATAAATCTCTTGTTTTGTTATAGCTAAAACTCCATCAGCAAAACCTAATAAATCAGAATCTTCTCTAACAATTTTAGATAATTTAGCTTGATCTCTTTTAGATATTCCTGGTATTTTATAACCAGCTAAATCCCATAAATAAACTCTTACAGCCTCATCATGTGTAAATTCTTCGCCTGATATTTTTTTCCTTAATTTTCTTTTGATTTTAGGAAAACCAGCATTTAAAGCCCTATAATCGTTTGATACCTGTTGTTTAGCTCTTTCTATAGCGGCTACACCTCTAGTATAAGGAAGTATAAGTGTTTTATTCCACCATTGCATATCTTTTTCACCCTGTTTTCCTTTACCAGAAAACATATACATTGTAAGACCTCTAAAATCATCAGCAGAAGGAGGTATAAAAAAGTTCCATCTTTTTTTATTTCTTCCTTTTCTTTGAGCAACAACCTCTGAATATCTTGCGTCAGCTTTAATACCTTTATTTCTTTCAATCATTTCGTTGAAATCTTGACTAACACTTTTTGAAAATTTTGCTCTAGCAATTTGTACTTTTGATTTCACATCTAAAACATCTAAAGCGTTTTTAACTGCTTTTACATTTTTTATAGCGTCATCTGTAAAATAAAAATCATTATAACCTTCAGCAAATTTATTTATAATCCAATCTGCCTTAGCCTGTGCTGTACCATTTTCTAAACCAGTTATATTTTCAATAGGTATATTTAATCCTATTGAGGCTAAAAATTCTTGTATAGGCAGCGCCGCCTCTTGTGGTCTTGCTGTTAAAACAAATATATCTTCTGATCCTCTTTTGTCTTGAATAGTTTTAGCAACATTAAACAAAGGTCCTTTTTTTCCATCAACAACTTGATTAAATTGTTCAAAATTCCAAACAACTCCTTTTCGTTCTAGTTTAGCGGCTTGTTTAGCAAACTCCGTAGCGTTTAAGCTTCCTTGAGTTCCATCTGGCATAGTATATAGAACTTGAGAATTACTTTTTGCCAATGTATCATCAAAATCAAATACTCTAATTTTTTTAATACTATTAGAATATTTAACAGAACTTCTAGCGTTACGCATAGCTATATCTGTATTTCTATCTTGAGCTACTACTTTTTGAGAATTAGACTTAAACACAACAGGCATTTTGTTTTCAAAATACTCTTGAAAATCTTTACCTATTATATCACCTGTTTCATAAGACTCTAAGCCATAAGGTATTTTACCTTTAGTAAATCTATTGAAATATCTTTTCCACCAGGTTTGATCTCCAGGTACATAGCTAGCTAGCATAATAGAGCTAAAACCTGTATCTCTTAAAACATTATCCACTTCTTTAATAGGAATAATTGTCACCCTGTAGTCTTCAAATAATAAATCTAAATCTATATTTTTATTTTTATTAATTTTAGAATCATAAAGATACCACAATACTACTCTTGCAGGAACAGCATGCTCATATCTATAGTTAGCAACCTGTGTGGATTTACCATCTTTTATTGTGGTTCTTTTTAAGTTAGCATAAGGCATAACTGTTGATCTACCCCAGACAGGAGCAGCTAATCTCAATGAGCTATTTGAACTAGCGTTTAAAGTAGCTAATATCAAAGCTGTTAAATTATTGTTTTCACCTTTTGCAGGAAGAGCATCAATTATACCTTCAGTAAATTCTCTAGCTAATTTTGCATCTGCTTTATCTTTAGCTATTTGTTTTTTTGTAAGACCTTTTAAATGATTTACAGAGTCTTTTCGTTTACCCTGTTTAACATCAGCGCTGGTGTTTATATCTACTTTTCTTTTAGTACCGTCATTAAATACAATAGTATTATTAGCTATACTTACCACTTTAGGAAAGTTTTTTTGTATTATATTTTGTAATATATCTACATCTGCTTTACCAAACAAAGATGTCCTATTGCTAGACTCATTAGAAGATACAACTTGACCATCAACATATTTAAAAGCTCCAAATTTACCTTGACCTTGACTAAAGGTGGACTTAGCATAAGCAACAAGCATATCTAAAGCTTTGTCTTTACCATACTTATTAATTAAAGCCGGTGCAAAAACTTCAGTTACAAATTGCCTTCCCTCTAAAATCATATCTTTATTCCTGGTCATTTCAGAAATTTTATAAGGAACGGTTACACCATCACTGTTTACTCTAGAGGCACCAGTAAATTGAACTATAGTTTGATTAACATCTGCTGCAAATGCAATGTCTTCTAGGTATTCAAATAAAGATTTTTCATCTCTTAAAATTTTAACATCAGCTTTAGTTACAGGAACTAATAATTTACTAAATTGTCTAGATATTCCATCATGCTCTTCTTTGCTATATAAATCACCATAATTATTTACATGTGCTCTACGTATAGATTTGTAATCGTTCTTTTTATTATCGGGTAAATTTAATATATCTTGAAAAAACTCATTTTTATTTTCCACCCAGTTATTAAACTTCTCTGGGCTTAGTACTGATAAACTATTTTTTATTCCTCTTCTTTCTGTTTCTAAATTAATCTCTGCTTCTAAATTATAAACATCAGAAAGTTGGTTTAACAATTCTTGTCTGTTTATAAACTGATCTTTTGTGGTACTAGACTCTTTGTTTATTTCTTCGTTAAAAACTTCTAACCCAACTTCTTTTAAAATTTGTTTTGCTAACGCTTCTGTTGGAGCAACTTTAACTTTATTTTTTATTCCATCAATGTATTTACCTTTGAATTGAGAAAGTGGGATAACGTTTTTAATATTAGGTATACGTCTTATTTTTTGCATACCAGAAGTAGATCCTTGATATGGACCTTCACCGGTTCTATAAAAATCAACTTGACCTTGTTTAGTTCCTTTTGTTCGACCCTTCCAAACATCGTAATTAACCCAACCCATACCATTAACATATTTTTGTATAGCTTGAGGAAAAGCTTTAGATAAATAAGTTGTTGTTAACCCTCCAGATGATAACAATGAAGAATAGTTATCATTAAGAAATTGTTCAAACTGAGGTAGTGTTTTATTTCTACCACCTATTTCATCTATTACAGTAGCGTATAAATTTTTACCATTAATCTGTGTAGATTCTAAACCTTTACTTAAAGCTTGAATTAAGTTTGATTTACTTTTTACGGTTTGCTTTCCTCCAATTTTAGGTAATTTATATCTTACTTCTTTTTCAACCCCTTTTCGTACGTTAGATATTAAAGATTTTTTATTTTTAGTTTTTATATTTTCTTTTATAGAAGGTATATTTTCTTTAGCCTCAGTTATAGCTCTTTGTTTTAAATCTTTACCGGTGTCTTGCTTTGTTTGTGCTTCCTTAGACGTTTCTACGTCAACTCTAGAGCCTTGATCAACGCTAGGAATACTAAATTCATTTTTAGCCCAAGCGTTTGCTCGCTGCATACCCGTATTGGCCATATATTGATCGAAAGAAGCTTTACTAGCATCAAAACCTAACGCTATAGTGTTAAGTATTTGTTTTGCGTCTGTTAACCATTTTTGCCTACCACCTTCATCGCCTTTGCTGCCAAGAAACTTTTGTCTTATATTAAGCGGTATTGGTCTACCAAATCTACTCCAAGTTCTGTTTGCCACTTTGTCTACCATTGTGGTTAATTGATCTGGTGTAATTGGTTTGTAGTTTTTTACGTTTTTATTTTTTTGATTTATTTTATTTACAATAGAAACGGATTGAGATTTTTTAACACCTTTGCTTTTAGGTTTTGCTTTTTGTTTTGTTATTGTTCTTCTAACTATTTGAGTTAAATCACCTTTTCTTGCTGCAGCATTATTTGACACAGCATATTCAAAAGCTTTTTGAGGGGTGCTCATGTTTTCACCTACACTAAACCAATCGTTTAATTTTCTTTGAACTATACCAAACTTTTCTGCTTTTTCATAATTAATATTTCCTATAGACTCTTCACCAAATAATCTGGATTGAACTTCTTTAGTATATTCATCTTTAAATCGATCGCTTTGTGTGTTAAAATCTAATTCTTTTCCACGTTTTACTTCATAATTTCCATATTGCATTACAGCCGCTAAAGATTCTTGATGTATTTTGTCAAGCATACTATCTTGTAACTTGTTTATAGCCATAAATTTAAATAAATTTGTAGCATATTCACCTCCTCTTTTAGATAATACTGTTTCTACAGTTACATTTCCATTTTCATCTTTTCTAGGGTTTCCATTTTTATCCTTAACAACTCTTGTTGTGTTACCAAAAAACGCATCATCAGTTACGTGAGCAAACTCATGAACAACAACAACACCTCCTTCTATTTGTCCAAGAGCCATTTTTTCACCTGCAGTTTTAGAGTCTATAACAACATATTTATCTCCAAGAACAAAACCATTAGGTGTAGCACCTGTTTCTTTATCAGGTTTTAAATTGTTTAAAATTTTAACATAATCAACAACACTTATTTCTTTGTTCTCTAACATTGTTTTTAATTCCTGCTTAAGATCTCCATCTTTAGCTTGAATTAATTTAAGATTTTCAAAATTGTTTATAACTCCTGCGGCCTTTTGAGATTCTGTTGTTATAATAACATTATCTGTTTCTAATCGTTGTAAATTTTTAGCAGAAATTTTAAAATAATCTTCTTTAGTTATTTGCTCATTTTTAGGCAAATTAGCTTGATCATTATTAAAATTTAACCAACCTTGCTCTAAAGCTCGGCCTACATAAGTTCTTTTGTCTTTTGCTTTTTTAAGAAAACTTGCTTCAATATCTTTCCTGATCTCGCTCATTACAAGTGTAATTTTTTCACGAGGAGTTTTAGCGTTTTGCCATTTCTTGTTACCAGACTCTTTTAATTTAGCAGCCGTTATATCATATAATCCACCTTTTTCGCCATTGTTAATAGTACTTATAACACTCACATAATCTTTAGGAGAATTTTTAACATCGTTGATAGCGGCCTCTACATCTGACATTTGCTTTTCAAAGTTTTCTTTTGCAACAGGTTTTAATTTTCTTTTATATTGGCCAACAACTCTGTTTACATTTTTTTCTGATCCTAACACTACACCTGCTTGACTGTATAATGAATTTCTTATTTGTTCAAAAGACAATAAGTTTCTTAGATTTTTAGCTCCTAAAGCCATTACATCAGTACCTGCTTGTTCATTTAAATAAGCTAATTCAGACATATAGTCACCTATGTCAGCAATAAGTGCATCTCTTTGAGATTTTGTTAAGTCAGTTCTTTGAAGCATTTTATATGCTCTTTCTTTTTTAGAAGCTATTTTTTCTGATTTTTCTTTAATCTCTGAAGCTAAACTAACATTTACTAAACCTGAATATGCTACGGAAGTATTTGATGTACCAGCTGTTATTATAGTGCTTAATGCTATATCGTCTAATTGAGAAAGATCAAAATCTTTACCAAGTATTAATGTTTCGCTTAACGTTTGAGTACCTGTATATATTATGCTTTCTTCTAAAACTTCAAGACCTGTTCTTTTTAAATATTCTATACCAAACAATCCTCTATTATACCAATTAGAGTTTTTAACTAAATTTGACATACTAATACTACTACCACGGGCCATATCATCTAAAAACTTTACACTATTGTTTGCTGTACCAACGTATCTAGTAACACCACCTTCTATAACACCGGTCATTATAGTTGATCCGAATATTTGAGCATCAGTCAAATCATTCATGGCTAAAGTTTGATTAGCATCAGCCATTCCTTTAGCATAAGTAACTTGATCAATTAAATTTTTTTGTTTAGCGTCTTGTAACCATCTTATTTGATTTTTAGCAACATCTACTAATTCCCTTTGAAGATTTAAATTTCTATTTTTATCCGCACCAGAACTTACACCAAACGTACCTGCAACCGCCCATTTAACAGCACTAGCACCTAGTACACCAGACGCTGTTCCAGCCCCCGCTGTAGCAATGGCTAATATTATATTAGGAAATTGTTGGGATAAAGTTCTTAACACATATTTACCCGCTTGACCCTGAGTGTTATCATAAGATAACATGCTTTGGTAAAGCTCTCTATTTTTATTAATTTGTCGTTGCTCATCTATAGCATATTCACTTCCAAAAATAGTAGGTACTGCTAAAAATATACCTTTAGTTGCTTGATAAAAATCATTAGCCATTAAAAATCCTATGCCATACTCTTTATAAGCTAAATCAAAAACACTCATACTAGGTCTGTCTTTTAAATTTTTTATAATTTCTTTAGCTTTTTCTACAGTATAATTTTTACCTGTTTCAGGATCAATATCTTGAATTAAAGACTCTATTAAACCTTCCTTTTCTTTTATTCTATGAGTAGCTATATCAGCATCTTCTTTTTTTATTTCAACAACTGTGTTAAGGTAATTTTTTACAGACTGCCTTCTATCTTTATCTAAATCAAATACCACCTGCTGCCACTCCATTAAATCTATTTGTAAATCGTCAAAAATATCTTGTTGGTCTTCTGTTAATTCTGTAGTTGGCTGAAGATCATATATTAATTGACTATCGTCAGTTACGGTGTAATTTAATTTAACTGGAAGTTTTGTTTGTTCAATTTTATCAACAATAGCTTCACCTCCAGATTTTAAAATCCCATGCAAGTCATCGTCTACTTTTTCAAACACAACCTTAAAAGCTTCTAAATTATCATTTTTAATTTCCATTGAAGCATTTTTCATAGCATCAACTGTTCCAACTAAAAATTCATTTATAGGAATTTCAGATGTTTTACCTTTAGAGTCAGTAAACGGCAGTGTTTGACTTTGTAATAATTTTTCTTGTAGTGGTAATTCTTTTTCTTTTTGAAGTTGATCTGCAGCTTTTTGTTGATAAGCTTTTATTAAATTTTTATAACTAAATACACCAGCGTTGGGTATTTCATACTCACCATTTAGTTTATCTATTAAGCCTTGAGGTAAACCTTCTAAACTTGTTTTTCTATCAAACAAAGGTTTAATTGCAACACCTGAATCTTGACTATAATTTGGTTTATTAAACTCTTTTGTGCTAAAAAGATTTACTCTTTTATTCATAAACACATCAAAATCTCTTTTACCAGCTTCATCAAAATGATTTTTTAAAGTTTGTATTTCTTCTTTATTAAACAAAGGTCCATTACCAGTGTCAATTTCTTGTAGTATAGTAAAAAGCGCATTTTCAAAAACTTCAAAATTATTATTAGATGCAAATTTAGCATTCACCTGCTGAGGTGTAATACTATTTTTTACATCATTTTGCATTTTCTTTTCATTTTGCACATACGCAGCAAAACCTTTAAATAAGTTTTTTCTTAAAACTGTTTGTTGATCAGTATTTAAATTTTCTTTTAAATATTTTTCAATAGTATCTTCATTGTAAGTTACTTCCCCATTACTAGTTCTCGCAACCAAACTAGTAAAATCATTTGTTGCAACAACTTCATCTCCATATATTAATTTATAGCCTTTTAATCTTGGTGACTGTTCTTCTTCAAGAGTTTGAATACCTTGGGCGCTAGTAGCATCCTCATCTGTCCTATAATAATAAGGTTTTAAACTATAACCGGTTCCGTTTAAAGTATTATTAAACTCTATAGAATTAATACTGCCATTTTTTAAGCCAGATGTAATATTATTTAACGCAATATCACCTTGTAATAGATCAATAACATCGCTTTGATAATTTACCTCATGTAAAGCACTTCTTGTGGCTCTATCGTAAGCAAGTATTTTATTAAAGTTTTTATCAAACTCTTTTCTTTTCTCACCATATAAAGCAGTGGTTAAAAATGAATCAGTATATTCAGCTGTTCCACCTTGACCAAACATCCTATCACCAGTTAGTGGAAGTTTTATTATTTCACCATTAACATCTGCATATATAGTATGATTGCCTATTAACTCAAACCCTATACCCGAACTACCTAATTCTTTAGTTAAATATTTTAAAATCTCGTTTGGTTCTTCATCAAGAAAAGAAGCTGGGGCAAATAAATTGTACGGAGCATTTCTTAACTTACGCTCTTCATCTTTTATTTTTTGATACCTTAGGGATTTAACATAACCTGTTGCGCCTCCTTTAAATTCAAAATCTTTATCAGCTCTTTCATAATTAGTTATTGCAGCATCTAAATCAGCGGTTGCACTTTCAGTCCTAACTTGATCAGCTTTTAGTAAATCCGAAGAAATATTTCCCGAGCTTGACCCCGTATTGTTGGGTGCTACTTGGTTTGACATCACACTCGCACCCGGGTCTTGTGTCATGCCTATTTGAAAATCCTCAAATTCAGGTTCTTCTGTATAAGCTGCTAAGCCCATATTGTCTATATATTCATACGCTGAAATAGGAGGATCTTGAGATGCGGCCAAATTCTCAATTTGTGCCATAGTTAAAATCTCTCCACTAGGTCTTTTATATTTCATATTATTTTATTTTGTATATCCTAATTGTCCACCTCTTTGTATAGCCATTAAAGTAGTTGGTTCACCTATATTAATCCACTGCTGTTTAGAAACGCTTTGACTTCCTCCGGTTGCGATTGGTTTTGATGTAGATAAACTAACTTTTTCTTGTAGTTGCCACAGTCCGCTATCTCCGTTGTACTTAGCAATTACATTACTTTTCTTGTCAGAATGCGCATATATAGTATCACCGCCTTTAAAGCTTTTTTGGTTAAATATCATATCGTACCCTCTTCTATTTCTTCTTGCAATTTCACCCACACTTCCTGGGCTCATATCTATTTCTCTAATCTTTTTAGGTTTATCGAAATATTGAGGTGTTTTTCTCCAGTTTTCATATTCAGGACTTCCAACAACATATTGACCTTTATTAGAACCTTGGTTAATTAATATAGCAGCCTCTTGATCTGTCATCAATCTTGGTTTTGGAAACTTGCTATATAGTTGATCTTGTAACGCCTTTGTTTCTTCCAATCTTATAAATGCTTTTTGTTCTTCAGGAGATAATGCAGTGAAATCAGATCTTAAAGTTTGATCTCTTCTAGTTAAAAAATAATCTCTTTTTGCTTGTGAATCCATTTCAAAAATCATTTCAACTTTTCCGTCTAAAGTACGAATATATTTATCTTCTATTAATTTAGTATCTATCCAAGTTTCATTGTATACTAAATCCAAGTCTTTGTTATATTTATCTGGAACTTGAGTTCTAAATGTATATTTATATTCATCAACAAGAGTGTCATCTTTTAAAACATTGAGAGCAATACCTTCTTCCCTATAGTTTACTCCTTTATCTACATCTCTATATAAATCTAAAGGCTTGCTCAACATGTCTTTAGTTAATACTTGGGTTATAGTCCAACTGTCCCCGTTGTCTTTCATATTAGCTTTTTCCCAATCAGTAAACTCAGAGGGATCTATGCCAGATATTTTTGGATCTGATTTTTTTATAGTATGTTTAAACGTTAAGTCTCCGGTTTTTTTATTAAGATCATAAACCGTATCTACACCCGGAACTTTTCTTTCAGTTAAAGCAAAAGTTGTAAAACTACTAGCGCTTCTTTCACCAAAAGAATTACCTAACCACGCTTTTTCATTACCTCCTCCTACAGAACCTACTGGATATTTTGTATTAATTTCATCAATTTCAGTTACTAAAACGCCAGCTGTATTCATAATTGAAATTAAATTCTTATCTGCTTTGTTTACAATACCCTGTAGTTTGTTTAATTCTTTTTGAGTGCCCCAATCTCCAACAGCTATTTTAGTTGCCGCTTCAATTGAACCCATTTGATAATCAGCATCACCCTTTTTACCAACGCCGTTCATTAAACCTGTTTGTTCATCAAGATATAAATTAGTAATTCCCTTTTCACCACCTAATTTTTCAATTTCTTCAAAAGCTGTTGTTACTTTTTCATTTTGCTGTAAAGACATTTGTCCAAAAGTTAAAGCAAATTTTTCTTGCTGCTTTAGCGTTTGTTTTCTATTGTTTTCCATAGCAGTTGATATACTACCACCAAGGTTTGTTAAACCTTTTGCAACACCTTGAGCTAGTGAAGCCCAACCCATTGCTGACTGATCATTGACCGCTCTAAAATTACTATATGCACTCATATTTTTAATATTTTATTTCGCTGGTTTCCAAAAAGATCCGCTAGTTGTAACACCATTTTTTGTTACTGATGTACCTAAATTAGCAGCACCAACTTGACCTGCAAAACTTAGTGCACCACTAATAGCACTACCCCAAGCAGCACCTTGAGCTGCCCTAGCATTTGCCTGCGCTTGTAAAGCATTCGCCTCTTTACCCGCACTATAACCTAGATCAGCATTAGATCTAGCTTCTCGCATTTGCATTTCAAATTGTTTACCAGCAGCGTCAGCACTTTGAACTCTTTGTCCTTCTGATATTTGTATTTGTTGAAGCCTTTGTGCTTCTGACATTTTTAATTGTTCTAGTTGAGATTCACCTTGAGCTCTAGCTTTTTGGTTTTGAGCTTCTTGTTGTTCTATACTTGCGCTAACTCCTTTTTTACTAGCCAATGCAGCTTGTGCTAAAGCAGTAGCACCACCAGCGCTAGCCCCTGAAGCAGCTAAATTATCTAAAGCATTTGATAAAGCTAAATCACTTTGCTCCATTTGAATCTCTGCAGCTTGAGTTGCAACACCAAGATTTGCAAAAGGATTAGAAATCATACTGCTTAAATCTACAGCTAAACCAGATAAATCACTGGTTGATGCGTAAGGATTTGTTATAGGTACCCTAGCATTTTTTATAGCAGCTATCTCTGCCGCTGCCTGCGCTGCTTGTCTACTGGCTCTACCTGCCGCTTTTTTTGCTTGGTTTGCAGCAACGGCTCCACCTAATGCTGAAGCAGCTATACCCGCTGTTATTACACCCATATTATTTAATGTTTTTTGATATTTCGTATGAAGGCTTTTCGTCTACTCTATAACCTAGTTTTTTATGAGTATGTATAAGCCCTTTGTTTCTTGCTATGCTAAAAATTATTTCACCACCACTTTGTTTAGCAACATGCTCTACACCTGTGATTAATAATTCTAAAGCTTTTTTTCTATCTGCTTCTCTGTATTCTATGTTGGAAACAATCCATTCTAACCAGCAGATCTTTGAGTTAGTTGTGTATAAAAAACCGGCAACAACAGGTATTTCACCTTTTTCTACAATATAACCGCCTGTACCATTTTCAGGTAACATACTTTTTGTAGGATGCTCGGTCCACTCTGGCCACATAGACCATAAATCAACTAATGTATCCCAATCGGATTCAATTAGTTTTCTTATTTTTAATTCCATTTAATTTAATATGATGATTCATTAT
>Ga0098060_1000800_pt1 | contig 13422 bp, 8 predicted proteins | sample 21_taG_FD_77063 | JGI IMG/M metagenome (GOLD analysis project Ga0098060, IMG submission 77063) | Marine viral communities from the Subarctic Pacific Ocean - 21_ETSP_OMZ_AT15319 metaG | ecosystem: Environmental > Aquatic > Marine > Oceanic | place: Pacific Ocean | collected 2015-01-19 | reverse complement strand
TACAGGGATTTCGTTTGATTATGAAAACGACCTAAGAATTTTCAGGATAGAATACAACGCAGACAACACAGATACGTTACAAATAAAAGATATAGAGTATTACAAATCAGTATCATGGCACGTACATTCCTTAAAAGATATGACAGATGGATATATGATATTTAATTGCGTTCGAACAACAGGGCGCTATGATTCAAGAAGGAGGGCTGAAGAGTAATGCCCGTAGACCACTTGAATATAGTCGAAAGGAAACTAATCGACAACTTACGAACCGGTACTTACAACACAGCAGCAGGCACATCTACAGCATGGTCAGCTTCGGACGTCACAGTATTCGGTCAATTCCCAAGCACTACAGAGGTGAAATATCCAGCTATCGTTAGCGAAATGAATGCAAACGGTATAGAGACTCAGTTCATGAGTCAGGACATCACATTTGGGGGTAGCAATACAGAGGCAAAGGGGGAGCTTTATGGAGTCGCTTTTAAGATTCATATAGCGGTCGATAGAGCAAGCACTATTACGGTTGGTGGACAGCCTTATAAAGAAAGGCGTTTGCTAAATTATCTCATGCTTAATTGCGCTAATGTGCTTATGGACTGCAATTTTAGTGCTACTACAACCGAGGTTGTGCAACGCGATTATACAGGGTTCCAAGATATAGGTTATAATCCCGAATTAGAAGTATGGGCAGCGACGGCAAGTATGATTGTTGTTTTCAAGAACAATAGGTAAGTATGGCTAAGAACGATTTACTGTATAACAGACAGTTTGCTCAGCAGGAAGTTTTAAGAACTATTACATTAGGTTTATCTCCATTTATTCCATTCTCGCAGCAGTATGTGATGAAAATGAAAGAAGAGAACCAGAATTTAACTATGATGCCTAATCCTCCTATCAATGATAAAAGTGAGGATGATGTGTGGAGAGAAAGAAAGGAACAATATTTTGAACAACCACTTAATTCCGAAAGAGAGATATTAGATAAGGCACCTAGAGTAGATGTTAAAGAAGTGTCTCATAAATTAAACGCATTGTTTGATAATATGGGTAAGAAGCCCTCAGCTCGGACTTTCGAAGAGTCTGTAGTTGGTGAGATATTGTCCGCAGTTGGTGCTAGTGAGATAGATAAAAAACTTAATGAGCTAGGTACGCCTATACAAAAGGGTATAGATTCTAGTGCATTATTTAAAAATCCAGCTACAGGGGGACAGGGATTTGACCGTCAGATGACAGATTCTATAAGGACAGTAATGAGTGCTGCGTTTGGTGGTAGAGATATGAGTAATGTCGTGGCTATCGAAGAAACAGAAGCTAAGGTTTCAAAGGAATTACAAGATAATCTCAAAGGTCTCAGTGGAAGTGAAGCTATTTCAAAGTTTAAAAAGAATGCAGACAAGGTATATGGTAATCTAAATAAACTACTAAAGAAATTGAAGATTGGTGAGTCTGGAATAAAGGGAGCACTTGATAAAGCATATTCAGACCCATTTATAATTGGAGATACTTATCAGAAACAGTTAGTGGCTCGTGCTATAGATTTGGTTAAAGCTGATTTAGGAGGTAAGGAGTACATATATACTGTTCCTATAGGTAACACTGGAATGGCTGGTACTGTTTTTATTAATACCGCAATCAAAAATAGGGCACCACACATAAACTATAGTATTGAAATTGCTAAAACTGGAGGTCATGGTCGTCTTATTGAAATGATGGGTTATGGTCTAGGTAAAATAAATACAGCCGCGGGTATGGATTTCATGGAGAATATTCCTAAAATGGATATGATTGCTATGAATGAATCGATTCTTACCGCAGATAGGGTAGGTTTTATAGGACAGATGCAAGAGGTACAGTTATCTACCATGTTAGATGCTGGAGCAGATATTGCTATGTCTAATAAAAAAAGTAGTGGTGTTATGGGATTAGCTCCTAAAGCTATGGCTGATTCTTTAGGTAAACAAATAAAAATGGGTTTACAAGAATCTAAAGGTGATTTTCGTAAAGTCTATTTAGAATTAATAGCCAAAGCAAACAAGGCTTCGGCTGCATGGAAAGCTACCGTAAATCCACCAGAATCATTTACAGGTAGATTAGGAGTGTGGAAAAGTGGTGGAAACAACTGGAATGACGCAGTAGGAGAAGATTTTTCTGTTTCTCCTTTCTTAATGGTGAGGAGAAAGGGAGTGGCTTCTTTCAAACCAGATAATAGAGCTAAGATATTTGGAGTTTAAAGCAAAACTTTATATACTAATGGCAGTTAAATTAATGTTAAGAGTGTAGTGTCATGGATTTTGTCTAGACAACAAAAAATCAAGGAGAAGAAAAAATGGTATATTTCCTAGGAAGAGACGTATCAGTCGCAATCACAACAGAAAGTACAGCAGCCGATGAAGATATCGGCGTAAAGTCTAAAAAAGCAGCAGCAGGTTCATCCGTTCCGGCAGCAGGTTTATTTGCAGGCGACATGAATGGCAGTCCTGCTTTTACAGCACTGGCTTCAGTAAGTGATTTGACTGGCGTAGATATTAGCATTGGTGCTATGGATGAAGACATTACCTATATCGGTCAAAAAGGTACTGGTAAAGTCGAGCAAAAAAAAGAGATAACAGTAACTCTAACACGAAAGAAGAAAGACGATGTATGGGACATTATTTTTAATGGACCAACTGATTACAACTACTTAGCAAATTTTGGTACAGACCAAGCATGGGGAGCCCGATGGGGTCTTGATGGAAGCGGAGCTATTTTAGGCGATGGATTAATCAATCCTAAAGATGCCAAAGATGGTACAGACCTTAATTTCGGATATCGTGTACACATTATGATGAAAAGTGGTTCGGAATTGATTTCAGTTCCAAACTGCGTATTAACAAGTTATACAACTACATTAGGTGCAGACGCAGTTGCAGAAGAGACTATGGAATTTACAACTCAACAAAGTATATTACAAAGTGCTAACGGTACATCACCTAACGTAACATTAACAACTGTGGCAGGTTTCTGAGGTAATAATATGGTTTATTATTTAGGAAGAGATGTTTCAGTTGCACTACAAACAGAATCATCCAGAGGTATTACAGCCTCTAATGGAGCAATCACCGTCGGAACAGGCGAAGTCGGCACAGCCGCAGCCTTGGGTACTTCAACAGCTATAGGTTCTTTACCTAATTTTGATGACGTTGTCGGTGTTGACATTGGTATTGGAGCCATGGATGAAGATATTTCTTACTTTGGTATGCGTTCAGTAACTAAAGCAGAAATCAAAAAAGAGACGACAGTCACTATCACTATGAAAAAGAAGGGTAGTGAGTGGGATACTGTGTTTAATATGGCACGATACGGCACAAAAAATGCCGGAACTGAGGCATGGCTCGGTTTAGAAGAACCAGACCAATATCATGGATATCGTGTTGCAATTGCATTAAAAAATGGGTCAGAAGTATTATCTATTCCAAATGCATGCGTACAATCACATACAGTAACAGTTAATGCAGACGGTGTCACGGAAGAAACTATTGAGTTTATGTCCTACGTCACCCCGTTCATAGGAACGGCAGTAACTAATACAGCAACTACCTTATTATTTTAGGTAGTTAAACTAAACTGAGGGGGCCTGTGCCCCCTTGGGAGATATAAAAATGACAGAAGAAAAGAAAGAAATATGGTCAATGGACGAGTTAGTCGCACTTACTGATGAAGTGCAGATATCTGAAGTATTATTCAGAGAAAAAGTAGTAGAATTTCAATTTTGTGAATTAGTGGAAAAGGAAGAACCTAAAATTAAATCACAAGATGGAATGTCTGAAGACGAAAAGATGGGATATTTTCAAGAATTAGGCTCAAAAAGAGTTTTTAAAATGATAGTTAAAGCTAATGAAAAGAACCCCGACGGACCGTGTATCAGCGAAGAACAGTGGAAACTTCTCCCCACTACTTTGAGATACCAAATAACCAACAAAATTCTAGGTGTAGAATCGGAAGTGAAAGAAAATTTTACTCTCTGATGACGGACACGCCTGATGCGGTATTGCTCTACATCCCTTTAATGAAGGGATTACACATGAGCTGGAATGATATAAAAGAAACGCCAAGACATGAACTAGAAGGACTTCTTGCTGCATATACCCAGCATGAAAACTTTCACTCAATGGATGGATATGATGATAGTGACGTTAGTCAGATGGCTAAAAATAAGCCACAGGTTAGACAGAGTTATCATAGGTATTTAGAAACTAGAGCTAAATACGAACAAATGATAGGGAAACGAGAAGTTAAAAGCTTAAAGGACTTATAATGGGTTTTGCAGGACAAGTATTTGCTGCGCGTATTGCGGTCGGTTTAGCCGTCCCTAGTGCATCCGCGCTTTCCCGTACAGGGGGTATGCTCGCGAAAGGAGCCGCAGGTATATATACTGCCTTAAACTCACAAAGAAAGGCACAAGCAGCCAAGAGAGTTGGTGATGCACAAGCCGAAGTTGACAGATTAACAAAAGTAACACAAGAAAATGCAGCGAAACAATCCACAATAATTGCTAACTCAGCTAAAAAGGGTATGAAAGCCCTTGAAAGGAGTGGTGAAGCAGGGACTGCTGCCCTAGCAAAGGGTGGAGCAGGAGCCTTCATGGGCATGGCTGGAGTAATGCAAGAAGAAAAGAAAATGTTTGCAGGTATCGAAAAGATAACTGAACCTTTAGCCCGACTAACTAAGATGACATCTAATTATAGTAAGATGTCTAAAGCTCAACAAAAGGCAGCTATAACACAATCTAAAGAATACGTAACTACTCGAAAGAAAGCTGTAGAAGTTGATGAAGCAAAAGTAAAAGCATTTTTAAAAGAAAAAGAAGAGACTACTAAGGGTTGGAAGAATATGACCAAAGGTCGTAGAGAATTAATGAAAGTAATGGACGAAGAGGAAAAGAAAATCCGTAGAAGAGTAGAAGTATCTCGCGAACTGAGAGATTCCGCAATACAAGAAGCAGAGGTTGTCAGAGTGGTAGCAACTCAAGCGCACAACGCTTCTGCAAAAATAAAAGAAAAAGACGCAAAAACTACCAAAGAGTTAGCCAACGCTATTGATAATTTAGAAAAAGAAGAAAAACAAGCAGCAGAGGCAACAAAAGATTTAACTTCCTCAGCCGCTAATTTCGGTGCTCAAGTTACAGATGTAGCAAACGATATGGCTAAGAATTTTAACGCAGTACTACTTGAAACAGTAGCTACTTTATCAGCATTTTATTACAAATTAAATCAAAATACAGAAGCATTAATGGAATTTGAACGCGAACTTATTAACGCAAATTCTGTTTGGCAAGAGACCGATGAAACACTATTCGCAGCTGGTGAACAAGTTACTCAGTTTGGACAACAGTTCGGTATGAATATGCAAAACGGTGCAAGCGGTCTTTATCAGCTGGCTTCGGCTGGTCTTACTGCACAAGAATCTATGGAAGTTTTAGGCAATACTTTAAAACTATCTATGGCTGTTCAAGGTGACCACAACACTATAGCAAAACTAACCACACAAACCATTAGAGGTTTCGATATGGAGATGAGCGACTCTGCGGAAGTAACAGATAAGTTTGCGCATGCTATACAGAAGTCTTTAATAGAGTATGAAGATTTATCAAGCGCTGTTAAGTTTGCTCTACCTTTCTTTACCTCTACAGGGCAATCTATTGACCAGTTATTAGGGTCTTTACAAGTCTTGACTAATAGAGCTTTGGAGGCTGGTATTGCAGGGCGTGGTTTGAGACAAGCGTTAGCACAGTTTGCTAAACACGCTGAGAATAACGATGCTGCTTTTAGAAAGATGGGAATATCTGTTTTGAATGCAGAAGGTAATATGAGGCAATTGAGTGATATTGCAGCAGATTTTGCAGAAGTAGTTGGTGAGGATACTGTTAACAACACTGAGTTGTTGACTTCATTGATTGATGATTTGAACGTAAGAGGTGCAACGGCTTTTGTTCACTTAGTTCAGGCTTCAGACGAATTTACAGAGGCTGTAGAAGATACCGCTAATGCAGGTGGAGAGTTAGATAAGATGGTTACGGAACAGAATAAATCTCTAACGTCCCAAGTACAGATTTTAAAGAATAATGTACAAATGATATTTCAAATGACTGACGCTACATATGTAGCTGATGGATATATGAACGCTTTTCATAAGACTGTTTCACTTATGATAGCCGATTTACAAGGATTAATAGTAGAAGGTGAAGATGGTAGTAAGACATTAACTGATTTTGGTATAGCAATACAAGATATAGCCGTCTCAGGTATGAAAGCTTTACATGAAGTATTAATGGAGATAATACCAATCATAAAAGACTTCGCAAAGGAAGGTTTCTTAAATGTAGAAATGTTACGATTATACACTTTACCACTTAGGATGGTGGTCAAAGCATTAGATATTATGGGACCACAGATGACTAAAATGGTTATGTCTTTTTACATAATGAATAAAATATTACCTATAACTACTGCACTTCAAATAGCTTCTAATATCGTACAAATGATGACTATTAAGTTATTATATGAAAGATTAGCAGGTGAAACTTTATTAGTAGGTGTTTCAAATGCACTGTATTTAGGATATATAAAACGAGCAGCAATTTTAGGAACTTTAATCATTATGGAAACTGGTCTTAATATCATAGAAGGGTTACGTACTTTAACGTTAACATCCGTAGCGATGGCTACTTGGAACGCTATTGGTGCAACATTATCTTATACAGCTACTTTGATTGGAGCAACTGCTACTACTGCTGCGTTCGGAGCAGCAACTTTGATTGCATGGGCACCTTATATCGCAGTAGGTATTATTATAGGTGCTATAGTTATTGGATTGGGTAGACTTATTTCTAACACCGGAATACTACAAGGAGCTTGGACAGCTTTTACAGAACCCGGTGGAGGTCTATATAAATTACAAGAGATGTTTAGTAAGTTTGTATTGATATTACAAGTTACTTGGGATTTAATTAAATTTATTGGGGGTGGTATTAGTAACATAGCTTCAGGAGCTAGAGACTTAGTGAATTCATTAAAAGCTATACCAGCTAAATTATTAGATTTTGGTAACGTTGGAGTACCCGGTTTTGCTACTGGAGGATATATAAAACCTATGGCTACTGGTGGTATGGCTTCAGGAGGTTCCCCATACTTAGTTGGAGAACGTGGTCCTGAACTATTTAGACCGAACGGAGGAGGACAAGTTTTAAATAATACTGCAACCAATCATATTATGCAACAAAGTGCCGACAGAGGATTTTCTGGTGCAGGTGGGGGCATGGTTGTATCTAATTTAACAGTGGAATCAGCAGAAATGAACCAATCAAATTTAAATATCGATAGTTTTGCAGGCAATCCTGCAATGAGGAGACGAGCATGAAAGCAATAAAAAAGAATACATTTTATAAGTCAACTACTTTAACAGCAGGAGCACAATTAACTCCTAATTTTCCTGACTTACCACGTGGTGGAGGTTCTACCTCTATCAATCTACAAGGTGGATTTAAAGAAACGTTATATGCACTATCTGGCGCATTACCTTCTACACCTCAATACGGCGAATCTAAACTAGAAGGTGGTACTCTAAGTGTATATTGTGAGGATATAAAATTAGTTAATACTCCAACACTACCACAATTACAATTATATAAGTTTAAACCAAACATAAATATAGCTGAAGGTACTTTACAACCAGCTTTTTTAAGTGGTAATAGTGCTTATAATGGTATAGACAGCAGCACTAATTCCGAATTCCCAGATGGCACTACTATCTCAGTTTATACTTCTTTAGTAGATTCTGAGAATTATTATGCTTATGAGACATTTGATGGTGCCGATAAAACATTAGGTGATATTAAAATTATAAAAAGTGCTGGTACTGGTGTAGTAGAATTAAGTGACGCTTATTTATCAATATCTGTAGCTAAAAATAAAGCTACAGGGAAAGCAGGTAGAAGTGGTGATGGGAAATATCAACAACATTCATTAGAAACATACTTTGCAGATAATAACGCTGTCATCCCTATCAAGCCTGAAACTGATGATATTAATGGAGTTTGGAGACCTCAAATAGATAGGAGAAAAACTCGAAAAAAACAACTTGTGTGGAGAAAACCATATTGGAAATATAAGAATATAAAAGGAGATGTACAATTTAGAGTAAAGGCTGGAGTGAGCACGGACATGGATGCGTCCAACACTGCTACAAAAGGGACTACTATATTCGATGAAGTATATGCTACTGCCGATACTAATAATCCTTTTACCTCTGATGTTAATAACCCTCTTATGATGACTACCTGTGAATTGTCTGCTGCTAAAAAATATAGTGGAGGACAGGCGTTTAGAATGTATCATTTATGGGATTATAGTGAACAGAGCGCTAATTTACAAAGAGCTCTTGGTGCGAAAGCTATCATGCCGTCTATGACAAGAGCTTCTATTTATAACCTTCCTTTACCACATCCCGGTTTAGATAATGCTTATGAAGGTACTTTGGCTGGAGATAATTCTAAGATAGTTCCTGAAATAGGAATGAGAATGAATATATCAAAATTAGGTTTTACACCTTATATATCTAAGGGTACACAGGGATTCTCTGATGGTAAAACATTTTATCCATCGGGTAGCGGTAATGCAGCTGCTGGAACGGCTGCCGATAGTGCTCTTTATACTTCATTATTGAGAAGTGTCGTTGTGACTTGGTCTAATTATAAACCTAAAGCTGACCATGTTACAGTGGATAAATTTATTGAATATGGTTTAGAACGATTTTACACTAATAAAACTACAGAAAATATTGTAGGCGGTGTAGCATTTTTCAAAGCTGGTATAGATGGACCATCCGGTTCAGACCCTTCTACTGTAATGGCTTCTGCTCTCCCAGTAACTGCTTGGAAAGGTACTGATGGTACATCACCTACTTCTACAACTTTACTGGTATCTGGTGGATTAGCTAAATTTAGTGGATTAGGTAGTGGTTTAGATGATACTATGTTACTTGGTTGTGACAAATGGCGTGATGGAGAAGCTAACAGTATACGATTCGTTAAATTACCTATGGATTCTTGGTTTAATATGAGAACATTTATTGATGGTTATGCTCCTAATCAAAGTTGGCCAGTAGGTACTAAAGCTGGTAGTGCCCAAACAAACGTTTATTATAAATCAAGCTACGTTGCTGCTGATATAGATGATAATAGGTTAGGGGTTCCAATGCGAGTGTTTTTTGAAGCAGATTTAAATGAATCTGGTTCTACTTCAGACCCCGGTAAAACAGACGTACCTTTTGTAGATGTTTATTTCCCGGGTGGTAGTGATAATTCTCTTGTTGGTGCCGTTGCTAAATCTTCCCATTACACATTCCTTGAGAATCCAGAGTATTATCCTAAATATATGACTATATGGATGCAAAATTATAGGTGGGTTCAAGCGCTTAATAATAATAGTACTACTGACCAAACCCGTTTAAACACTAGTGCTGGTGTTTTCCAGTTCGGTGATAATGGTGCTGTGGGTGGTACTAGTGGACCTTTACCAAGTGGTGCGGCTATCGAAGCTGAATTATATATTGATGATATTGTATTAAAGAATTTTGTGCCTGATGTTACAAATTGTAGTGCTGGGGCATCTGTTAGTACACAAAACGCGGTAACTCTACGAGATGAAGCTGTAATGACACCTTATACTGAATTTAAATTTCCAGCCGGTACTACTGGTTTGACTGCTGGTGCTACCGTACGTGGATGGGCTACAGGTACATCTGCAACTGGAGCAACAGGGTATGGGGCAACAGGTGCTATAAATGATGTTACTAGCACGGAGTGTCTTCTTTTTGGATTTGAAGACCACGGACAATTGCCTATAGGTCCTACTGCTGGTGATTCTTCTTGGAGTAATAGACCTACTGATGCAGAATCGTGGGGATTTATGCTTGGGTCTGGTTTTCATACAATGTTATATTCATCTATGCAAAGATTAAAACCTTCTGCATTTATAAGTTCTTGGAGTTATAGTAGAGCTACTGCTGCAAGTACTTACAATCAAGTTTTAGGTGGTCAATTTAAAGGTGAACATTCATATGCGGGTGTTGATTCTGCTTTGATAGCTGAAACAACGGCGGTACCTTCTAAACTAAACAGTGTTTTTAGTCATACTATATATACAACAAACGATGCTAGTGATATAACTTCGTCTGAATTTAGCTCTAATGCAGATTCAGCATACTTTAGTAAAGGTCAGATTAACTACATGACTTATAATGAGCTTCCTACTACAACTACTTCAACTATGCCTTCATCTATGGATGGTTTTACTTCAAAAGGTTTAATGAGAATATATGTAAGTGGTACTGATGTTTCTACATATACTGGACCTGCTTGGGTCAAGCGAGAACACATAATGGCTTCTACCAAGATAACTGGTATAGCTGCATACCCTCCTAAGAACATGGATTCCATGAGTACAAATCAAATAACGGTGCAAGACCCTACAATATTCAACAAATACCAAGATGACGAATTTATAATATATAGGATAGGGAAAGGATACCCTAGCGGTGAAAGTGGTTCAGCTAATACAAAGGGATGGGGTATACATGCTAATTCTACTTCTATAAAATTAGACCAAGAAGTAGCTATAGATTCTGCCTCAAAATTGATTACATTTAATGTAGATTTGACTACAGCTGATGATGGTAGTACTGAATTATTAACTGAAGCTAATTTAAGTGAGTTATGGATTAGTCCTAAAAAATATTGGATTACCTTACATCAACCTGCTAATAAAACAATACGAAGTTATAGTAACTTTTTGATGGTTCAAGATGTTGGTGGTACTGGAACAGGTAACGTTAATCCTATTACAGCAGCAGCTATGTCTGGAAGTACTTGGGCTGAATCTGTGTATGGTTATGATAAAGACTTGAGGGGTACAAGCCCTGCTACTGACCCAACCGATTATGTTGGGCAAGCAAGTCTTAATAAAAACCAATGGAACTTAGACCAATCTACTACATTGAGTTCTTTAGTAACTAATAAAGATTATGGTTATGGTGTTTATGATGAAGAAACACAAGAAGGTGGAGAAGTATCTCAGGCTACCGCATTAATAGATGAATTTGTTTATTTTGATTTAGATGGTGTCGCTAAAGATAAGGGTACTGCACCCGATGAAAACTTAGTGTTCTTAATGAGTGTTGACGATGGTGGGTTAGAACAAGTATTAGTGTCTAGTGATGAACACGCTGATTTAACAAAGAGACCAACAATGTACTGGGAATTCAAAGATGAAATACCAAAGATAACAACACCTATTAATTTATCCCCTAATTTTAATATACTGTCTGGCTCTGGTGAAAATAAAGTAGACATGTATAAATTAGACAGAGAAGATTTAAATGCACTTAAATTCACATGGGGTGAAGAAGCTGATGATATAGTGTATAGACTATTGTATATAGACAGTTCACCTATACAAAACAAATATCACCAAATAGCTTTCCAAGCACCACTTAATGAATTACCTGCCGCTGGTGTGGCTACAGGTAGTTATTACACTGGAAGTTCTCGTAACGTTGCCGGTACATTTAGTACATCTACTAAACGTACTATAACAGGTAGCAGTGGATGGGCATATGATGGTAATTTAGCTTCATCTACTTCAGGTGTAGACTGGCCACAAACAGCAGCCAGTACTGCATGGAGTTATTTTAATAATACTGAAGCTACATTTATTGTACATGCAGTCCCACGAGATGGAACTACACAAACACAAGGTACACTATTTACAGATAATTCAACAAGAGGAGCATTTAAGATATATTATACCAAAGCTGGTTCTGCTAATGCAGACGTTACTCCTGTGGTATCTTTAACTTCAGGTAGTACCGTAGTATCTGGAAAAACAGTAACTCTTACAAGTGATTATAGTTTCCCTAATGATGGTGAATCTCCATTGTTTATAGTTGTAACTTTTAATGCTAACTTAGATTCTAATCATATAAAAATGTATGTTAATGGAAGGTTAGTTAAACAATCTGCTGGAAACTGGACAAAAGGTAATAATTTATATAGTGGTGCTTCTTATGATGGTAGAATTAATATAGGAAATGAGAATGATACTGGTGGAACTAAGAAGTTTAGAGGAACTATTCAAGAATGTATTGTACACAACAAAGAACTATATGTACCAACAGCACCGGCTGAATATAAATTATCTACTGATTTTTTACCAGATAAAACCGCAGCAGGTGGTACGACTGTGAAATATAACGCTCGTTTGTTTTTATTTGATTATCATAATATCATAGGAACAAGCAGAGATACTGTTTGTTGTTCTGACGAAGTATCATGGGAGGCTACTCCAATATGAGCGGCCTAACGTGGCACACAACCAAAGCCAATGCAGATGCTGGTACTTCTGCTGTTACTACTGCAAATGTATATGATACTCGTTATGCTCGACTAGCCTTCGATGATACAGATGTTAGAGCTATTTATGTAGATTGGGATGATGGTAGCGATAACAGTAAGGAAAATGCTAACTATCAATGGTTACAATATGATTACCCTATAAGCTCTGCTGTGGTATCGCATACTTACACCCAGTCAGGTACATTCAAACCAGTTATACAAACAGTTAACTCTCAGGGTATATTCTCTAAATACTTTTCTAATGAATCTACTAACAGTAGTATAGCTCCACATGAAGAAGCTTCTACCATTGCTAGCATGGGTGTCTCTGATAAAGCTGCCACGAGCGTAATTAACTTAGAAAATAAGCAAGTCTATAGTGGGATTGATAATAGTTACTTTGATAAGTTTGGTGCTATGGATATATATCTTAGTGTACCTCCTATTCTTACAGCGTCAGAGATACCTAGTATAGCTCCTGTAATAGATGTAGAGATGGAGGTAGTTTATGGTTTAGTTAAAGATGGTGAGGGTACTAGCGCTGGGGGTAGTCAAGCTGTAATAACTAAGAGTTACACAGGTTCTTCAACTCTAGATACTGGTGAAGGTGTTTGGAAAATTAATGATGATGATTATAAAGTTAGGAGAATAACTAAAGTTAAATGGGTTAATAGTAAGAGTGCAGTAGATACATATACTCAATTAAACAGCTTTAATAAACTAAAACTATTTATACTTACTTCAGGAGCAGCCTTAACAGCAGGGGGAGGTTCATTAGTGCCTTATTATCCTGTTACATATGTTAGCGACGGAGTTCCTTTAAAAAGAGCTGATGATTCACGTCGTGTCGTTAATTTTGATATGGCACAGAGTAGAACTGCTGCTTCTAATACTAGTTTAACTAACTATCGTTATGATAATGGAAAGAGTTGGTTTAACCCACGAGAGGTATGGAACAGTGATGCCAGTAAGTTAACTGACGTGTCAGGTAG
>Ga0098060_1000799_pt1 | contig 13431 bp, 9 predicted proteins | sample 21_taG_FD_77063 | JGI IMG/M metagenome (GOLD analysis project Ga0098060, IMG submission 77063) | Marine viral communities from the Subarctic Pacific Ocean - 21_ETSP_OMZ_AT15319 metaG | ecosystem: Environmental > Aquatic > Marine > Oceanic | place: Pacific Ocean | collected 2015-01-19 | reverse complement strand
AAGAAAAGTACAATATCAGCTAAAGCATATAAAAACATGAAAGCTGGTTTTCCTAAAAAGAAAAAAGTATAAGTGGTAGCTAAAAAATATCAAAGTCCTTCTGGCGGCTTAAATGCTGCCGGAAGAAAACACTTTAATTCTAAAGGACATAAACTTAAAGCTCCTGTAACAGGTAAACCTAAAGCAGGTTCAAAAGCTGCAGGAAGAAAAAAAAGTTTTTGTGCGCGTATGAGTGGAGTTAAAGGACCAATGAGAAAAAATGGTAAGCCTACTAGAAAAGCTTTAGCTTTAAGTAAGTGGAAATGCTAAAAATAGTTGTGCAACCTTATTAGGTGGCAACTGAGTAAACATAATAAGATAATAAAACTTGGCCGTCTGCGGACGACAACCCTGAAAATAAAACAAAAAATGTTTCTCTTTTATTAATAACAATCATAATAACAAATAGGAGTATATTATGGCAGTAGCAGCACCCGCTAGCATTGGACGAATCAATGCGGCAAATGCAGAAGATGCGTTATTCTTAAAAGTCTTTTCAGGCGAAGTTCTTACAGCGTTTGAAAGATCTAGTGTAACGCAAGGCGCAGAGATGGTTAGATCTATCTCTAACGGTAAGTCAGCAAGCTTTCCAGTAATGGGAAGAATCGCAGCGGCATACCACACTCCGGGCGCGGAGATTGTTGGAACAGATGTGAACCACAATGAGAAAGTTATTACAATTAATGACTTACTTGTTAGTTCAGCATTCTTATCTAACATTGAAGAAGCAAAAAACCATTGGGACGTTAGATCAGCTTACTCAGCTGAAATTGGCAGAGCTTTGGCTTTTCAAAAAGACAAACACATCTTACAAACGATTGCGCAAGCAGCTGGTGGACAAACAGCAGCAGCAGCTAACGTTACTGGTGGAGATGCAGGAACAGTATTAACTAATACTGGTATTGCGTCAGCAACAGCAGCAACAGCAGCTAACGCGATGATCGATTCATTGTTTGATGCAGCTTCAGCTTTAGACTCACACTACGTTCCAAAAGAAGGTAGAAAGTGTTTCTTAAGATTAGAAGAATACTACAAATTAGCAAACGCAACTAACGCAGTTAATATTGACTTTAGTGGTGGAGCTAATGGTGGTGTAGCAGATGGTAAAGTAATGAAAGTAGCTGGAATTGAATTAATTCCAACTCCTCACTTTATATCTGGAAACATCAACTCTGGTGTTGACCAAGGTTCAGCAACTCAAGGTGGATCAAACCCACAAGCAGTTAACGTATCTAATTACGTTGCTATGGTTTGTCACCCGAGCGCAGCTGGAACTGTAAAATTAATGGATCTTGCAACTGAGATGGAATACGACATCAGAAGACAAGGTACTTTAATGGTTGCTAAGTACGCTATGGGTCATGGCGTTCTAAGACCAGAAGCAGCAGTAGGTATTAGAGAAGCGTAATTTTTAATTACGTTCTTTTATTGGGAGGCGAGGTTAACACAGACAACTCGCCTTCCAAACAATCAAAATTTTAAATAAATATATGGCTACACAAATTACAAACACGAGTGAATTACAAGCTATTAATACTATATTAAGTATTATTGGTGAAGCACCAGTATCTTCTATTACAACTAATATTGGATCAGATGTTTCTATTGCAAAACAAATATTAGATGAAAGTTCTGTAACTGTACAAAGTAAAGGTTGGAATTTTAATACAGAAGAAAGTTTTTCTTTAGCTATAGATAGTAGTAACAAAATTCCAGTACCATCAAACTGTGTATGGTTAACTACAAGACCTGGAGATTCAACTTTAAAAGTAATAATAAGAAACGGATTTTTGTACAATAAAGAAAAACATACAGATATATTTGAAGCAGCTGTTAAAGTTGATATGATTATATTATTACCTTTTACAGAGTTACCAGAATTTGCAAGAAGATATGTTGTAACTGTTGCTGGTCGTAGATTTCAAGCAAGATATTTAGGATCAAAAGAATTAGCTGGCTTTAGTGAGCAAGACGAATTAGCAGCACTTACTACTTGTGAACAATTAGATGCAGCTAATGAAAAACAAAATATTCTAAAAGGAGACGTAGCAAATCGTATCGTATTTAGAAATAATCATCGAAGGTTTTATTAATGACAGTAGTATCAACTTCTATTCCAAACTTAGTTAATGGAATATCGCAACAAAATCCTACACAAAGGAATATTACTCAAGCAGAAGCTCAAGTAAATGCACAAAGTTCTATTGTAAAAGGTTTAAGTAAAAGACCACCTTTAGAATTTGTTGCTAATATTTCTTCAAATCAAGCATACTCAACAAATACAGCAGTTCACCCATTTATAAGAGATGGAAATAATCAGTATATGCTTACTGTTTATAATGGTGGAATTAAAGTATTTAACCTTAGTGGAACTGAGCAGACTTCTACAATATCATCTGGCTCTAGCTATTTAGCGTCCACAAATCCCAAAGAAGATTTTAAATTTGTTAGTGTTGGTGATTATACATTTATTTTAAATAAATCTATTAAGCCTGCAATGACTAGTGCAACTACAGCTGCAAAAGTTAACGAAGCTTTAGTTTCATTTAAAAATGCGAACTACGGTAGAACTTATAGTGTTACTTTAAGTCACCCAAGTATGAACAGTGGTAATCCAATTACAAGTTCATTTCAAATGCCTGCAGGAGATAATGTAGCAACTCAAGGTGGACTTAGAGATACAGCTAAAATTGCAACTGCAATAAGAACTCATACTGGAGGTTCGCCAGGAACTACAGGTGGAACTGCATTAAATGCATCGCCAATATCAAGTTATTTTACAGTTACTCAATATGACTCTGTATTACATATTAAACCTACAGATAATAATGCTAACTTTACAATTACGTCAGCTGATGGAGCTGGTGATACAGCTATGTATACAGTTAGAGATGAAGTAAATGATTTTACTAAATTACCTTATTATGCACCACTAGGAACTATAATAAAAGTTACAGGTGATCAAGGTGAAACAGATTCAGAATACTATGTATCATTTTCAGGTAATGGTGTTTGGTCAGAAACTATTGGTCCTGGAACTAAAACATCACTTGATGCATCAACAATGCCTCATGCAATAGTTAGAGAAACAAATGGTTCATTTACTTATGCACCATTAACTTGGACAGATAGAAAAAGTGGAGATACTGATACTAACCCAGATCCAACTTTTATAGGTAAAACAGTTAACAATATTTCTTTTTATAAAAACAGAATGATTTTATTAGCAGATGAAAATATTATATTTTCTGAAGCTGGTGCTTATTACAATTTCTTTTCAACTTCAGTTGCAGCACAATTAGATACAGATCCAATTGATTTAGCAGCAAGTTCAAATGAAGTTAGTATTTTAAAACATGTAATTCCTTATAACGAAGAATTACTTTGTTTTTCAGATAGAGCTCAATTTAAAATTGAAGCTACAGAAGCAGGATATTCACCAAGTGGAACTGGTATTACTTTATCAACTAGGTTTCAACACGATCCAAAAGTTACACCAGTAGGTGCAGGTAATTACATTTACTTTACTCAAGCTAAAGGTGCAAGTACAGCAGTACAAGAATACTTTGTAGAACCTGATACTGCAAATAATGATGCTGCAGATATAACAGTAGGTGTACCAACTTTAATACCAACTAATTGTCATAAGTTAATATCAAATACAATTGAAGATACTATATTAGCTTTAGTTGATGATGGTCTTGATAGTAATTTAGCACCTTATACTGCATCAAGTAATGTAGCACCAACAAATGCAAACCGTTTATATGTTTATAAATATTTTTGGAATGCAAATGAAAAAGTACAAAGTGCTTGGTCATATTGGGATTTTACTGGTGTACAAATTATTAGTGCAATAACTTACGAATCTAATGTTTATATATTAGCTAATGAAAGACAAAATTGTAAATTATATAAACTTGATTTAAGAAATTTAGAAGACGACACTTTAGGTATAAATATCTATTTAGATCAAAGAGTTAAACTAAGTGGAACTTATGATGCTGGAACTGGACTTACAACGTTTACAATGCCTTATACAGTTAATACTGGTTTACAATGTATAAATGCTACTAATGGAGCAGATATAACTATTAATAGTCAATCTGGTACAACTGTTACAGTAAAAGGTAATGTTGCGTCAGCTTATTTAGGATTTAACTTTCAGACTTTATATACACTATCAACACAATATTTAAGAGAACCAGGCAAACAAGGTGGTTTAACTGCTTTAACAAGTGGAAGATTACAAGTTAGAACTATGAGTTTTGATTATGTTAATACTGGTTTCTTTCAAGCTACAGTTTCACATGATAATAGAACAGATAAAACTTATTCATTTAATGGATATATAATTGATAATTCTACTTCTATTATTGGTAACCCAGTTATTACAACAGGAACATTTAGAATACCTGTACAAGCACAAAATACACAACACTCTGTAACATTAAAATCATCTTCTTATTTACCAGCAAATATTGTTGGAGCTGAAATGGAAGGATTTTATTACAGAAGATCACAACGTGCATAACGCAGTACCATTTGTTCGTGAAGCTATATTAGAAGATGCACTTGTGTTAGCACAAAATATTAGAAAATTAGATAAACTAGAAATTAAATACTCACATAATGTTACACCAGTAGCAGCACTTATGTCAGCATTTCAAACACAAAATGGTAAAAATTATTCTATCGTAGATGATGATGGTTATGTTTATGCAATGTTTGGTGTTAGTGATTGTTTACAAAATAAAGGTTATGGAGTTATTTGGTTGTTGTGTTCAGAAGAACTTAAAAAGTTTCCAAGACGTTTTTATATTGAAAGTAAATATTGGTTAGATGTTTTACAACAAGACTACGAAATAATTTATAATTATGTTTATGAAAAAAATTGGTTGTCTTTAAAATGGTTACAACTGTGTGGTTTTAAACCAGTTAAAAAAGTTAAAGTAGGAACTAAAAATAAAAATTTTATATTAATCTCAAGAGAAAGAAAAAATACTAATGTGTAATCCAACTGCGTTGGCTGTAGGTAGCTTTGCTATACAAGCCGCATCAGCTAAAGCTGAATATGACGATGCTAAAAATAGAGCTCGTTTACAGAGAGAAAATAATGAAAAAGCTAGAAAGTCATCACAAATGGCTTACTTATCTGATTTAGGTAAATTGGATATAGAGCAGCAACAAAAACAAAAAGAAATTGCAATACAAAAAGAAGCAAAAGAAACAGAATTAATTAAGAAACAAAGTGAAGGTTATTTAGCAGGACTTGAAAAGGGTAATGCAAACATAAATGCTGTATTAAGAGATATAGGTTACGAATATCAACCAGAGTTCTTAAATCAAAAAGCAGCAGTAGAAGATATTAATACACAAACAATATTTGGTTACTCAGATGCTTACAATGCAATGGAAAGATCTTACGCATCACTTAAAGCACCTGTAATACCAAGTAAAACTGCATTGGCTCTTAAAATCGCTGGAGCTGGCATGAATACTAAAGGTACATACGACAGCGGTGGTTACGGACAAACATAATGGCTATTAGGTATCAATCAGGTTTTATAGGTTCACAAACTGTATCAAGAGAAAGTGAAGCAACAGCTTTAGTAGATGGTTTAAACACGTTTGCTAGAGGTTTTGATACATTTGCAAAAGCTAAAGGTAAAAAAATTACAGAAAAAACTACACAAGAAGCTGAAAAAGCTGCAAGATTAGATAACTTAAAATCTTATCAAGATGGTGTTGATAGTGGAAAATTAGATGCTACTCAATCAGAATTTTGGATTTCAGTGTATGATAATGTCAAAGGACAAAATGCTGGAGCAGAATTTAAAACTAAAAAAGCTCTAGCTTATAATGAGTGGTGGGCAGAAAATGTAGAAAATGACGATTTAGATGGTAGTTTATATTCAGCTTGGTCATCAGAATTTGATTCACAATATATTGATGCAAACAAAGAACAGTCTTCCTTTTTCTTAAAAGGTCTTGATGGTTATATTAGAGCTACTAACCAACAGTTAGCTGGTAATTATGCTTCATCAAATGCTTTAAAATTAAAAACTAAAGGTAAAAATAATTTAATTGAAGCTTTAGAAAGTGTAGTTGGTACTGATGAAGTTACAACTAAAATAGCTGAACTAGATGTTAAAACAAACTTAAGTAGATTTTTAGATAAAGAAGAATTTAATGGTGCAGTTATACAAGCGTACAAAAATAAAATTGCAAGACTAGCACTTAAAGGTGATCCAACAGCAGACTACGATACAGCATTAGCTTTAGTTGATGAACTAATTGGTTTTAAAAGAACTAATGGTTCTAAAATTGTAAATGGTAAATCAGTAGAAGAATTAAATAATTTAAAACAAACTTTAGAAACAGAAGAAATACAGCATCAAATACAAATGAAAAAAGTATCTGATACTGTAGTTGTTCAAGACTGGTACAAACAAGAAGAAAGAGTATTAACTAAAAAAGCAGGTTTTGATTTTGTTACAGGTATTGGTGAACAAGATGGTTTAGAAAGAGCTAACTTAGCTAAAGATGAATATAGCAAAAGAGTTAAAGCTTGGATGAAAATTAATGGCGATCAACCTGTAGAATATCAAAAAGCATTTTTGTCAGAATTAAAAACTGATTTAATGAATAAGTATGACGAACAAGACATACAAACTTTAACTATGTACAATTCTCGTACTAATAATTTTAATATTAAAAGAGAAGCTGCAACAATTGCATCTGATATAGCATTACATCAACAAGATCCAAATGACGAACGACTTATGGAAGACTATGGAACTATAGCTAAACTAAATGGTTATGTTGATGCTAATGGTAATGTTACACCAAAAACTATCGGTGATCTACTAGTTGATCTTGATAAATTATACGGAAGTAATTAATGACAAATGAAGAATACTTAAAGAAAAAAGCGGAAGAGTGGAAAAGAAATAATCCTAATATAGAACCAAAAGATGTTGGTTTAATTAAAAATAAAAAACCAGATGATTTTAATACTTGGGATATTGCTAAAGATATGGCTATGTCAGTACCAGAAGGCTTAGTTAACGTAGCAGAATTTACTGGAGATTATATAGAAAGAAATTTTCCACAAGTAACTGAAAAAACAAGACGTTTTAGATTTGATGGTTGGGGTGATGGTGAAGTTAAAATGAATGACTTTATACCAAGAATGTTATCTGGTGAAGAAAGAGAAGAAGCATTAAGAAATTATAATCCTGACGATAGACAAATGTTTCATGTTCATAAACCAGAAACTACAGCAGGTACAATGACTGAAGGTGTATCAAGATTTATTTTTGGTATGCTTGGTCCATCAAAGTTTTTAAAAGGAGTAGGACTTGGTGGCACAATAGTTAAAGCAGGTATAAGAGGTACAACTGCAGGAGCTATTGCAGATGCTACTATTTGGGATCCAAACGAAGGTCGTTTATCAGATTTATTAGTTGAGTCAGATTCAATTTTATTAAATAACGCAGTTACACAATATTTAGCTTCAGACGAAGATGATACACCTAATGAAGCTGCATTAAAAAATGTATTAGAGGGTTTAGTAATTGGTGGACCTTTAGAAATTTTAATGGGAATTAAAGCTATTAAAAATGCTAGAAAAACAAAAGACTTATCAAAAAAAGAAAAGATTTATAAAGAAGCTGGTGAAGTAATAAAAAATAAAACTGAAATAGTTAAAATATCAAAAGCTAGAACTGAGCTTATAGAAAAAGCAAAAGAACTTGGTAATGAAGTTGATAATGTAAAAATTGAAAAATTACAAAAACAAATAGAAAAATTAAGTAAAAAAGTTGCTAAAGTAGATTTAAAAGAAAACAAAGCTATTAATGTAAATAAAATTGATAAGTCATTAAAAGTTGCAAAAAAGACAGCTAAAAAAGATACTGAAAGTTTTTTAAAAAGTATTTTAAACGTAAAAGCTTTTAAATCTGGTACTCATGTTTTAAGAACTATAGATCAAATAGCAGAAAACTTTGATGACAGTTTAAAAACTTTTTTACAAGATGATGTATTAACTAATGCAGCAGCTAAAGATTTAGCAAAAATATTAGCAACTACACCTGAAGCTTTATTAAGAGCTTTACCAAAAGCTACAGCAGATGCAGATCAAGCTGTTATTCGTATGTTAGCTACTAAACAAGTTTTAAATGATATTGCTGTACAATTTCAAAAAGTATCAAGTAAATGGGCAAAAGCATTTGGTGATCAAAGATCAAACTGGACACCACAAGCTTTAGAAGAAGTTGCTAAGTATACACAAATTATTAGAGAAGCAACTACAGCATTAAAAAAGCAAGTAAGAGGAGCTGCTAGAACTACACAAGCAGGTAGAGTAAAAGGTTTAAGTGGTACTGGACAAGTTATTGATGTTCAAAAAGTAACAGATACTATTTTAAATTTTAAAGGTGATGCAGTTACTATTGCAAACAAAGTAGCAAAATTAAAAACAGCAGATGATATTATAGATGCTGCAGGTAAAACAAGAGCTCAAAAAGCTATTGAAGTTACAAACAGTATTTATATTAACTCTTTACTATCAGGTATTTGGACTAATGTTGTCAACATGACTTCAGGTTTATATGAGATAGCTTATAGACCTTTAGAATTAATTGGTGGCGGAATTGTTAATAGAGACGGAAGATCAGTAGCTTTAGGCTTAGCTCAATACCGTGGTTATGTAATGAACGCAAAACAAACTTTACGTATGGTAGCTTTAGCATTTAGACAAGGCGACGCAGTTTTAGATCCACTAATGAGAACACAAGACAACTTAGAAATAAGAGGTGGTAAAGCAGTAAAACCAATATCAGGTGAAAATTTAGGCTTTGACGGTAAAGCTGGAACTATAGTTGATTGGTTTGGAAGATTTTTAGAATTACCATCAAGATTACTTTTAACAGGTGATGAAATGTTAAAACAAATTAACTTTAATGGTTACTTACATCGTGAAGCTGTAGAAAATTCTTTAGATAAAGGATTAAAATACGGAACTAAAGAATTTAATAAAAATGTAGAAAACATAATGAATAGTGGTTTGTTACCAAATGGTAAAGCTAATGTAGAAATACCAATGGTGGCAAAAGCAGTTGAAGAAGCTAGAGTTTCAACATTTACAAATAATCTTAAAGATGGCTCATATAGAAACTGGGGTTCTAATATTGAAAACTTTTTTAATCGTATGCCTGAATTTAGATTCATAGCACCATTTATTAGAACACCTACAAACTTATGGAGACACTTTGGTAATCGTGTTCCTGGTTTAGGATTTTTTACTAAACAAAATCAAGACTTATGGAAATCAGGTGACCCAAGAGCTAGATCAGAAGTTATTGGTCGTCAAATGATAGGTATGGCTGTAGCTGTTTATGCGTTTGATAATGCAACTAGTTTTGTTGAAATAAAAGACGAAAATGGAAAAGTTATAGGTAAGTTACCAAAAATGACTGGTGCAGGTCCAAGAGATAGAGCAACCCAAAACATTTGGAGAAAAACTGGTTGGCAACCTTATTCAATATTAGTTGATGAAGGTAATGGTAAGTATGTTTACAAAGCTTACAATAGATTAGATCCAAGATTTTTTTCTCAAGGTATTATTGCTGATTTAGTAGAAAATGCTAGAAACATGAACGAGCAAGATAAATATCCAATATGGGCTGCAGCAGTTTTATCTGTAATGAAAGGTATTACTGATAAATCTTATACAAGAGGTATAGCTGAATTTGGTGAACTTGCAGGTGATTTAACACCAGCAGGAGTTTCAAGATTTGTTGGAAATACAATGGGTAACTTTGTTCCTTATGCTTCATTAAGAAGTCAAGGGATTCCAAAAATATTACCAAAAGATAAAAATGTTTATGAAACAAGAGATTGGGCTGATAAACTTTTTGCTAAAGCAGGAGCTACTGAAGGCTTAGAATTAAAGAGAGATGCATTTGGAGCTATCATAGAAAAGAAAACTACAGGATTTTATAATAATATTGATGGTTGGGGTTCTATATTTTCTGGACCTTGGGGTGTAGGTTTAAAATCAGAACTAGATACAGATAAAAGGTTTATGTTAGAGATAGCATCTTTAAAAGTTCCGTTATCACCACCAGATCCAATTAAATTTAAAACTGTAGATTTAAGAGATTTTAAAAATAAAAAAAGAGAAACTGATGGTAAGCAATCAGCTTACGATTTTTGGCAAGAACAAATTGGTGTAGTTAAACTAGGTGGCCAAACTATAGAACAATATTTAGAAAAAAAGATGCAAGGCAGATCTTGGGAAAAGAGAAGTCAAGGTGATTTAAACTTTGATGGTGGTAAAGAAATGCTTATTAAAAAGTGGCATGGAGCATTTGTTAAGAAAGCTTATGCAGAAATGCTTAAAAAATATCCTGAAGTAAAAGATGCGCTTAAAGAAGCTCAAAGGTACAAAGGTCAACTTAAAAAGAACGTCACATCAGGGTCACGTTTAGATAAAAACAAGCAAGATTTGGAGAAAATTTTATTATATTAATTCATGGCTAATTCATTTTTAGAGTATACAGGTAATGGTAACACAACTGCCTTTTCGATCACATTTGATTACTTAGACGCATCACATATTGCGTGTACAGTTAATGGTGTGTCTACATCATTTACTCTTAGTAATGGTGGAGCTACAGCTAATATAAGTCCAGCGCCAGCAAATGGAGCTGCAATTAGATTTACAAGAACTACATCACAAGCAACAAGATTAACAGATTATGTAGCGGGTTCAGTATTAAAAGAAGAAGACTTAGATACAGACAGTAAACAAGCTTTCTTTATGGCTCAAGAAGGTATTGAAACTATTAGTTCTAAAATGGGTCAAAGTACAACTAACTTTCAGTTTGATGCTTTAAATAAAAGAATTGTTAATGTTGCAGATCCAACGTCAGCACAAGATGCAGCTACTAAAAACTATTTAGAAAATACTTGGTTATCAGCTACAGATAAAGCTACATTAAATAGTGTTAACTCTAATATTTCAAACATTAATTCAGTAAATAGTAATGCTTCAAATATTAACTCAGCAGTATCTAATGCTACAAACATTAATACAGTAGCAACCAACATTGGTTCAGTAAATACAGTAGCTACAGATATTACAAAAGTTATCGCAGTCGCTAATGATTTAGCAGAAGCAGTATCAGAAATTGAAACTGTGGCTGATGACTTAAATGAAAGCACAAGTGAAATTGATGTTGTTTCAAATAACATAGCTAACGTAAATACAGTTGGTGGTGCTATTACAAACGTAAATACAGTAGCAGGAATATCAGCTAACATAAGTACAGTAGCAGGTATATCTAGCAATGTGACTACAGTTGCAGGTATGAACTCTGCAATAACTTCAGTTAATTCTAATTCATCAAATATAAATTCAGTTGCAGGTGCAATTACAAATATAAATTCAGTTGCAGGTGGATTAACTAATGTTAATACAGTTGCTACAAATATATCTGGTGTAAATAGTTTTGCAGAAAGATACAGAGTACAAGCAGGTGTTCCTTCAAGTTCAAATGATACTGGAGATTTAGTTTTTGATACGACAGCAGGAAAATTAAAAGTTTTTGATGGAAGTTCGTATGCTCTTGCAGGTTCTTCTGTTAATGGTACAAATTCTCGTCATAGATTTACAGCAACAGCAGGTCAGACAACATTTACAGGCACAGATTTAGATGGTGGTACACTTTCTTATGATGTAGCAGGTGGAGTTGCATTTATAGATGTATATTTGAATGGTGTTCACCTTGACAGTTCAGATTACACAGCAACGTCTGGTACAAGCGTAGTCTTGTCTTCAGGTGCTACTGTTGGAGATGAAATTTATATAACAGCTTTTGGTACATTTACTCTAGCTTCATTTAGTGCAGGAAATTTAACTTCTGGTACAATTAGTGGAGACAGATTACCTTCACCAGTATTAACAGTTAAAGGTGATGGTTCTTCAGATGCTGCTATACAATTAAACTGCTCACAAAATTCTCATGGTGTAAAAATTAAATCACCACCACATTCAGCTGGTCAATCTTATACTTTAATATTACCAACTTCAGTTGGATCAAATGGTCAAGTTCTTGCAAGTAATGGAGCAAGTACAAATCAATTATCTTGGGTTGATGCAGTAGAAGCAAAACCAACAGTAGCAGATGTATCTCAAACGATTGCTCCTGCAACTGCTACAACAATAAATATTACAGGAACAGGATTTGTATCTATACCAATTGTAGAATTTATTAAAACAGACGGATCAGTAACTTTAGCTAATACAGTTTCATTTACAAACGCAACAACACTTTCAGTTAATGTAACTTTAGCTTCTGGTAATTATTATGTAAGAATAGAAAATCCAGATGGTAACGCAGGTAGAAGTACAAACAATATTTTAACTGCATCTACAGCTCCAACATTTAGTACCTCAGCAGGTTCGCTTGGGACAGTTGCAGGTAACTTTTCAGGAAATATTACGACAGTCGCAGGTTCATCAGATAGTGCAGTAACTTTTTCAGAAGTAGGTTCAAATTTATCAGGTGCTAATGTAACTCTTTCATCAGCAGGAGTTTTAGCAACAACAGATTTTGGTGGTAGTTCAACTACTGCAACACTTTACAACTTTACAATTAGAATAACAGATGCCGAAGGACAAACAGCAGATAGAGCATTTAGCTTACAATCTAGTTTCGGTGCAACAGGTGGGGGACAATTTAACTAATGGCTAGTACATATTTATCAAGAACACCATCATCATCAAGTAATAGAAGAACTTGGACTTGGAGTGCATGGGTAAAAAGAAGTAATTTAAGCACAGGTAATCAAGTTTTATTTCAAGCAATAGATGGTGGTTTTCCAGAAAAAATACAATTTACTTCTAGCGACAGAATAGAATACGACCATGATATAGCAGGAACAGATTACACTATTTATAGTGAAAGAAGATTTAGAGATACTAATGGTTGGTATCATATTGTAGTTGCTAAAGACACTACACAAGCAACAGAAACAGATAGAATTAAAATTTATGTAAATAACGAACAAGTAGCTATGACAGAAGAAGCACTTGGTTATCCTGGACAAAATTATGAGGGTGCTATTAACAAAAATGTTACTCATAATCTTGGTGCAAACAATAGTGGTAGTAGTGAAGTTTTTAGTGGTTGTATGAGCCATGTTCATTTTGTAGATGGTTCAGCTTTAGCACCAACAGTATTTGGTTCAACAGATAGTACAACTGGAGAATGGAAAATAAATACTTCTCCTAGTGTAACTTATGGAACTAATGGTTTCTTTATTTTAAAAGATGGTAATTCAGTTACAGACCAATCTGGTAATAGTAATAACTTTACAGTT
>Ga0098060_1000798_pt1 | contig 13456 bp, 14 predicted proteins | sample 21_taG_FD_77063 | JGI IMG/M metagenome (GOLD analysis project Ga0098060, IMG submission 77063) | Marine viral communities from the Subarctic Pacific Ocean - 21_ETSP_OMZ_AT15319 metaG | ecosystem: Environmental > Aquatic > Marine > Oceanic | place: Pacific Ocean | collected 2015-01-19 | reverse complement strand
TGGATTACCTGTAATCGCTAGTGCTTGGAGTGGACAAATGGATTTCTTATCACAGGATAATTCACTTTTGTTAGGTGGTGAAATGGTTAAAGTTCCTCAATCTCAAGTTTGGAAAGATATAATTATTCCTGAATCAAAATGGTTTAATGTAAATGAACAACAAGCGTATAAAGCTATGAATTATTGTTTTACAAATTATGATGAAGTGAAAGAAAAGGCATTGAATTTAATGAAAGTAAATAGAGATAAGTTTACATTAGATAAAATGACAGAAAAACTTGATGAGATTGTAAAACCACATATTGATAAAGTTCCTCAACAAGTTGGATTAAATTTACCAAAGTTAAAAAAAGTAGGAGGTTCACAACCACCTAAAATAAAATTACCTAAATTAAAAAAAGTAACAAATGAGGTTACGGTATGAAAGACTTAGTAAGTAATTGTTTCTTATGTGAGGAAAAAGCACTACATATTGCTGGTACAGAAGAAGCTCAAGTGATGCAGTGCATTAATTGTGGTTATACAACATCAACTAAATTTACAGGTACGAAAGAAACAAATGAACACTTTCAAAAACTCGGTGAAGATATGAAGAATTGGGCTGTTGAAAAACAAGATAAGATTTGGATTCCAAGTATTATCACATTACCAATTGGTATGTTGTATCCAATTAATGTTAAGAAAGAATTAAAATGGGCTTTTGCTCCAATGGTTGAAATACCAGAAGACGAGAGAAAAGACTTTCCTAATGGACAAGGTGGTTTCTACGATAAAAAAATAGATACAGATAATGCTGTTCTTTATAATTTATTTCTTGAGGGTATGACTAAAATCAATGAAATATTAAAACAGAAAGCTTCAAGTGGCGAATAAAAAACAACCTTATAATTGGCGTAGAGTAAAACCTGGTGATATTATTTCATTTCGTTATAAATCTAAATCGACAGATAGAACACTCACTCATTCTTTATTAGTATTAAATCCAAGAATACCAGTGACTTTAAAAGATGGAACAAAAACAAAACACTTAATTGGAATCAAATTAGAGGAATCTAATAGAATTGAACTTAGATTTAATAAAAAACAAGTTGATATATTGAATAAAACTGGTGATTTAGAAGCTGTTAACGCTAAGGAAAATATTTATAGAGTTAAATTTAAAGATAGATTTGTTATAAATGAAATCAAAGGTGTTAAACCACGAGTGTATGATTTAATTTCAAGAAGTAATGAAATTCAAGGACAATACAGAACTTATGATTATTTAGAAGCGAAAAAAAGTGCAGTATATTTAGAACCAATAAGGGTATTCACAGATGAAGATTAGTTATACAATCCTAACCCACAACGAAACAGATTCTCTATTAAAACTAATAGAGTTTTTAGTTAAACACAAAGATGATGAAGATGAGATAGTAATTCTTGATGACTTTTCAGATAATGAGAAGACAAAGGAGATACTTGATGTTATGTGTTCAATGCATGAGATTACATTTGAACAACGACACTTGTTAAAAGATTATGGTGGACAGAAAAATTACTTGACTCGTATGTGCAAAAATGACTATATTGTTAATATAGATGCTGATGAGATTCCACATAAATCATTAATGAAGAATCTTAAACCAATATTACAATCAAACCCAACGATAGATTTATATTGGGTGCCAAGAGTAAACACGGTTGATGGTATCACACAAGAACATATAAACAAATGGGGTTGGAACGTGAACGAAAAAGGTTGGGTAAACTTTCCTGATTATCAAGGTAGAATTTGGAGAAATCGTCCAAATATATTGTGGAAGAATAAAGTACATGAAGTTTTAACAGGATATAAAGAACACACTTATTTACCAGCAGAGGAACAATTTTCATTCTATCATCCTAAAACAATAGATAGACAAGAGAAACAAAACAAATTTTATGATGGTATAGGTTAACAATGATAAAAGTAAAAATATTAAATCCTAATTTTGACAGAAATATACCTACCTTCAATCCTTTAATTCGTGTTAAAGATATGCTTAAAGATTATAGTATTGAATTAACAGACTCAGATGATTTTGATTATATGTTCGTTGGTATGTCGGATTTTATAGATAAAAAGAAACCATTACAAGAAAGTATAGAATATGGATTAGAAAACTTATCAAAGATAACAGGAGATTATTTCTTATTTGATGGTTCTGATTCAACATCCTTGATGGGTGCTTATGAAGTTTTTGAACAAAGTAATGCTATATATCTATTAAAGAATCAAAAGTTTAATACAAGAGAAGAGTACAAAACACCTTATGCTTTTAATAAATATTTTTTTGGTAGTGGTAGTGATTTAGATTTGTCATATGATATACCTGAAGATATGTGGAATAGAATTAAATTTACACATATAAATTTAGGTTATTGGAATAACTATCGTAATTTACAACCAATCAGCACAAATAAAAATATAGATATGTGTGCAATATTTAACGCTGAACATTCTTATAATGAAGATCATAAAGTAAGAAATGATTTACATTATACACATCACAGAAAAGGTTTGTGGGATAAATTAGAACCACTCAAAAGTAAGTATAATATGTTAACAGAAAAAATGCCATTCCAAGAATATATACAAAATTTATGGAACTCTAAAATATCGTTATCACCATTTGGGATGGGCGAATTTTGTTTCAGAGATTTAGAATCCATGATGGTTGGAACTATGATTTTAAAACCAAGTCATAAAAAAGTTGATACACTTCCGAATGTGATGATAGATGATGAAACATTTATAGCTTGTAAATATGATTGGTCTGATTTGGAAGAAAAGATTGACTACATATTAAGTAATTTCAATGAGTTAAATCAAAAAATAAATCACAATATTAGAAATGTGTTTTTAGAAAAGTTTACAAATGAAAATTTATGCTTATATTATTATAATTTATTTAGTAAATTGGATAATATAGGGGAAGAATAATGAATTTTGCAATGATAATTGATGCTCTTGGTGGAGATATGAAATCATATTACATCAAAGACAATAAAGGTTATGATTTTGATGATAATCCATTTGAATTTAATTATTCAATTGGTAATGAATTTTATGCTAGTATGTGGACCTATCCTAAATTATTTGAAAATGGATATTTTATAAAATGGGATGATTACGGAACAGAATTACCAGATTTAGAACTTGATTTAATATTTCTTGTAATAGAGAAAAGACTAAGAGATGGTTATGGAACAGAGCCTGACTATATAGTTGACAACATTAGAAAAAAGTACCCAAATGCAAAAATAGTTGGATGGGTGAAAGAATTGTGGGTTGGGACTCCACTTGATTATGAACATGTTGGACAAAAAGCTAGAATAGATTTTTTAAATCAATGTGATGCGGTTGTCACAAATCGTCCAGAGTTAAAAGAACATCAACACTTAGCAGACAATGTGGATAAACCATTTAATTTCATACCTATTCCAGTAGATACTGATTATCTTTATAATAATTTTTATAAACAGAAAGATTTAGCTATTTGGGCTTACTTACCAAATCCTGCAGACCGTAGAGCTAACACATATGAATTTGTAAATTACATTAGTCAGAAATATAAAATTGATGTTAAGTACAAGGAATTAATTCCAGGTAAAAATTTTGACTATATGAGTTTAGAGGATTTTATAACAAATTGGTCTTCTTGTTTATTTCATTTTAATTTAGATCCAATTGAATATTTTCCAGGTAATCAATGTGGATTAGTTGCTGCAACAGGAACGATAAACATTGGTGGTGTAAATGATTATCATCACGTTTTATTTCCTGAAACAGCTACTTGTGACTTTGATATATTGGAAAAAAGATTTGTTGAGTATTTAGAGAATGAAGATAAAAGGAACGATGTTATAAAATATGCTTGGAATAAAGTTAATAGTGTTTTTGGATTTGATGCTGTTAGAAAACAAATAGAAGATATTAAATATGGATAAAAAAATATTAGTTACTGGTGGAAGTGGGTTAGTAGGTCAACATTTACAAGATATATTACCAGAGGCTGTTTATATATCATCAAAAGATTATGACTTAACAGATTTAAAACAAGTTAGAGTTATGATGTCTGATTATAAACCAAAATCTGTTATACATTTAGCAGCTAGAGTCGGTGGTATTGTAGATAACATAAACCATCCCGTAGATTACCTTGAAGAAAATGTCCTAATGAATACAAATATATTGAAAGCTTGTCACGAATTTGATGTAGAAAAAGTTATAGCTATATTGAGTACTTGTGTTTATCCAGATGTAGTAGAAACATATCCAATGAAAGAGGAAGACTTATTTAATGGTCCTCCAACTGAAACTAATTTCTCATATGGATTTGCTAAACGATGTATGGCAGCTCACATAGATTCTTATAGAAAACAATACGATAAAAAATGGTCTTATTTAATTCCTTGTAATTTATATGGTGAGTATGATAAATATGAAGAACATCATAGTCACTTTGTATCAGCATTGATTAAAAAGATATACGAAGCTGACGACTCTCTAGAACTATGGGGAACAGGAAAACCACTAAGACAATTTATGTATGGGGGTGATTTAGCTAGAGTAATTAAACATATGTTAGATAATGATATTGTTGGTAATTTCAATGTAGCACCTGAATGGGTACATTCTATAAATGATTTAGCAGAAATAGGAAAAAAAGCTTGTTTAAAAGATAAATTAGTTGTAAATTATGATAATACAAAACCAGATGGGCAATTTAGAAAAGATGTTGACTCATCTAAATTATTATCTGTATTAAAAGATTTTAAATTTACATCGTTAGAAAAGGGGATTAGAAAAGTATATGATAACTTTAGTCAAAGACACAATAAATAATAAAGACATCGATAGATTAATTGATTGGTTGAGAACATACCCAAGATTAACAAAAGGTACTGTTACTTTAGAATTAGAAAAAAAATGGTCTGATTGGTTAGGTGTAAAATACTCAGTATTCTGTAACTCTGGTTCATCTGCTAATCTACTTATGTTATCCGCCTTAAAGGAAAGTGGATATATGGATAACAATAAGGTGGTTGTTCCATCTGTTGCTTGGTCTACGGATTTAGCTCCTGTAATGCAATTAGGTATGAAGCCAATTCTTGTAGATTCTAATATGGAAGATTTATCAGTTGACTTAGAACACTTAGAAAGTATATTTAAGGAAGAAAATCCATCTGCTCTTATGTTTGTATCTGTTTTAGGATTGGTTCCTGATATGGATAAATTGTTTGAATTGTGTAGAAAGTATGATGTGGCTCTTTTAGAAGACACTTGTGAATCTATGGGTTGTGAATATAAAGGAAAGAAACTTGGAACATTTGGAATGATGTCAACTTTCTCTACTTATTTTGGTCATCACATATCAACCATAGAGGGTGGATTTATTTCAACAGATGATTTTGGATTATATGAATTATTAGTATCATTAAGAAGTCATGGTTGGGATAGAGATTTAAGTAAACATTCACAAAAAGTTTTACAGAAAGATTGGAATGTATCTGAGTTTGATGCTATGTATACTTTTTATTATCCTGGTTATAATTTAAGGTCTACAGATTTACAGGCTTACATAGGACTAAGTCAAATAGATAAATTAGATAAATGGGGTGTAAGAAGAGCTAAAAATTTCAAATTATATCAAAACAATATTAAAAATGATTATTGGAAGGTTAAACCACAAACTGATTCATTTATTTCTAATTTTGCATATCCTGTAATTCATCCAAACAGAGATAAAATTGTAAAAAAATTACAAGAAAAAAATATAGAAGTTAGACCAATGATATGTGGTTCAATGGGAACACAACCATTTTATACTAAAAAATATGGTAGATTAGAATTACCTAATGCATCTATAATTGATAAATATGGATTTTACATACCAAATCATCCACACTTGACTGAAGGAGAAATATTTACAATTATTAATATTGTAAACAGGGGAATAAATGTTTAGTTACAACGAATATAAAAATATAATTACTTTGATAAAAAACAATTTACCAATTGTAGATTTTTCAGAAGTTACAGAAAAAACAGAAAAGTTTTGTGTATTAAGACACGACATAGAGTTTTCTATTGATAGGGCTTATGAATTAGCCAAAGTAGAAAATGAATTGGGTGTTACATCTACTTATACAGTTCAAGTAAGAAATAATACATATAACGCTTTATCGGAAAAGAATATAACTTTAATTAAAAGAATAAAAGATTTAGGACACCACATAGGGTTACATCAAAATCCACCATTGATGGATTTAGATAAATTAAAAACTTATGTAAGTACAGATATTCAAATGTTAGAATATTACTATGGGTTCTATATTGATAGATTTGCATTTCATAGACCTAAAAAAGAATATCTAAAAGAGTATTTTCAATTACCAAACAAAATAAATTGTTATGATAAAAAGTTTTTTCATTACTTTGAAGAAAAACCTAAAAAATTAAATGTTTTATATTTGGCTGATTCAAATCACGAGTGGAAATACGGACATCCATTGGATTATGATTTCTCTAAAATAAATAAATTACAATTACTAACTCATCCATTTTCTTGGACTGAAAAAGGTGGAGATAATTATGGTAATTTTTTGTCTTTGATAAGGGAAAGAAATCATGAATTAGTTTATTCGATGAACACAGAAACAAATACATTTCCAAAAGAATTATTAAGATGATAAAGTTTTTAGGACATGCTAGTGTTTACATAAAAACTGATAAAGTATCCATAGTGACAGATCCATGGTTTTCTAAAAGTGGAGCATTTCAGAGTAGTTGGTTTCAATTTCCAGATAATACAGATATTGATTTTTCTTGGAAAGACGATTTAGATTATGTATGTATATCTCACGAACATCAAGACCATTGTGATATAGAGTTTCTAAAAACATTAAATTCAAAAACTTCTATAATTATTCCTAATTATGTTGGAAAAAGATTTCGTGATAAATTAAATGATGAATTAGATAATGATATAATTGAAGTAAATTCACGACAAAAGTTTTTGTTAGGTGATGTTGAATACACACCTTTGGTTCAAGTTCCTATGGGACAAGATGATGCTGCTTTAATTTTTAGAGTAGGTGATGAAGTTGTCGTTGATATAAATGATATGAAACCTTCTGAAGATGATATTGAGTGGATAAAAGATAATTTTGATACAACATATCTATTTGCTCAATTTTCAGGTGCTAGTTGGTATCCATTAGTATATGATTACGATGAAGAAAAGATGTTTAAGTTATCAAAAGAAAAAAGGATATTTAAATATAAATCTATTACTAAATTAATAGATGAACTTAATCCAAATATTTATATACCTTGTGCTGGTCCTCCTTGTTTTTTAGGTGAACAATCTTTTGATTTGAATTTTGAAGAGGAGAATACATTTCCAACACAAGCAAATGTACACAAATTTTTAAGAGAACTTAATTATGATTCTATATTGTTAATGCCAGGTGATGAGATTTCCACTACTTCAAATTATAATGAAATAAGTGATAATAATTTAAAGAATGAATGTTTTGATGATAGATTTTCTTATTTAAATAAATACAAAAAAAGAAGAGAAACTTTAATTGAAAATGTTATAAAGTCTACAGAAAATGTTGATTATAGTTTACTTAAAAAATGTAAAAAATATTTTATTCCATTGTTGAAAAAATCTATTATGCTTTCTGATAAAATAGGTGGTTCAATATTACTAAATATAAATGGTAACATTGATGAGAAAATAATTATAGATTTTGTAAATAGTAAAAATTCTGTAAGATATTACAATGATGATACATATTTTTATGAGTTTATACTTGAAAGTAGATGGTTAAATTTAATATTGAATAAAGAAATAACTTGGGAAGAATTATTCTTGAGTTTAAGATTTAAAGCCAAAAGACAACCTGATAAGTATAATGAACATTTAATGGCATTTCTTAAACTAGCAGAACCAACTGCACATAAGAATTATGAAAATTTTCATTTTAATGAAGATTTAGATAATGAGGTTTTTATATTGGAACACGATAAAAAGAAATATAAATGTCAGAAATATTGTCCTCATGCAAAGGCTGATTTATCCAATGGTGAGGTTGTAGATGGTAATTTAGTTTGTCCACGACATCATTGGAAGTTTTCTTTAAAAGATGGACAGTGTTTAAATAATGATTCAAAAATAATTATGGAGTTACAAAAATGAAAAAAAATGTAATTTGGTGGACTGGAATAATTAATCCAGAACTCAAAGATAAATATGGTGAGTATGAGTACTTTAAATACTCAAGGAAAACTTGGGAGTATTGGTGTAAAAGAAATGATTGTTTATTCGTTCCATTCACAGAACCAGTAGAAAAAGATTTATTTAAATTCAGACCAAATTGGCAAAAAGCAATATTTTGTTTTGATGAATTAGAGAGATTAGGTATAGAGTACGACCAAATAGCTCTGATTGATAGTTCACATATGATGAAGTGGGATGCTCCAAACTTTTTTAATATGACAGAAGATAAAATGTGTGCATTGGTAGATAGAAGTAATATGAGATGGATTTATGATTCTATTCAAGGTTACAAAGATTTCTTTGATGGATTTAAATTAGACCAATCAAAATATGTAAACTCATCTCCAATGATATTTAACAAAAAACATAGAGAGTTATTTTTATCATTTAAAAAGTTTTACTATGATAATGTGGATGAACTTGTAAGATTACAAGATGATACAATTAAAAAAGGAACTGAACAAACACCATTGAACTACTGGATACAAATGAATAATGTTGATATAAAATTAGATTTACCATTACCATTTAAATTAACTCATATGCATAGAATGGAAATGTTTTCTCACAATTGGCAACTTAATGAAGATAAAACACCTTTCTTTATAAAGTATGGTTATGATTGGGTTTTCAATGGTATACCAAAAGACCAAAGAACTGATATAATGAAACAGACATGGGATTTAATTAAACATAATTATACCCTTGATGAAAATGAAATACTTTTAAATTCAGTAAGACATAAAGATAAATTTAGATTATCAACATCGAGAAAATTTAAAAAAGATTTAATTGACTTTTTTGGTGATGATAAATATAAAGATGTGACAATGGTAGAACTTGGATGTTGTCATGGTGATACTACAAAGGTTTTTAGTAGTTTATTTAAAAGTGTACACGCTGTAGATTGGGCTCAAGAGAATATAGATAGAGCAAAAAAGATGTGTGATGGGTGTGATAACATTACATACCAAGTTTCTAATGTTGTAGAGGATGAATGGAATTATCCAAAAGCTGATGTAGTTTTCATAGATGCTAGTCACGATTATCCACAAGTAGAGTATGACATTGAAAAGGCTATGAATTATTTTGATAATCCAATTATAATAATGGATGATTATGGAAATTCTGCTAGTAAAAATGTTAGGATGTCAATTGACAATGTAATAAAAAAAGGTAAACTAAAAATTAACAAGTTTATAGGTGAAAGCGCCGGATTTAAAACTAAATCTGGATGGGAAATGAATGACAGAGAAGGTGTTATTTTAAAAAATGCTTGACTTATATACGAAAAGTTTTGTATATTATAATAACTTAATAGGAGAAAGTAATGAGTAAAACGTATGTAATAGCAGAGATAGGAATAAATCATAATGGAGATATTGATTTAGCTAAACAACTGATTGACAAAGCTAAACAATCTGGTTGTGATGCTGTTAAATTTCAGAAAAGGACTGTTGATGTGGTTTATAGTCAAGAAGAATTAGATACACCAAGACAATCACCTTTTGGAACAACAACTAGAGAACAAAAAGAAGGTATAGAATTAAGTATAGAAGAATTTCAAGAACTTGAAAAACATAGTAATGACTTAGGTTTAGATTTTATTGTATCTTGTTGGGATTATAATAGTTTAGATGAGATTGAAGAGACTTTTGATGTCAAATATCATAAAATAGCATCAGCTATGTTAACTGATAAAGGATTTTTAGAAAAACTAAATGACACAGGTAAACCTGTTATAGTTTCAGTTGGTATGGCTACAGAAGAAGAAATAGATGCGGCTTTAGATATACTTGACAATGTTGAATATGTTCTAGCTTGTACAAGTACCTATCCAACGAAACCAGAAGAGGTAAATTTGAGATATGTGACAACACTAAAAAATAAATATCCTAATTTAAAGATTGGATTTTCAAGTCATTACAATGGTAATGATGCTTGTGTTGGAGCTGTGACATTAGGTGCTGAATGTATAGAATTTCATATTACAATGGATAGAACTATGTATGTTTCAGACCAAGCTGCTTCTATAGAACATACTGAACCATTTGTTAAAGCAATTCGTTCAATGGAATTAATGGTGGGGGATGGTATCAAAAAAGTTTATGATTCTGAAAAACCAATAGCTGACAAATTAAGAAAAGTTAATAACATAGTAGGTTAGATATGAAAAGGTTAAAGGTTATAATTTTAGCTAGAGGTGGAAGTAAGGGTGTTCCTGGTAAAAACATTAAGAAAATAAATGGAATACCTTTGTTAGCATATCCCATTTTAGCAGCTAGAAAGGCAAAACACATATCCGACATCTATGTTTCTACAGATGATAAAGATATAAAAAGAGTTGCTTTAGAATATGGTGCTTTAGTTATTGATAGACCTAAAGAGTTGGCCCAAGATAATACCTTAGATATAGATGCTATGAGACATGTAGTTAAGTATTTAGGAGATAATGGTGATATAGTTCATTTGAGAGCCACAACACCAATGGTTCATTGGAAAGTGTTGGACGAAGCAATAGAACATTTCCAAAATAATGAGTGTAGTGGATTGAGGTCAGCTCACGAATCACCTGAAACAGCGTATAAATCATTTAAGAAAAATAATAAATATTGGAGTGGTTTGTTTGATGATGAGTTTCAAGGTGAATATTATAATTTACCAAGACAACAATTACCAAAAACATATCAACCAAATGGTTATATAGACATAGTCAAACCACAACAATTTATGAATAGTGATTCTTTTCACGGAGATAAAATGATAGCCTTCGTAACAGATTTCGCACATGAAGTTGATACACCAATGGATTTTAAAATATTGGAGGCTATTTATGGTTAAGACAAAAAATAGAGAAATTACAGATTCTTTTATATTTGACATTGATTCATATAAAAAAGAAAAACATAAGTATGAACCATCTAATATATGTGAAATGCCTATAAAATGGGATAGAGCTGAGAATTTCAATGTTTATGATGATAAGGGTAATAAGTGGATAGATACTACATCAGGTATTTTTGTAGCTAATGCTGGTCATTCAAATCCAAAAATTAAAGAAGCAATTAAAAATCAATTGGATAAAAATCTTATGTTTGCTTATCAATACAATACTAATTTAAGATATAAGTTTGTTCAGAAGTTATTAGAGACATCACCACCACATTTTAATAAAGCTGTTTTATTAAATTCAGGTAGTGAAGCAACTGATGCTGCTTATAGACTTATCAAGTTGTGGGCAAAAAAGAATAATAAAAAATATATAATAACATTCACAGGAAGTTATCATGGTAGAGTTCTTGGTTCTGATTTATTATGTGGTAAAAAAGATAGTACTGATTGGTCTAATGTGAGTGATGATGATATTATATTTTTGGAATTTCCATATGATGAACAAGATTTAAACTTAGATGATTTACCACCATTAAATGAAATTGCTGCATTCTTTTTAGAAACTTATCAAGGTTGGGGAGCTTGTTTTTATCCTCAAAACTATATTGATAAAATGTATCAGATTAGTAGAGAGAATAATATTCTATTTTGTTTTGATGAAGTTCAAGCTGGATTTTATAGAATGGGAACATTATATGGTTATCAAACTTATGGAGATTATAAACCAGATTTGATTACTGTTGGTAAGGGGTTAACGTCATCATTACCTCTATCAGCAGTTATTAGTACAGTAGATGTTATAGATTGTGATTCCTCTGCTAATTTAAGTAGCACCCATGCTGGTAACACTTTATGTTGTGCTGCTGGTTTAGCTAATTTAGAATTTTTAACATCCGAATCATTTAAAAATGAATTACAAGAAAAATGTAAATATTTTGAAGATAAATGTAATTCATTATTAAAATACGATATAGTTAAAAAGGTAAATGTAAGAGGGTTAATAGCTGGTATTATTTTAGATGATGTTGAAATAACAAGTAAAATTGTTGAGAGTTGTATAATGAATGGAATTTTGGTTATGTCAACCAAAAGAGAGTCAATAAAGTTAGGACCACCACTTACAATTACAATTGAAGCTTTAGAAGAAGTCTTTGATGTTTTAGAAACATATATACGGAGTAACACAAAATGAGTTCAATATTTAATAAGAAATATATCAGTACCACCTATAAATCAGTTAAGACTGAATACCCTACTAAATTTTGTAAATATTTATTTTCAGAATTTTCAAAAGGTAGTAAATTATTAGATGTTGGTTGTGGGAATGGGGATTTCACTTTAAAATTAGAAAATCTTGGATTGGATGTTCATGGTATTGATATGAGTGAAGAACATAGCTTGAGAGATAAGTTTACAAAAACAAATATTCAAACAGATAAATATCCATTTCCAGATAATCATTTTGATTTGGTATTTTCAAAATCAGTAATTGAACATTTAAGAGAACCTGATTTTTTATTTGATGAGGTTTACAGAGTATTAAAACCTGGTGGAACTTTTGTTTGTTTAACACCAAGTTATAAACATTCTTATAAGGAACAATTTTATATAGACCATACTCATGTAACACCATTTACTAGACATTCATTAGAAACTTTATGTGAATTATCAGGATTTGAAGCTAAATGTGATTATTTATATCAATTACCATTTTTATGGAAATATAAGTTCTTGACACCACTTGTTAAGTTGTTTGCATTATTACCAATACCATACAGACCATTTAATAGAATCAATTGGCCAAATAGTGTTAATACATTTATAAGATTTTCTAAAGAAGCTATGTTAATATCAAAGGTGAAAAAAATATGATTAAATTAAGACATGTTGGTATTACTGTTACAAATATGGAACAATCATTAAAATTGTATAGAGATTGTTTTGGTTTAGAAGTTGTTTGGGATGAGATAGAAGAGGGTGAATTTATAGATAATTTATCAGATGAAAAAAATGTAAAAGTAAATACAGTTAAGATGAAAGACTCAACTGGTGGTATGATTGAATTATTACATTATCATTCTCACTCTGAAAATAATGATGAAAATATTAAAAATAAAATAATGAAAGTGGGGTGTTCTCATTTCGCTTTAACAGTGGATGAATTGGATAAAGTTTATTCTGAACTAAAGGAGATGGGTTTAAAATTTATATGTGAACCACAATTATCTTCTGATGGTGGCGCTAAAGTT
>Ga0098060_1000795_pt1 | contig 13461 bp, 23 predicted proteins | sample 21_taG_FD_77063 | JGI IMG/M metagenome (GOLD analysis project Ga0098060, IMG submission 77063) | Marine viral communities from the Subarctic Pacific Ocean - 21_ETSP_OMZ_AT15319 metaG | ecosystem: Environmental > Aquatic > Marine > Oceanic | place: Pacific Ocean | collected 2015-01-19 | reverse complement strand
TTAGGAGCGGAAGATGTTGGAAATGGTGCTGTGGCTATTGGTTGGGGTGCTTTGGCAGCTCAAAATTCGGATAGTAATAACGAAGTTACTCAAAATGTTGCAATCGGACTTAATGCTGGTGCTTCAATAACAACAGCTCAGAATATTACTTTTATTGGTTCAGGTAGTGGCGAGTTAGCAAGTGGTAGCGGTGATACTGCGGTAGGTGCTTTATCTATGAAATTTTTAGGTAATGGAGGGTATAATACTGCTATAGGAGATTCTGCTTTAAGAGGTGCAGTATCAGGTGCTGGAAATCATACTGGTGCATATAATGTAGCTGTAGGCCGTCAAGCATTAACTGGTATAACAGATGGAGAGTATAATGTTGCTGTTGGTCATTTTTCTCTTAATTCTTTAACAACCTCTGATAAAAATATAGGAATTGGTGCTGAAAGTTTAAGGTATTTAACAACTGGCGAGAATAATATTGCAATTGGTCATCATGCTATAAAAGTTCACACAACTGGTGCTAGAAATATTGCTATTGGTAGCAATGCGATGGATGATACCGATGCAGGTTCAAACTCTCTAGGTTCCGCAGACAATATGTTCATGGGTTATAATTCAGGTGGTGGCACTTGGGCTAATGCAAATTCAAGCTATAATGTCGCTGTTGGTAATTACACAATGGATTCAGCTCTAAATGGGGCAAATTGGAATACAGCAGTTGGAAACCAAGCATTAAGTGCAGTAACTACTGGGGATACAAATGTAGCTATAGGAAATAACGCTCTTCTTTCAGCTACAACTGGAACTAGTAATACAGCGATTGGTTCAGAAGCATTAGATGCTTTAACAACTGGTAGCAATAATGTAGCTATAGGTAAACACGCTTTAGGAAAAGACACTATAGGGCAAACATCAGTAGCGATAGGATATAGTGCTGGTTCACAACAAGTTTTTGGAAGTTCAGGAGCAACTAATAATACACTAATTGGTTCTAATGCTGGTTTTTGGAACATAGCTGGAACTGCCAATACCTATGTAGGCGCTCAAGCTGGTCAGGGAGCTCAAAACAATTCTAACAATAATAATACTGGTGTTGGAGTAAATGCTTTATTAAGCATTACAACTGGTAGCTATAATACCACACTAGGTAAAGATGCTGGTGATTCCGTCACTAGTGGAGAAAAAAATGTTTTTGTAGGAACAGACTCAGGTCAAAATACAACTAGTCAAAGTAATTGTGTATTTGTGGGATATGAAGCTGGTGCTACTGCTCAAGTTAGTGGCGCTACTGGAATAGGTTATAATGCACTTACTGCTCTTACAAGTGGTCAATTTTGTACCGCTGTTGGATATGAAGCTGGAAAAGCCACGACAACCGCAAGTAATAATAGTTTTTTTGGATACCAATCAGGGCATCTTGCTACTGGTAGTGGAAACGCGGGGTTTGGCGGTTCTGCACTTTATCTTTTAGCAGGTGGTACAAATAATTCTGCTTTTGGTTCACAAGCACATCAAAGTTTAACAAGTGGTGGAAATAATACTGCGGTAGGACATGCATCAGGCTATGGAGTTACAACTGGCTCTGAAAATGTTAATATTGGAAAGTACACTAGTTTTTATCAACAAGCTGGTTCAGATAATATTGCTATTGGCACAAGTTCAATGCAAGGTACTTCAAATTATAATAGTTCAAGTTGTGTGGCTATTGGCTATCATACTTTAATTAATTTTACTGGACAAGGAACTGGTACTGTAGCTGTTGGATTTAAAGCCCTTACTGCTCTTACAAGTGGTCTTTACAATGTTGCTGTCGGATTCGAAGCAGGTAAGGCTATGACCACAAATGATAGTAACACTATTATGGGTTATGGAGCTTTTAAATTAGCTGATGGTAGTGAAGATAATAATGTAGTCATTGGAGCAGGGGCTGGTGACCAAATTAACAATGACCAATGTGATAATAATGTTATTATTGGGAAGGAAGCGTATAGAGGCGGTACAGGTGTATTAACAGGTTCTGTTATAATTGGTTCTGAAGCTAGTAAAACGCCTCATGTAAGAAATGTTCTTGATTCTATTTTTATAGGTCGCAAAGTAGCATTTCAAGAATTTGGCGGTCAATGTAATTATAATGTAGGCATTGGTGCTGAAGCAATGTCTGCTGGTAATTTAAATGATGCTCATGGGAATGTTGCACTTGGCTATAAAGCTATGGAAGCATTGACTCAAAGTGATAATAATGTAGCTATCGGAAAAGAAGCCTTGAAATCAATAACTAGTGGGGCTGGTGGAAATGTTGCAATAGGTCCAGGTTCTGCTCAAGCAATCACAACTGCTGAAGATAATGTCGCAATTGGTAGCGGTGCATTAGACGCTCATCAAACTGGAAATTACAACGTAGCAATTGGAGGCGGTGCTGGTCTTAGTTCAAATGGTGGTTTAAAAAATACTTTAGTAGGGCATTTTGCTGGTAAAACTGTTAGTACTGGAGATATGAATACATTTTTAGGAAAGAATGCTGGTATAACTGTTACTCAAGGAAGGCGAAATACTATAATTGGTAGTGATGCTGATACATCATCTGCTGGAGCAACAGACCAAATTGCTATTGGTTATAATGCAACTCCACCAGCAAATAATTCAGCCATGATTGGTCATTCATCAGTTACTGATGTTTATATGGGTGACAATGGTTCTTCTTGGAGTACTACATCTGATGGTAGACTTAAAGAAAATGTTAAAGATTGGAATGTCGGATTAGATGCAATTAACAAACTGAGAATTGTGTCGTATAATTTTAAAGAAGACAATCCATATGGCTACAATCCCGAAAAAGAAAGACAAGGAATTATAGCTCAAGAAGCTCAAGAAGTAATTCCCGAAATGGTTAGTGATAAAGGTGAATGGTTATCTGCTAATCAAGAACCAATGATTTGGGCATTGGTGAATTCTATACAAGAATTAACAAATAAAGTAAATGAACTTGAAACTAAACTAAAGGAAAAGTAATGAACTATATTCAAGGTAAAAAAGATAAAAACTGCTCTGTTAAGAAAGTCAAAGTTGTTGACTCGGAAGCAGTTAAAGAAGTTAAAGATGATGAAGGTTTTGTTGTACGAGAAGCACGAGCTGAAAAATCACATGAAGAACTTCAGTTAGTAACTAAGCAATGGGATGCTAGTACTGGTAAATCTTTAGATGATAGAGTAGAAGTTATGTCTGTTGAAAATTGCGATAGCATGATTTCATCTTTTGCTGAACAGATTGCTAGTGCAACATCTGAAAAAGCTGAATATGTAGCTTTAAAGGCTGATTTAGAAGCTCTGTAAAATGGACCCATCAACACTAATAGAAGCTTATGGCTCCTTAGGTGTAACTGGCGTAATGGCACTTTGTTTCGGTTTTATGATAACAAATATTATAAAAAGTCAGTCCAATCAAGATGCTGAATTAGAAGCAATTAGAACAAACGCTAGTGCTATGTCTGAGGTAATGTCTAATACACAATCTATTGTTTTGAAACTAGTTGATAGGATTCAGAGAGAGTCAGAGCAACAAAGTGATGAAAGAAATAGAAGGCATGAAGCAATATCTAGAGATATAGCTGATATGGATGCACAAATCTCAGAGATAAAAGGAATAATTAGTAGGCTGAATGGAAGAAACTAATGAATGAAGACTGGGAAGATTATTTTGCTATAATATTTTTTTTATTTATAGTTCTTGGTGGTTTAGTAGCTCTCGGAACCTGATAAATGAATGATGAAGAAAAAACGTATCGTTCCGCAAACATACGAACTGTTAGTGATAATGCGATTATATCAATCAATTTGGCTTGGATTCGGAATATTGTTATATCGTGTATATGCCTGGGGGGTATCATTTTCAAATATGAACAAAGACTTAGACTTACTGAAGAGTCAATACGAAGTATTAATAAGAGAGTTGATGACCTCTCCGCAATTCACGATGCTGAGATAGAAGAAATACAAAAATGGTACAAAATAAATATTTTTGGAAAAGATAAAAAACGATGAGTGAAGAAAAGCATACTGAAATAATTCAACACCTTACACAGTTAAGTGAAAGACAATTCACATTATTTAAATCAATTAATAAGATAGAAAGACATCTAGATAGAATTAATGGAAAGGTAGATAAACACGAGAAAGACATAATTGTTATACAGACCTATGGAGCAATAGGAGTTATAGCATTACCAATAATTGTAAACTTAATAATGAGGATGATATAAATGGAATTCTTAACTGAACATTGGGAATGGATGCTACTAGCATTTATGGTAGCAGAAAAAATTGTAAAAATGTCCCCTAGTGATAAAGACGATATCATATTTGATGTAGTGGTCCAGGGATTAACTAGAATGGTAAAAGGAGATTCGAAAGATGATTAAAAGGTATATAAGAGGTCAGGTACGTAGACATGGTGCAAAAGCAGTCATTATGTGGGTCCTTGAAAACATTGCTAAAATGACTCCATCTAAAAAAGATGATGAAATGATAGCAAAGGTCAAGGCTGTATTAGAACCCTCAACACCAAAAAAGGCTTCACCTAAAAAAGAAAAAAAGTGAACCGCGGCCAGGTCAAATCTCTCATATCAAATACCTTAAAGCGGTTAGGGTCTAAGTATGCCCATAAAAACGCTGTAAAGCTATTATTTTGGACTGGATACGTTGAATCTAGGTATGAGTATATACATCAATTAAATGATGGACCAGCTAAAAGTTTTTGGCAATTTGAACCTCAGAGTGCTGTGTCATGTGTTCAGAACTATTTAAAATATAGAAAAGTAGTTAGAGAACATTGTGCTAGAGCAACTATGACTGATATTAAACTATGGGAATCTGAGGACCTACATGTATGGTCCTGGGTCCTGGAACATAATATGGCTGTAGCTATTATTATGGCAAGATTAAAATATTGGCGTTCTCCACAACCACTACCTACAAATATTGATGAGGCTGGAAGTATGTGGAAGACTACATATAACAGTAGCAAAGGCAAAGGAACTGTTGCTAAATTTAAATCGTTAATATCTAATATTAACAAATAGCCCTGGTTGTTAAGAATTCGCTGTTCCTTTCGCCAGGGCTTATTTATTTTGGCTCACTTTTGGCTCACTTTCATATCGTTTATAGGTACAAATAGGTATACATAAGTATAGGTTTTTAGAGGGAAACACATTTTACTGAGGGTGTAAAACATATTTGGAAAGCGTGTAAACGTTTAGGCGTTTCGAGGGTTCGAATCCCTCTCTCTCCACTGACGACAAAACACAAAAAAAGGGGTCTATTTTGACCCCTCTTTTTTTACCACTTAAAATAAGTTGGCTCACTTTTGGCTCACCCTTGTTATGCCTTATCTCCATTTACCCAATAGAACAAGCTCGTAACTTTTTGTTTTTTTCTATTATAAAACAAATCAATATTATAACATTTATATTGACCATTTTTTGCCTTCCACATCATATGTTCCCAAGTGAGATGATGATAATCTGTTCTAACTCCTTTAAGGGTTTGTCTATTTAATCTTCTCTGTGAATCGGGATGATAGCGTTTAAGCCAAGAATCTTTATCATTTTCTTCATTCATTAAAGGAACCATTTCATCATATGTAAATCCAGTCATACTAAAATCGCCAAATATATCTGTATCTAACCATTCATCAGTTTTTGCTATATATTTACTTTCCATTTTAAAATGATAAGCTGGTTTAGCATATTTACTATTTTTATTCTCAAGCTGTTTTTCTAAATACTTAATTTTATCTTCAAGTAATTCTAATGTTCTAGCTTGTGCTGTTATTACTAGGTTTTCCATGATTTCGTTTTCCTTTTTAATATGGCTATCATTCATTTTTAATTTATTTTCATTAATATAATTTTCAATTTTAGCGACAGTTCTTAAAGTAGGTTGCATTTGATTGTTTTCATATTTATGTATCGCACCTGGACTAACACCTAATTTTTCTGCCAACTCTTTTTGAGTACATCTTAATTGCACTCTTAATATCTTTAATTGATTTGCAAATTCCACAGCTATACCTTTCCTTTTTATTCCGCTGTCCCTATTTATCTACATAATTAATATAGTATAAATACATAATTATGTGCAATAAATATCAAAAAATAATATAAAACTACATTTTTGCTATTGACATGGTATATTTTAATCTAATATATTTATTTGCGGAATATAAAAAGAATATAAATTTTTTACATAAAACCACATACTTATATATGAAAAATACAAAACCAGTACAATTTTACAGCATTAATGACATAAGCGAAATACTAAACGTAGACTATAGAACGATTGCTAAAAGAGTCACTAGTGGTGAAATACCTCACTATAAACTTGGTAGAAAAACTATTAGAGTAAAAGTAGAAGATTTTAATAATTGGTTAAAGGAGTCACATGTCGCAAGAAATACAATGGGATAAAGGCATACCTATAAGAAGGTTTGCAACAGAGGGGGGTCGCTATTATGGCCCTATTGATTTGGATACATTTCATCAGTTTGATAATCCACTTAAACCTTCTTGGACAAATTTGGCTAGTGTTGAGTCTAGTCCTGGACTTGCTAATTGGAAACAGCAACATGGTTATTGGGCCGATGTAATTACTAGTTGGGCAACAACTAAAGGTACTAACGCTCACAATCCAGTAGAGGATATGATAAATGGCAAGGAAGTGACTGAAGAGGATATACTGGAAGCTTTAGAAAGCCAGGAAGATATTAAATGGAAGATGATGGGCAGTAAATGGCAGATGCTAGAAGAGATAAAAAAGTGCTTGGTCCAATTTATTTTATGGTACGAAGAACATCAGCCTACAATTTTGAAATCAGAAATAATGTTATGGCATCCTGATGTTCCTTACGCTGGTACTGCTGATATTATTATGAAGATACATAATAAGAAGCAAAACCAAGACATACTTATGGTAGGTGACCTTAAGACTGGTAATGAAAGTGATAAGCATTTTGTACAATGTATGGCATATGCAATCCTTATGGAAAAAATATATGGTGTAAAGATTGGAGCTGTTGGTTCTCTTTACTGCCAGGGTAGATATAGAGGTGAAGCAAAGCCAGGTAAAATGAAGGTAAAGATTATTCGCAATAAAGCTGGAGAATTTACAGAAGATGCACACAAGCTTATGAACAAGGTAGTAAAGCTTGTTGATTTATTTGATGCTAATAATCCTAAACAACCTATTCAGAAAAAAAGACTACCAAAAAAGTTTTCATTAAACATAAAAAAAGGAAAATAAACAATATGGCATATACTGATAAATACCAGGGGAAACTTTGGGTCAATGCAGAAAAAACTGGTAATGGACCTGATTTTAAAGGTCAGTTAACTGATGTTGAGGATGTTGCTAAAGTTACCACTACTGGTGCTGATGGCAAAAAGAACATTGATTGGTCTAAAATCCCAAGTGAAAGAAAATTATCTGTTAGCTTATGGAAAAATCAAGAGAAAGACGGAAGCGTTACTTTAAATGTAAAGGTGGCACAAAAAACTGATGAGCTTTTTCCAGGGGATTCTAATGAGAAGGTTCCATTTTAAGGTTATTTAACGTCATGATAACCGAATTCGACATACTCTTTGACAATATTTGTGATGATGTGTTTCCGAAAGTGACACAGCATTTAAAAACAGATTGTACTTCGTTAGTTGAAGGGTATGTCGATTCTCATTGTGTTATAAAATTTTTAGAGAATGTGGAGGGTTACGATTCTGATATGTCCTTGCGGATATGGGACAGCTATCAGATGATGAACCAGCGAACAATTCAAAGTTTGCTCAATAGTTCGGATGCTTCTGTCCTTTCCACATCTACAATTAAAGAAGTGTCCGTTTAAGGGGGTGGGGTGTTTGTTTCTCTCTTTCTTGTTTGCACCTCATCCCTTACTTACACATACCATAACCAAACCAACACTATTTTATGGCAGAAATCAAACTTGATTTAAAACCTAATCAAATTGACTCGATTTTAGAACAGCTAAGGTATGGTAAGTATACTGCCGAAAACTGGGATATAGACCTATTAAGAGGTATTAATGGCGAAGCTGAGATACTAGATATATTAGCTGGTAAGATTGAAGTTAAAACAGACTTCCAGGCATATAAAACTAATAACATTGCAATTGAATTAGAAAGTCGCGGTAAGCCTAGCGGCATACAGACCAGTGAAGCTAAGTGGTGGATATTTAATATTCAGATTCCACAAAAGGACCCACTACTAATAATTGTACCACTTGAACGGCTACGTCAGATTGCTAATAAATACGCTCACCAGGGTAAGATACGTATGGGGGGTGACAAAAATTCTTCTAAGTTAGTCATTGTTCCTATCAGTGAGGTCTTTAAAGGATGAAGACTTTAAACGTACCTATGGATTTATTAAATGGTCCTATTTGGAACAATGATAAACCATACAGCGAAGCCCAGGCTTATATACAATTCTACAAATGGGCTAGTGATATGGGCGGTGATACCAGGTTTATACATGGCAATATGGTCACCTTAAAAGACAACGAATTCATCATGTCACAGCGCAAGATTGCTGAATCAATAAATTGGCCCCAGTCTGCCGTCAGTAGGTTTTTAAAGAAACTTGTAAAACTGAATCAAGTGCGACTCAAAACTGAATCAAGAATGACTCGTGTAAGTCTAGTTATTGTTGTAGATGAACCAAAGCCTGAATCAAAGTTGACTCAAACTCGAATCAATGACAATGACTTGTTTAGTTCCTTTGTGGGGGGGCGTACTAATAGTGATAGTAGTAATAATTATAATATTATTAATAATAATAATATAGATAATAATAATAATACAAATACTATTTCTAATATTTTAGAAAAACCTTCAAAAAATTCTAATACTGGGGTTAGTAGTAGGGTAAAGAAGTATACTGCAAAGCCTAAAGATTTAAAGATGGTCCAGGAATACTTTAAAGAAAAAGATATACCAATTAGTGAAGCTGAAACATTTTGGAATTATTATGAGATGACTGGATGGTTTAGTGGAAAGACAAAGATAAAGAATTGGAGAATGGCAGTAGCAAACTGGAAGCGGCGTATGAAGGACCAGCCCAAGAAGGTAGCACAGCCCGATGATTTTAAGATAGGCCCCATGGGTGATATCTTGGTGTACTGCCACAATCCTAAATGCCAATATTTTGGAGATACTCAATTTGCCAATAACAAATGGGATATTAAAAAAGGATGTAAATGCGGATATGATTACAAACCAATTAGAGCTAAAAAGAAAGTAAAGGAGACACATGAAAATACCAAAGGACCCAAACAACGTCAGGCGTGGTCGGAGAAACCGACAGCGAGGAGCGGAACTGCAAAGGGAGACAGTGAAAGCCTTCAAGACATATTCAGTAAAATGTTTTAATAGAGATAGAGGAGGAGCAAATCATGAGAAAGGGGATATTGAAGTTGATGGCTGGTGGCTTGGTTGTAAAAGACGTTCTCGGATACCCAGTTGGTTGGTCCCTGAGAAAACTGAAGTTGGTGTGGTCTATCGTGGTGACCGAATGTCGGCTTTTGTATCGTTACCACTTGAATCAGTTGCAAGACTAATAGGAGAAGCGAAGGATGCTGGTATCGATGTCAAAGAAATCTTGGGGTAGTAGTTGGGTTGTGGACCAGCTTAATAAAAGCAGAGAGTACAAACCTAAAAGTCAAAATTATGTTAATGAAAAGAAGCTGTATGCATGTCCATCATGTAACACTGCTTGGGAAATATATAAGCATCAACATGTAGAATATAAAGACTTTCCTAAGTACGGCTTAAATAAAGAGACATGCCCTAAATGTCATTAGATACTAACACTGTTGGTAAATGTGGAGAGCATTTTATCATTTCTGATTTATTACGTCAGGGCGTAGAAAGCTTCGTACCTACAAATGATAACAACAATACAGACCTTGTTGCATTTACGAATGGTTCCTGGAAAAGAGTACAGATTAAAACTATTGGAAAATTAAAAACTAAAACCAGTGTAGAGATAAAGATGCATAAGCACAAAGAGAATAGTATTGTTGATTACGTAGCTGTTTACTTATGGGAAGAAAAGATTTGTGCTTATGTGCCTTACAGCGGTGAGAACTCTATTGTACTAGCTTTAAAACGAGCAAAGAATTGTCAAAACAAAAAACGTAAATGGTTCTATGAGTTCATGGAATTTATTTAGGAAAGGAATAGCATGGAAAAAACACATTTATCTAATCTTAGGACCCTTGTTAATTTTTACAAGGGCTTAGTTGATAAGGGAATACTAACTACTGACAGTGCTGGTTATATCAGGTACAAGCAGTTACAAACTAGATTAAATAGAAGACTCAGGGGGTACAATGAAACAAGATTTATATAATAAACTTATTGCTGAGTTTCGTTCTAAGGGAGATAATCAAGCTAGTCAAAAAAGGGTAGAGTATACTGAGTCCAGGGGAGATGAGGATGTCCTTGCTAACTTTAAATCTACTGCTAAAGATTTAGACCTTGATGCTCTCCAGGTCCTGGGAATCTTTATGAAGAAACACTGGTCCAGTATTATTAATTACATCAAGACTGGTAAGACCTTTAGTGAAGAAGATATTGAAGGTCGTATTATGGACCTGATACAATACCTGGAACTAACCTATGCTTGTATAACTGAGAAGCGTGATAAAGAGTTTACTCATGATATAAATGAAAGTATCCATTATACTTACCAGGAAGAAGGTAAAAAATGATAGGGTCTATAATAATATTTATTGCTTTAGGTGTGGGATTTTGTTACTGGGTAGCATATGCCTATGAAGATAAGAAATTCTATAACAGAGTACAACGTAGGCAAGAATTAATTAGGAGGTATACCAGTGAAGATTGAAGAAAAAATGCACTTAATTAGGCAATTATCTGTTATTCATAATTGTTGGAATCTCGACAATAAAAGAACTACGCTTTTATTGAAGGATGGTGATATGTACAAAGAGATGTCCAGGCATCAATTAGATATCATGTTGCAAATTCTTACTGATACAGTTATGGCTATTGCTAAAGGAGAGAAGCAAAGAAAATTATTAATTAATTATTACTATTCCCACTTAGAACAAGTAGGCTTGAAGCATGTTACTGAACAGATGGATGGGTTAGCACATAGTAGAGGAGAAAAAGAATTCCCTATGTTGAAACCACTTACATCTAATCAAATAGATTATGCACATATGATTCTTAAAAAGGCCAGGAAATTAGAGAAATATCCAGCTAAGTTGCAGTTACTTAAAGACCCTGATGATAATTACATGTTTTACTACAATGATGCGCCAATAGGTGAACAAATCTTTAATTATTATGCAGATAGGATAATGGACGATATCAAAACTAATTGGGAAGGTTTTTAAAAAGTTAGTTTCCAAAATAACCTAATAACAAAAAAGCCCCATTGCTGGGGCTTTTTCTCCCTAATAAATTAGGGGCTACCTCCCTTATCAATTAGGGGCTATCCTCCTGAACTAGTTCACTGTTAACATGGTTATGACAATCTAAGCCAATCTGCTCTAGGTTATCAGTGTAATACTTTTCAAATATCTCACCTAATAACCTTCCTGGCTGTTTACCTTGCGCCTTGGCATGGATTGTAAATGCATTCCACTTGCTATCTATGTTTTCACCATAAATTCTAATGGTCTTACTATCTTTTATTTTAACTACTATCATTGTGCTGTTCCTTATTTTAGTACACCAGCTAATTTCTGATGCAGTTCGATTGCTTCAGGGCTAGTGTATGTTAGTTGTTGTTTAGTATCAGTATGGCCTAAAACCAGTGCTAATTCGTTATCAGTTAGATGAACTCTTAAGAATGTAGCTAGGCTATGTCTAAGGCTGTATTGAGCGATTTTAAACCCTTTACGCTCTTTAACACCTACTTGCTTGGCTAATGCTACAAACTCCTTGTTAGCATCATCTCGCTGGGTCTTATTGAGGTTCAGGTTAAAGATTAAATCACCAAGCTTATCCAGGTCACCTAAGATTGGAATCTGAGCTTGTACCCTGGTTTTATTACGCTTAGTAATGATGCAGTCAAATGTACCATTGCTCACTACTGAATCAGTCTTAGATAGCTTACCAGCATCTACTGGAGATAATCCAGTATAGGCCATAATGGTCCATAAAACTTTATGTTCATGTACCTTAGTAAGTCCAATAATCTCTTTGACTATTTCCATTGGCAATGCCTGGTATTTAATTGAATCATCTTCAAGTCTTTGAACATTGCGCTCTGCATAATAATTCATATCTAAATGACCTTTACGAACCAACCATCTGTAAAGCGGCCTAACGTACTTATGTCGGCAGTTTATTGTGTTTTTAGCATGTTTACTTGCCTGGCCTTTAAAGTAAGATTCTATGTCATCTGTTGTAATCTTAGCCAGGTCAACACTGCATGTAGATACTACACCTTTAGTGCCACTGACCCAGTCACCCTCACTACCAAAAAACTCCACAAAAGTTTTAAAATTGTGTAGGTCCCTGGCCCAGCTTTTACCATGACTATCTTTAACATCTGCAACAAATTCTAAATAGATGTCTTTGAATAATACCTGGCTAACCACTGGTTTAGATTGTTCCTGGACTGCTGGTGCAAAACCATTTTTTTCAGCCCATAATCGTGATTTAATATCCTCATACCTGGATTTAAGTATGCTTACAGTGTCATTAGATGAGCCTATACGAATTGTAATTGGCTTACCTTGAACCTTGTACCGATAATAAACATCACAGTGGTTAGAACGCTTTTTATAATATAGATTGGTTAGTTTTAATTTCTTCAAGTTGCTGTTCCTTTCTTAGTATTTTATTATTTTAATTGGTGATTTAACTAAGTCTTCAATAGTTATATTTTTCAATCCCATATCTATTAAAGCATCTTTTAATGTTTTCTCAAGTGCTGGAGTTCTACCCAAGCGAATACTATTAAAAGCTACTTCTTTCATATTAGGATATTTTAAAAATAAATAAGTCAATATCCATGGGTGTGACTTCTGTATTACTCCTGGAGTACTATTGATGTAAAATTGACCATTTGCATATTTTTCTATGTTAAGTGTTTTCATGTTCGCTGTTCCTTTATTGATTTGTTATTTGATTATCTTTATCTTCGTAAAAGCCTTGATATAATTCTATTGATTTATTTAATTCTACAAATTCAACCCATACTCTTCTATGTCTCCAGGCTAAACACCCTTTAACACCACGAGTACTTTCTAAATCAAAATCTCCATTGGCAATGTCCTTTTTTATCTTTGGCAAAGACTTTACTGGTACATCTAAGAAGTCTTTCGCAACTTCTCTTGCTATTTTTAAGTCATTAAAAACTCCTAGAACCTCACCTTCATTTTTTTTATTTATTGCATGTAGTAAAAACATATCGCTGTTCCTTTTCT
>Ga0098060_1000794_pt1 | contig 13463 bp, 11 predicted proteins | sample 21_taG_FD_77063 | JGI IMG/M metagenome (GOLD analysis project Ga0098060, IMG submission 77063) | Marine viral communities from the Subarctic Pacific Ocean - 21_ETSP_OMZ_AT15319 metaG | ecosystem: Environmental > Aquatic > Marine > Oceanic | place: Pacific Ocean | collected 2015-01-19 | reverse complement strand
GATTTTCCCCGCATCGATCCCGGAGGCTTCAAGAATTGAGGATTGCGCCACGTCCAGTTCGGAAATGCTCGGCGACGTTACACGTACCGTGTAGGACGGCATGCGCTTTCCGTTCACCTTCACCCGCAAGTCGCCTTCGACGAGATCCACGTGAAGATTGGCCCGTAAGGATTTCAGGAAGCCGAGGCTTTCACGGCCGATTTGCAGCTCTCCATCATCAGTTTCGATGCTGATATCTGAAAAGTCGCCTTCGGCCTGTTCAACGATGACTGTGGTCTCAGCGCCGGTTTCGTACAGGACCTTGATGCCACCTTTCACATCAATGCTGGAGAAGGAGCCGACTGGGAAGTCCTTAGTCTCGGCCAGAGCCGGCAAGGCTGCGATGGACAGGGCGGACAGGGATATGAGCGCGCGTTTCATGGGGGTGCCTCCGATTTGATGAGGCAAGTATGATGTATCGAATAACGATAAGTCAACATATTGTTTTTCAATAATACGAAAAAACCCGTGCGTGTGCTCTGTTATCCGGTGTCGGCATTGCAGAAGACAAGTTGACGACGATTAAGGGGTTAGCCGTCCTTGCTGGCAAGCTGTCCGAGCAGGTCGTAATCATCTGCTCCAGTGATTGCCGCCGAGACGATGTCGCCCGCTTGCAGGTGACTTGCATTTTCCAGATAGACCACGGCATCGACTTCCGGCGCATCAGCCTTGGTGCGGCCTATCATTTCGCCGGTCGAGTCAGATGGGCCGTCAATTATGACGTCCTGAACGGTTCCGACCTGCGCAGCGGCGCGATCAGCAGACACTTTCGCCTGCACTTCCATGAAGCGGTGCCAGCGCGCTTCCTTGACCTCATCTGGCACATGACCGGGCAGGTCACGGCTGTCAGCATGGGCGACGTTTTCGTATTGGAAGCACCCTGCGCGATCGATCTTCGCTTCGCGGATGAAGTCCAGCAAGATCTCGAAATCCTCTTCGGTCTCGCCCGGAAACCCAACGATAAAGGTTGAGCGGATGGCGAGGTCAGGCACATCCCGGCGCCACTGAAGGATGCGTTCAAGTACGCGGTCCTGTTTGGCGGGCCGTTTCATGGCCTTCAGCACCGGCGCGGAGGCGTGCTGGAATGGAATGTCGAGATAGGGTGTGATCAGGCCTTCGGCCATCAGCGGAATAACCTGGTCCACATGCGGATAGGGATAGACATAATGCATCCGCGTCCACACGCCGAGGCTGCCCAGCCCCTTGGCCAGATCGAGGAAGCGCGTCTGGTATTCCGTGCCACGCCAAGTTTCCGGCTTGTAGCGCACGTCCAGTCCATAGGCGGACGTGTCCTGACTGATCACGAGCAATTCCTTCACGCCGGCCCGGACCAGTTGTTCGGCTTCGGTCAGCACATGATGGATCGGGCGGGAGGCAAGATCGCCGCGAAGTTTCGGAATAATGCAGAAGCTGCACCGATTGTTGCAGCCCTCCGAGATCTTCAAATATGCGTAATGGCGCGGTGTCAGGCGCAGGCCACTTTCAGGCACCAGGTCGGTGTGAGGATTGTGCGGCGGGGTGAGGTGCGTGTGGACCGCGTCCATCACGGCCTCATACTGGTGAGGCCCGGTGATCGCGAGCACTTTGGGATGCGCTTTCTCGATCACGTCCGGTTCGGCGCCAAGACAGCCTGTAACGATAACCTTGCCATTCGCTTCAATCGCTTCACCGATAGCCTCAAGGCTCTCATCACGCGCGGAATCCAGAAATCCGCACGTGTTCACCAGAACCAGGTCTGCGCCGGAATAGTCCGGGGCGATCTGGTAGCCTTCTGCGCGCAGGCGCGTGATGATCCGCTCGGAATCGACCAGGGCTTTCGGGCGGCCGAGGGAAACGATGCCGACCTTGGGGGCCTTGGCAGGCCGGATCGGAGCAGGGGCAAGGGATGTCGTGGTCATGATCGCCCTGCTATAACGAATGCTGCGAACTGGAAAGGTCGGGCGCACATCGGGCCGTTTTTTTCAGTTACCAAACCCTTTCGCTCACTAGAGCAAATTTCCAGCAAATGTTTGACACCCGGAAATGCAGGTCGCGTAATCTGGGAACCGGTAGTTAAGGGAGGGGAGACCCATGACGCACCTGATGATTCTTACCGCAGCCTGGGGGGCGGCCATGCTGGGCATCTATCTGGTCATCTATACGTTGATTAAGTGGCGTCGAGCCGCGCGGGCCTGCCATCCGATGCCGTTCAGGCGTCGTAAGAGCTATTTGAGCGGGCTGGCCTTCAGCGTCATGTTTGTCGCGTCACCAGCGTTGGTGCATGCCGACGGACACATGATCCAGGCCAGCATCACAGGATTCTTTCAGGCCTGAGCCTCAGGCGTCTTCCAGCTCGACACCCTTGTCCTTCATGAAGTCGCGCAGTTCGCCGCTTTCAAACATCTCTTTGACGATGTCACAGCCGCCAACGAATTCGCCCTTTACATAGAGCTGTGGAATGGTCGGCCATTCCGAGTAGGCCTTGATGCCTTCCCGCACGGCCTGATCTTCCAGAACGTTCGTCGAGACATAGTCCACGCCAAGATAGTCCAGAACCTGCACCACAACTGATGAGAACCCGCACTGCGGGAACGTCGGTGTACCTTTCATGAAAAGTACGACGTCATTGGCTTTGACGGCTTTGTCGATGGCGTCAAGGGTGGCTTGGTCGGTCATGGGGAAGTCTCCGGTGTTTCAGTAGATGTGAGTGGGGAGCTTGCTCAGGTCAAGGGACTGAATCCGGTTCGCGGTGCCAATAGGCGCGTTCCAGAGTGCAGGGTTCCCATGGTGCCTCTTGTGAAAAGGATCCGCCATTAAACCGGGTGTGTTCGCCCATGAATCCTCCTCCGAACGTCCAAATGTCCCGGCGTGCCTGACCGGCGTCCGGCGTGAGAAATTCAAGCCCCAAATTCGTTGTTCTGCCCGGGCAGTAGTCCTCGAACTTACGGCGCCAAATAGCTTCTCTGATGTCATCAAGTTCAGTGTCTGACAGGCTGGTCCTCAATTCCAATCGCGCCCGCCCGCTGGCGCAAGTGACGGTGTAGAGACAGGCATATTCTACACCTTCATGACGTTCATGAAGATGCGAGTCTATCATCCGATCCAGCTTGTCTACGCTTAGGTTTCGCCAGAGCAGGTATCTGTTCAACGGATTGCTGGCAGCAAGGCCACCGATGACAAAAAAGACAGCGGCCACCCACAGGACTATTCGTCTGGGTGACCGCGTCAATTGGGAACGGTGTTTACCAGCCACAGCTCTCGGTGGCGTTCTGGTCTTTCATATAGAGCATCAGCGGATCGAAATACTCGATGATCGCGCTGCCATCCATTTCGCGAGTGCCGGTGAATTCTTCCAGCGTGTCCGGCCAAGGCTGTGACGCGCCAGCTTCCAGCATGGCATTGAAGCGTTTGCCCACTTTCTTGTTGTCATAGATCGAGCAGCGATGCAGCGGTCCTTCCCAGCCAGCCTGCTCACAAGCGGCCTTGTGGAACTGGAACTGCAGGATGTAGCTCAGGAAGTAGCGCAAATAGGGCGTGTTGCCCGGAATGTGGTACTTCGCGCCGGGATCGAAGGCGTCTGCCGGGCGCGGGGCCGGTGGTACGAGGCCCTGATTTTTCAGGCGGAGATCCCACCATGACGTGTTGTAGGCCTCTGGCGCAGTTTCACCAGACAGGACATCCCAGCGCCAGCCATCAACGGTCAGCGCAAACGGCAGGAAGGCGATCTTGTCGAGCGCGGTCTGCATCAGAAGTGCCGTGTCGGCATCAGCGCCCGGCTTTTCCTCAGCGGTGATCAGATTGATCTGTTCGAGGTATTCCGGTGTGATCGACAAGCCGACAAAGTCGCCGATGGCCTCATGGAAGCCATCATGTGCGCCGGTTTTGTACAAGTAGTCCTGATCCTTGTAGGCGCGCTGGTAGAAATTGTGACCCAGTTCGTGATGGACCGTATAGAAGTCTTCCGAGTTCACTTCAGTACACATCTTGATGCGTACATCTTCCTCATCGTCCAGATCCCAGGCTGAGGCGTGGCAAACGACTTCGCGGCCCTCTGGGCGCACGATCATGGAACGCTCCCAGAAAGTTTCCGGCAGCGGCTCGAGGCCGAGGGAGGTGAAGAAGGTTTCGCCTGTCTCGACCATTTTGATGGCGTCATAGCCCTTTTCGTTGAGGCGTTCGGTCAGGTCGTAGCTTGGTCCCGGCACGTCAGGCTTCACGACGTCATAGATGGATGACCATTGCTGGGCCCACATATTACCCAACAGGTCAGCGCGGATCGGGCCGGTGCGCGGCTGCACATCGTCGCCGTATTCTTCATTCAGTTTGGCGCGGGTGAAGCAGTGCAGCTCTTCATAAAGCGGCTCCACCTGCGTCCACAGACGTTGCACTTCAGCTTCCATCTCTTCCGGTGCCATGTCGTAGCCGGACAGCCACATCTGATCGAGGCTTTCGAAGCCAAGCTCATTTGCGCCTTCATTGGCGATCTCGACCATGCGGGCATAATCGTCCTTCATCGGCACGGAGATCGTGCGCCAGCCTTCCCAGACAGCTTTGAGCTCTTCCGGGTCGCGGCTGGTTTCAATGATCGTCGACAATTGGTCGAGGTTCAGTGCCTCGCCCTTATAGGTGAATTTCCCGGTGCCGTAGGTCGCGTCGAGATTGGTGGTGATCTGCGAAAGCTCCTCGGCTGCGCCCGGCGTCGACGGGGCAGGGATCGTGATCCCGGTACGCAACATGGTCATCTTGCGCGCCAAATCAGCTGGCAGGACGCTGACATCGAACTGCTTGGACTCATTCGCGAGTGAAACGGCGAGGATGGTCGATGCCGCACCAGCTTCGGCTGCGAGCGCGTTGGTTTCGGGCGTGATGTTCGTGGCTTGGTTCCAGTAGGCTTGCGCGGCAATACGGCTCTGCGCGGCGAGTTCAGCTTCGGCGCGCTCCAGGAAGGCGCGGGCCTCAGCGATTTCTACGGAATGATCGACTTCAGCGACCACTTCAGGCGCGGTGTCGAGAGTTGTTTCATCTACAGCTTCAGGCGCGGCGCAGGCCGCAATCATGAAGCTCAGCGCGATGGCGCTGGTGGTTAAGGTCAGGCGTTTCATGGGGTCGTTTCCTCATCCTTGGTTGCGGATGAAACAATAACGAACCGACCGTATCGTCAATGCGTCAGATTCAGGAATCCGGTGCCCGCGTTTTCAGGGCCAGCGCATGAAGTTCGCCCCCCATGGTGCCTTTCAGGGCAGAATAGACCAATTGGTGCTGCTTCACGCGGGGAATGCCAGCGAACTGGCTGCTGACGATCTCGGCCTGCCAGTGATTGTCGTCGCCCGCCAGGTCGGTCAGCGTGATCTCGGCTTCCGGGAAAGCGTCGGTGAGATATCCGAGCAGCGTCTCGCGTGACATGGCCATGGGCAGTTCCTTCCAGTTGCGTGGCAGAACTGGCGTTTAGCACCTGCGACGTCAAGCATCCGGCTGAACCGATTGTGACATCAGGAGGGCAACTCTAAAGTGGTAATAACTGAAATCATGATTGGATTCGCCCCCATGACCAGAATGCGCGCCTTCATTCTCGCCGAAGTTCTTTTCATTGTGATGATTGTCGCGGGCGTCTTCTTCTACATGAACCGCGATGACGACGTGGCGGACCGTCTCACGGAGTATCGCGCGATGTATGTAGACGGCCCAGCCATGCTGAACCTGACGGAAACGCTTTCCTCGGACGCACTGGAAGGCCGTGCTGCGGGATCATCGGGCAATGCCGCAGCACGGGGATTCATCCTGAAGCGGTTCGAGACGATGGAGCTGCGCAGGTTCCACGGGACATACGAGTACGCCTTTCCAGTCCTGCCGGGGCCAATGGACGGGTTATCGGAACCGGCAGACGGTGTGAATATTGTTGGCTGGATCGCCGGGGAGACGCCGGGGCGGGGCCCCATGCTCGTGGTTACGGCCCATTACGACCATCTCGGCATCGTTGACGGAGAAATATATAATGGCGCTGACGACAATGCCTCTGGTGTGGCCGCGCTTGTCGGTGTCGCAGAATATTTCGAGCGAAATCCTCCCAAGCATGACATCGTCTTTGCCGCGCTGGACGCCGAAGAAATCGGCTATCAGGGCGCAAAGGCTCTGGTCGAATCTGGGCTGATTGATCTTGGGCGGGTCGCATTGAACATGAATTTCGACATGGTTGGACGATCCGACGCGGGAGTACTCTATGTCGCTGGCACCACGCCTTACCCGCAGCTGAAGCCCATGATTGATGATTTGGCCACCCAAGTGCCGGTAACCCTGCTCACAGGACATGACTCGCCTGAACTCGGACAGGATGACTGGACCAACCAGTCCGATCATGCCGTCTTTCACGAGATCGGCATTCCATTTCTGTATTTTGGGGTCGAAGACCATCCCGGATATCACGCCCCTTCGGATGATTATGGCGATCTGACACATGATTTCTTTGTGCGGGCGGGCGACACGCTTGTTATGGCGGTGAAGGCGGCGGATGCCTGGCTCATCTCGTCCAAGCGGCAGGAAAACTAATCCTTTCAAGGAGGAAGGGGCGTGAGAACGTCGGCACCGCGGGTTGGTTCCAAACCCACTGTGTGTCACCGATTTGCAATGCTGCACGAAAGTCTCTGAGCACCGTATTTCAATAAATAAAACAACGGTAAGGGTGGTTAATCCGCATTAAGAACATGTGACTTTCCGGCAACTGCTGAGGGTTGCGGATTTGTCATGGGAACAGACACAGTTCAGACACGGTTTTCTTGTGGTCTCGCCGATCTGGCGGGAGCTGAACACGTCTTTAAAGGAGACCACATGTTTAAGTATTTTCTGATCGCATCTGCAGCCACGGGTCTGGCTGTGTCCGCTCAGGCGCAGTCCTATGAGAGCGACACGGGCTTCTATCTTGATGGCGGGTACCAGTACCTGGAAATCGAACCCGATGGTGCAGAGCAGGGTGTTGACACGAACGGCATCGCCGCGCGTCTCGGCTACAAGTTCAACAATGTCTTCAGCCTTGAAGGTGAACTGGCCTCGGGCATTGATGATGGCGAATTCGACTACAATGTTGACGAAGACGAGTTCAATCTCGACGACAACAATGATGGCGATTTCAACGATCTGATCGGCGCTTCCGGCGACATCGGCCTGAACTATCTGGTTGGTCTGTATGGCCGCGCAGATGTGCCGCTTACGGAGCGCCTGAGCGCTTTCGGTCGCGCCGGTTATGCATATATCGATCTTGATGCGTCGCTGGCCACGCCGGGCGGTACGCCGATTACGGTTGAGGATTCCGAGGAAGGCCCGGCCATCGGTGCAGGTCTTACCTATGACCTGACCGAAAACTGGGAGCTTCGCGGCGACTACACCTACTATTCGTTTGAAGATACCGACACGAATGGTGTGATGCTGGGTGTTGGGTACAAGTTCTAATCCAACGATTGCATCCCAAACCGAGCGCCCCTTCCGCAGAATGCGGGAGGGGCGTTTCTCGTTCAGTCGACCGTATTCATGTAGGTCGGCAGCCAGCCTTCATGTGCCTCGCGGAGGCGGGAGAGGGGGAGGTCTACACGGTCCTTAAAGCTAATATCGAATTCACTGAGTACCAGATCATACTGTGCATCCCAGTCCGTATCCTCTAGCGAACCAACAAGGCCACTGCCGCCAAAAGAGCGAGCTATTCCTGCACTATCTGCTTGAGCCCATACTTCCTGAACACGCTCTTCCGGTGCTGAGACAAGGTATCGCCCTGACGTTTCTGAAAACATTAAAGCTGCATAATGCTGCTTTACCTCTTCTGAATTCTGAATAGCCAAATGCTCAGCACTCACAAAAACTCGGACACCGCTCGCCAAAGCCATTTCCGCAGCCGCGCAGGCAACTCCGCCGTCGCTGACGTCGTGGACGGCGTTGACGAGGCCCTTGTGGATAAGCTCACGTACGAAGTCCGCGTTTTTCTTTTCCGTTTCGAGATCAATAGATGGCGGGGAGCCAAGTGCCTCACCCTTCAGGCCAAGCCATTCGCGCGCATACAGTGACGCGCCAAGATGGCCCTTCGTCTCACCTATGAGGATCAACGCGTCCCCCGGCTGCGCACCCTTCAGCGTCGCGATCTTCGAGACATCCTCGATCAGACCGACTCCGCCGACCACCGGCGTTGGCGGGATCGCCTTGCCGTCGGTCTCGTTGTAGAGGCTCACGTTCCCGGAAACGACCGGGAAGTCGAGTTCGCGGCAGGCCTCGGCCATGCCTTCGATCGCCTTGACGATATAGCCCATCGTGGCGGGCTTTTCCGGGTTGCCGAAATTGAGATTGTCCGTGATTGCAATCGGCGTCGCGCCGACGGCGGAGAGGTTTCGGTAAGCCTCGGCCACGGCGGCCTTGCCGCCTTCATACGGGTCAGCGGCGACATAATGCGGGTTGCAGTCGGAACAGATGGCGAGCGCCTTGTTCGTGCCGTGGATGCGGACAATGGCTGCGTCGCCTTGCGACTGCGAACTGTCCACCGTGTCGCCCATGACGTGCCGGTCATATTGTTCCCAGATCCAGCGCTTTGACGCCATGTCAGGCGACGACATCAGCTTGAGCAGCACTTCGCCGTAATCTTCAGGCTCGGGATATTTTGAAATGTCCAAAGGCGCGCGCTTCGGCGGCTCTGTCCAGGGGCGGTCATAATTCGGCGCATCTTCAGCCAGTGGAGCGACGGGGATGTCGCAAACCGTCTCGCCAAACTGCGTCAGCACAAGATGGCCGGTATCGGTCGTGTGACCGATGACTTCAGCCGACAGGTCATACTTGTCGAACACCGCTTTCGCGACATCGATCTTGTCGGGATAGAGCACCATGAGCATGCGCTCCTGGCTCTCGGACAGCATGATCTCGTAGGCTGTCATGCCTTCTTCGCGCTGGGGCACCTTGTCGAGGTCCATGACCACGCCGATGCCTTCGCCATTCTCGCCGCCGCTGGCGGCCATCTCGACCGAGGAGGAGGTCAGGCCAGCAGCGCCCATGTCCTGGATTGCCTGAATGGCGTCTGTCGCCATCAGTTCGAGGCAGGCCTCGATCAGCAGCTTCTCGGTGAACGGGTCGCCAACCTGCACGGTAGGGCGCTTCTCCTCGTCGCCCTCGGAGAATTCGGCAGACGCCATGGTCGCGCCATGGATGCCGTCGCGCCCGGTCTTCGATCCGACATAGAAGATCGGATTTCCGGGCGTCGCGCCGCGGGCATAGAAAATCTTGTCCTGATCGGCGAGGCCGACGGCCATCGCATTGACGAGGATGTTGCCATTATAGCCTTCGTCGAACTGGGTTTCCCCGGCCACGGTCGGCACGCCCACACAGTTTCCGTATCCGCCGATGCCCGCGACCACGCCCGCCACGAGGCTGCGGGTCTTGGGATGGTCCGGGGAGCCGAAGCGCAATGCATTGACCAGCGCGATCGGGCGCGCGCCCATGGTGAAGACATCGCGCAGGATGCCGCCCACGCCCGTCGCCGCGCCCTGATAAGGCTCGATATAGGACGGGTGGTTGTGGCTCTCCATCTTGAAGATGGCAGCTTGGCCGTCACCAATGTCGATGACGCCGGCATTCTCGCCGGGGCCCTGGATGACGCGGTCATTCTTGGTCGGGAATTTGGACAGATGACGGCGCGAGGATTTGTACGAGCAATGCTCTGACCACATTACCGAATAGATGCCGAGTTCGACGAGGTTCGGCTTGCGCCCGAGCCGCGTGACGAGGCGCTCCCATTCGTCGGCCTTGATGCCATGTTCCAGGCCGGCAGTGTCATCCTGCTCGGCGGTGAGGTGGGCGAGGATCGCAGTTTTGTCAGTCATGACCGGCGCTTTAGCGGCAATTGCCACGAGTCGCCAGCCTCATTGTGCTCACTCTGCGTTTTGGGCGTCCAACCAGGCCTGCTCTTGCGTTCTGGCAAGGTCCACGAGGTTGCCCATTGCGAGATTCATGTCGACAAGATGCAGGCCCCAATCGGGGACCACTTTGCCGTTGAAAACAAGATCGCCTGGAATGTCATCGGCGCGCGGATCCGCTGGATCAGCGTGAATCGTGACAGCCAGCCAGTCATGGGTGTCGTTGGCCAGGCATTGGGCTGAGAGCAGGCCGGGTAGCGAAACTAAAGGTGTGTCGACCGCGACGCCGTAGTCATTTGGAGCAAGTCTTCCAAGGCTTTGGCGGGGCATGTAGGCTTTCAAATCACCCTGGCCACCGCCGAGCGCCGCCGGATTCGTACAGACCGCGCGTTTGCCGTCCTGGGCCTTGCCGAAAAAGGAATCTTCGGGCGGTGGCGAGGATTCGCGGAAACTGGCGAAACTCACGATGCATCCGGTTTCGGATGGGGAGGAACAGACTGGCAGACCGGATGCGCGCCCGGTGCTGGGATCTATCACAGTTTCATAGCCGATTGCGTGGACTGCGATGAGCTTCTCCTGAGCGGGAGAGCCGACAATATCCTTTTCCAGCATCTGGTAGATCATGCTGGCACCTTGCGAGTGACCGATCAGGACAACGCCGCGGCCATTGTTCTCGTTGGCAAGATAGGTGTTCCAGCTGCCGATCACATCGGCGTAGCGCATCGCGTCATCTGCAGCTGTCTGACCGGCGGTCATCTGCTTTTGCAGTTCCAGCAATGTGGTCTGTCGGTAGATTGGTGCAAAGAGGCGGCATGTTTCGCCGTATCGGGCAAACTGATTGGCTACAACGTTCAACTCTTCGGGCCCCGCAATCATGTCGCTGTTTGGCGTGACGTCGAAAGAGACTGTTGGGTAGATGTAGAAGCAGTCGAAAGCGGGCTCAGCTGCCGGGGTGTGGGGCAATCGGGTCGTGGTGCCGTCCGCCAATATTTCGGTGGCTGTCAGGTCGATGGAGCAGGCATCGTCACTCTTGTCCGGATGACAAAGCCAGTTCGTCGTATCGGAATAGTCATTCACCGCGAAGGCAGGCGGCTCAATAGGTGGATCCGCTGGGGCGTCAGTCACTGAGCCGGCGTCGTTTCCGCAAGCGGAAATCGCAAGCGCGGCCGAACCGAAAATGAATTTCTTGAGCATTGCGGATTTCCTTAGATTTTGGAATGGACGGATCGAACGTGGGTCAGCTACCCCGCACCCGGTCGATTTCTGACAGGTGGCGGCTTTTGTCGGCGTCGCTCAGGAACGAGCCGGCGAAGCTATTGCGGGCCAGCTGGACGATCTGATCGGCCGACAGGTCCAGCGCTTCGGTGATGGCCTCGTAATTCTGGCCGATATAGCCGCCGAAATAGGCCGGATCGTCAGAGTTCACGCACACCAGCAAGCCTTCTTCCAGCTGACGTTTCACCGGGCTCTTGCGCAGGTCGTCGAGCACGCAGAGCGACAGGTTTGACAAGGGGCAGTTGGTGAGCGGCGTCTGGGTGTCGCGCAATACGGCGATGAGCGCGGGATCTTCCATCGCGCGGTTACCATGATCGATCCGGTCCGCGCCGATATCCAGAAGGGCCTCTCGCACATATTCCGGAGGGCCTTCCTCGCCGGCATGCAGGCAGAGTTTGAAGCCAAGCTCGCGACAGCGTGCAAACAGTTTCTGGAACTTCGATGGTGGATGCCCAACCTCGGAACTGTCGAGGCCCACGCCGACAAAATGGTCGTGCCAGGGTGCGGATTCTTCGAGCAGGGCAAACCCGTCCTCTTCGCTCAGATGGCGCAGGAAGCTCATGATGAGTTCGGATGTGATGCCCAGCTCTTCCTCGCCGCGCTTCAGCGCCGAGATTATACCATCAGCGACAGTTCCAAACGCCACGCCGCGCTCTGTATGCGCCTGCGGATCGAAGAACATCTCGACATGGACGACATTGTCTTCCTTGGCGCGCTTCAGATACGCGAAAGTCATGTCATGGAAGTCCTGCTCGGTGCGCAGCACATTCATGCCCTGATAATAAAGGTCCAGGAATTCCTGAAGATTGTTGAAATCATAGGCCGCCTTGGCCTCTTCCAGCGTCTTGAACGGAATCTCGATCTGATTGCGCTCGGCCAGCGCCATCATCATCTCCGGTTCGAAACTGCCTTCGATGTGCAGGTGCAGCTCAGCCTTGGGCAAGCGCGCGATGAGATCTTTGTGGGCGGTCATGGAAGCCTCCTGTCGGGTCAGTCCCATAGAACCGGATCGGACGCGAAGGGCAACCGGTCGAACGCGGCTAACGTGCGCCGAGATAGGTCCAGTTGCGCAGGATGGCCTCCATGGGGCCGCGCTGGAACTTCACCCGCCAGAGGCTGACAAAGGCGACGCTGAAGAGTGCGGTGAGGAAGGCAACGCCAATGGTCTGTGCCGCGGTCAGGCTCGCGAAGTAACCAAAGCCATACGCGGTGAACAGCAACGAGAAGATCAGGCCCTGCATCAGGTAGGCGGTGAGCGAGGACGTGCCGCCCCGTGCGAAGAAAACCGTGACGGGCCCCGGTGTACCTTCGGCCCATTTCGCGATCACGCCGAGATATCCAAAAGTGGAGAACGGACTCCCGATCGTGACCAGGACGAGGCCGAGCAGCATTCTCGGATCGGTCATGCCGTGGCTGTCGACCAGCAACCAGCCGCCTCCGCTGCTGAGCAGCAAACCGACAGGCAGTGCGAAACGGCGCGCAGGCTTCCAGATAGGGGCCGAGGCACGGGCGATGATGCCGCTGCGTACGGCCGCAAGGCCAAACAGGAAGAAGGCGAACGCACCAAATCCCTGGAACAAGATCATGAAAGGGAAGCCTGAAAGATATTCAGACACGCGATAGGCCGCTGTTTCGGCAAAACCGGCCGACCCGAAGATTTCGAGCGCTTTGGCGTCTGCCACGGCGAACTCTTCCGTCACCGCCACTATTTCCTCTGGTGCAAAGGTGACCCCTAGATACATCATGAGCGCGATCGCTGAGACGAGCAGGATCTGGATCGCGTAGATGATGCAGCCCCAGACGATCAGCGTCTTCTGGGACGCATTGCGGAACAGGAACAGGATTGAGCCGAGCACCGCATAGATCACGAGAATGTCGCCGATGAAGAAGCAGGCAATGTTCAACGCACCAAAGGCCAACAGGCCCACGATGCGACGCCAGTACCGCCCTGCGAACCCGACCCCGCGCCGTTCAGCGGACTGCATCTGATAGGCGAAGCCGACCCCGAACATGAAGGAGAACAGTGAGTAGGACTTCATCAGGAACAGGGCGTTGACGCCGAACCAGGCCGCGTCATCGATGCCGCTCACTGTTGCACCATCGGCATGATAGCTGCTCATCATGGGCCAGGATAGGACGCCGACATTGACCAGCGCGATGCCGAACAGTGCCCATGCGCGTGCAAGGTCAGGAAAGATTTCGCGGCCAGCAGCTTGGCTTTCTTCAAGATATGTCATGGTGTTCCCCGCAGCCCCAGAATTATTGATTATCGATATATTCATGCGCTTATCGCGT
>Ga0098060_1000791_pt1 | contig 13504 bp, 20 predicted proteins | sample 21_taG_FD_77063 | JGI IMG/M metagenome (GOLD analysis project Ga0098060, IMG submission 77063) | Marine viral communities from the Subarctic Pacific Ocean - 21_ETSP_OMZ_AT15319 metaG | ecosystem: Environmental > Aquatic > Marine > Oceanic | place: Pacific Ocean | collected 2015-01-19 | reverse complement strand
TATCAAGTCTTAAGATAAGGGGAGTAATCCCCTTTCTTTCTTTTATATAGGTGGGGATTGACAACAGTGTTGTTGACAATTCAGTGGGTGGGGTGGTAAACTACACTGTTCGTTGGTGTGTGTACCACATCACATTCACCACTTTATCCCACAATTTGACACTTAACTAGAATACTAATATAATACAATATAACACAAATGGAATATACAGATAGAATGAAAAGAAATCTAATCAACACTATTAATATGTTACCTTTTAATGAAGAAAATTTTAAATTCTTAAAAGAAGAACTTATTAGATCTACATTTCCTAAGTCAATATCAGAACAAGTTGAAGATAAAATGACAAACATTGATCGTAACTTTCAAGAAGATATGATTGATAATATGGATATGGGACAATGAAAACAATAATCAAATCAATACAATACATACTAATCATAACAGGACTATCATTAGGTATCCTGTTCTGGTTATGTATGATGTATATTTAAATAATAGGTATTTATAGACTAACCTTGTTTTCTAGATAAACAAAACTAATCTTGACACTGGACTTTAATGGGATCGATACCATTAAACCACATTTTTGAAATAACATACTTTGATATGATTTATTTAATAAGTAAAGGTGTCCATAATTTAGGATGTGTATCCTAACTGATGATTACGAAAGTATGAATTATGAAAAATATAACTAACTTCAGGGTTCGAAACCTGTGGGAAGAACTAGTAGACAATAAAGGTCTTGTGGAAACAAGAGACTGAGTCAACTGATTAATCACCTAGATGTGACGTCTTATAAATATAAGATGTCTGTTCTCTTAACAGAGGAGTCAGGGTAACTATGAAAAAACAATAACTGAATTGTAACATAGACACTAATTATCTAATGGTACACCATTACCACAGATAATACAACTACTAATTATAGTAATTTATGTAATGTATAGTAATATATAAACATATCTGTTGAAAGAAGTATTGTGTGTCAAGAAGTGTAGGGAGTAATGTCCCAGTGGTCATAGTTTGTAGTAGCAGTACTACCTAGTTCGTGTTTTAAAGTCACCAATGGAGGTCACAAGTCCTCATACGAAAGACTGAGTGGAACATATTTATTAATCAAAATACTAAACAAATGAAAGACAAATTAGAATTAGATCCAACGATCTTACAAAAGAACTTAGAAATAACTAAGTTAACACAACAAATTGATAATTTAACATCAGATAATGTTGATAGATTAGAAATAATTAAACATCAAAATATGTATTTATATCAGTTATTAACTGAAGTACATGAAAGAATGTATAAAATGATGGAGTATTGTGAAAGATTACAACCAAGTAAATTAGAGTTTTCAGTAGATTATGATAACAATCAGGAACTTGGAACAGTTGATTTAACTGAAGATCATGAAATGTATCATGATACTAAACTATTTAGACTATTAGATCCAGAATTAGATAAACATTTAACACTTGATGATCAAACTAGTCGTTCAATCTTAAAAGATTTAAGAAAAGTAATAAATAGTTTAGAAAATGAAATAGAAATTGAAGAATTGACAAATCAAATCAAAGAAGATGAATCTAACGAGATAAAATAACAATTTAATAACAACAGTAAGGTAAAGTGGAGTGATAAAAGAAGATACCACATTTAAAACTAAATATCATTATAATTTGATAAATCATGTAGTAAACTTACTGTTGTTATTTATACTATAACTAACTTTATTAACTAATCAATTAAACTCAAAATGCCTATGAAACAAATTAAGATCATTTATGGTTGTGATGATGAAGGTAATCATGACTGTAAGAAAGAAGATGTAACGTCTTCTCAAATCAAAACCTTCAAAGATAAGATGGATGCTATACATTTTATAGCTACATGTACAGTATGTACACATAATATGAAAGATGTACATCCAGAACTATTTTATTGGGAAAATCCTGTTGATACAACAGAATATACTAATAAAGAATTAGAAGAATATAGAATTAACAATAATTATTAATTAAACAAACATTTTAAAATGGAAAAAAATCAGTTAAACAGTGGTTCATTAAATGAACTACAAGTAGGAGAAACATTATTAACAGTAGCTAGAAAAGTATCTAATGGTAAAATACAATTAGAATTTGCTGAAAAAGTAACAGCTAAAGATAGACCAATGTCTGCACTAACAGTATTAAACGCTAGTGATAGTAGATTTAGTTCAGGTGCTAGACGTGGATGGGCAACTGCAGAAGTAGCAGATGCGTCAGATATATTTAATATAAACTTTGGAGATGATGGAGAATGGTTTATGGGTGAAACAGCATCAGGTAAACCAGCAGAATTTTTACAATTAAATATATTAAATCCAGAGTTTAATAACTTAAGATTTAGAGTAAGAGTAGTTGAATCAACAGAACCAACTGACTCTCAAAAGAAATATGCTGATGAAATAGGCGTAGATGTAGTTGACACTCAGGCTAAAAGAGCTGGTAAAGGTGGAGATTATATTTTACATAAGGGACAGCATATATTTATGAATTCATATGTAGATTTATTACCTGAAAGTGATGATCCACAACATGTATTCTTAGTTTCAGACACTTCAAATTCAATCGTTGCAGCTAATACAGGTGTAAAGGTAGACGAAGTTGAGGTTATGATGTAAGTAGTTAATAAAGGTTTATAATAAAAAGTCGTATATTGTTTGTTCAGTATACTTCTTTTTATTATATTTGTGCAATAATTATTTATAAAGTTATAAAAAGATTGTTTATAAATGTCATAAGTTCTTGATACTCATGACTTTAATCAAAAACCAATGTCAGATAAGACTTTAAAATCAGTATTTTGATGAGTAAAGATAGAGGGCTATATTAATTTATAGTCCTTTATTTTTCTCAAAAAACTAAAACAAGTATTAATTAAACAAAAAACAATGGGACAGATGAAATGGATAAGTAGTATGATTGAAGATGAATCATACGAAGAATTTAAATCATTATATATTAAATGTGTACTCACAAATTCATATAGTTTTCAATTTGGAGGTCAAACTTTTGTTAAATCATTTGCTAAAAGTGTAGTTAAATATGTAGATGATAATAACTTAGTAGAGAGATATAATGATTATCTAAAAGAAACATGTGAAAAACATGAAAATGAAAGCGTAAATTATTAAACTATGATATATTTTATTAGTAACACACAAAGTTTAAGTCCTAACTTTGAATCTGCTACAATAGACGATGTAGTAAACTATTGTAAAGATAAAAAGGTATTAGGCGTAGATACAGAAACAGAAGGATTTGATTTTACGACAAAAAAAATGATAATGTTTCAAATTGGTGATACTGATAATCAATATATTATAGATACAAGATTTATTAGTATTGAACCTCTTCGAGAAATATTAGAAGATAAAAATATTATAAAGATCTTTCATAATGCAAAATTTGACTATAAATTCATCAAGAAATGGAGTGATATTACCTGTGAAGGTATTTATGACACATTTCTTGTTGAGTTAGTCATTAGCTGCGGTAAGAGTTTAGGCTATGCATTAAAAGATTTATGTAAAAGATATTTAAATGTAGAATTAAATAAAGATGTAAGAAATCAATTTATAGGTTTAACTGGTCAACCTTACAAAAATGATCAAATAGTATATGGTGCAAAAGATGTAGAATACTTATGTAAAATAAAAGAGTTACAACTACCAACTATACAAAAGTATAAGTTAGAAAATGTTGTAAAATTAGAAAACGAAGTAGTTAAATCATTTGCAGATATAGAATATAATGGATTAGATTTAGATATAGAAGCATGGAAAAAGCTTGAAGATTTAAATACTGATAAAGCTGTTAATTTAGTAGAGCAATTAGATGTGATGATCAAACAAGATCATAGATTACAAAAATTTGTAGCTAAATATATACAAGCTGATATGTTTACACCAATTGAAGAATTAAGAGATATAGATGTTAAATGGACATCACCTAAACAAGTTCTTGAGGTGTTTCAGACTATTATACCTAAACTTGATAACGTTAATGGTAAACAAATGTATAAGTATAGATTTAAATATCCATTAATAGATAAGTATGTAAAATATAAAGAAGCAATGAAATTATGCACATCTTATGGAGAAGCTTTCTTTAAGAATTTATCATCTGATAATAAAATACATACAAATTTTCACCAAATACTTGACACAGGTAGAGTTAGTTCATCCAAACCAAACATGCAGCAAATACCTGCAGATAATAGTTTTAGAAATTGCTTTATTGCGCCTGATGGATGGAGTTTTGTAAGTGCTGATTACTCAAGCCAAGAGTTAAATGTAATTGCCTTTGGGTCTAAAGATCCAGTGTGGCTGGAAGCTTTAGAAGAAGGACAGGATTTACACTCTACCTGTGCAGAGTTGGTGTATGGAGATCAATGGTTAACTAGTGGTGAAGATGATTGTGCTTATTTTGCAAAGAAAGAAAAATGCAATTGTCCATCACATAAAAAATTAAGAACAAATGTTAAAACAATTAATTTTGGGCTCGCTTATGGTATGGGTCCTAACAAACTTTCTGATACTCTTAATATTGAGTTGGAAGCCGCTAAAACGCTTATTGAAAAATACTTCGAGGCGTTTCCAGCAATTAAAGGATTTCTAGAAAAGCTAGGTAACTTTGGTAAGAAATATGGATATATTAAAACATTTCCTCCTTATAATAGGAAGAGATGGTTTACTAATTGGTATCCTAGAATATGGGATAACAAATCATCATCTATGGAATTAGGTAGTATTGAACGAGCATCTAAAAATACACCTATTCAAGGAGCTAGTGCAGACATGACTAAAAAAGCTTTAGTAATGATGCGTAATCATATTAAAATGACAAGAACTCCTGTCAAACTAGTTATGACTGTACATGATCAGATAGATACTATATGTAGAGATGATTATGTTGATGAATGGAAACAAATTATGAAAATGCTTATGGACGTAGCTGCAGATGAAATAGTAACAAATGGCTTATTAAAAGCTGAAGTAACAGTAAGTAATTGTTGGGAAAAATAATAATATAAATAGAGAGAGAGTAAAGACAGAGCGCAGTGCACAAAAAAGAGGATAAAGCTGACGACACCTTCAAGTCCACCTCTCTCTTTCTATTTTTTAAAATATGTAATATGACAAAAAAAAATGCAATAAAAATTATAGCTAATCTGGAACAAACAATTAGCAAAATGGGAGAATATGATGGGATGTATTCAGAAAACTCAATGTTTAAACGTCCAAGAGCAAAGCGCTCTGATCTTGTAAAAAAGAAAAATGATTTAATTAAAAAATATTTATAATGGAAATAATAGCATTTATAAGTATATATATTGTTGGAATAGTAACAGGTATGTATGCATCATCTCAACTTGAGAAGGATATAGATAAAAGAACAAAAAAATGAGTATAGATAAAAAATTAATAAAAGCTTTTGTTCAAGAATGTAAAGAAGAACAGGAGTGGAAAAAAAGATGGGAGGCTAATCACATAGATTTTAATAATTATTTTAAATATAGTGGAAAAGTCGAAGAAGAAAAAGTATTAATCAGTCATTGGAGCTATGATTTTAATCATAAATGTAATGACATACATGAACAATTTATAAAAGTAAAAGAATATGAAAAAAATAAGAAAAACACAAGTAGCCTCTCTAAAGGCCCTGACTCCTACAATTGGAACGAAACAACAAACAGTGTATGGAGCGATTAAAACTACAACACCAGCTACAAATAGAAATATAGCTAAAACTTTAGGTTGGGAGATAAATAGAGTAACAGGTAGAGTTACAGAATTAGTTAATAAAGGTATGGTCAAAGCTAATGGTACAATCTTTGATAAAAATACTAACAGAACAGTGACGACATGGGAAGCAGTATAACTATGTCAATAAATAAAATTAGAGATGAAAAACAAAAAGAAGCTCTTAATAATTGGGCTAGTTCTAAGTTTTGTGGCAGCATTATTGCTGGGACCGGTTTCGGAAAATCAAGATGTGCAATACTGGCCGTTCATCATATTTTGGACGTCTTGGGCGGTACTAAAGTATTATTATTAGTTCCTACTATTCAATTGCAAAGCCAATTTGCTGAGGAATTTCATAAATGGGACTTAGAACATTGCTTAGATAACGTTGAGATCCTTTGTTACCAAAGTGCTTACAAGCTTGCAGGTAATCATTATGATTTAGTTATATGTGATGAAGTTCATTTAGGATTAAGCCCTCAATATCGTAAGTTTTTTGAGAATAATACTTATTATAAATTATTATGTATGACTGCTACATTACCTGAAGAATATGAATATAAACAGATCCTATCTAAATTAGCACCTACTATCTATTCTATTAGTTTAGATGAATGTGTCCAATCAGGAATAGTGTCACCTTATAATATTTATTGTCAGCCTGTGGCATTAACACAAACTGAGAAAAATGATTATAAGAAAATACATAATCAATTTTTATATTATAAATTTAAGCTTGGCCAATTTGATGCATTTGATGAAGCTAAAAGAATACTTGCAGATAAAAACGCAGGGCCTGCAGAGAAATCTGCTGCTATAGGATTTTATAGAACTATAAGAGAAAGAAAAAAAATTGTAGATTTTGCATCTAATAAAATAACAGCATTTCAAACATTAGTTCTTAAAAATGTAAGTAATAAAATATTAGCATTTAGCGGTGCAAATGATTTTACAGATCAATTGTGCGCATCTGTTAGTCCTTTATCTACTACATATCATTCTAAAAAAACTAAAAAGCAAAGAGAAAAAGCATTAAATGATTTTAAAAATGGACATGTAAATGTTTTGTGTTCAACTAAAGCTTTAAATCAAGGGTTAGATATACCTGATGCTAATATTGGTATTATGTGTGGTATTACTAGTAAATCTTTATCTATGATACAAAGAATAGGTAGATTAATTAGATTTCAAGAAAATAAAGTAGGTGAAATATATATACTTTATGTTGAAAACTCGCAAGAAGAAAAATGGTTAAAGAATGCTACAAAATCATTAAATAATGTAAATTGGTTACCCTAAAAATAGATAAATATGACAATAGAAATAGACTTAGAATTATTAAAAACAACTGACTTAACGCCTAATGAATTTATAGGATTATACCTTACATTAAGAAAGGGATACTCTTATTTAGATGAGCTGACACTAAACATTGACTGGAAAAACCTTGAAGATAAAGGATATATAGATTGTGATAACTCATTAGTAACAGATAAATTTAAAAAATTGTTTTCAAATAATTTTGATGCTATGTTTTCTGATTTAATATCTACTTATCCAAATAGGGTTCATACTTCCACAAGTACAAGAGTTTTATGTGCAGCTGATCCAAAAGCTAAAACTAATTTAAAAGCTTACAAAAGGTATAAAGCAGTTGTTGGTAATAAATTACATGTACATAATAGAATAATTAAACTATTAAAAGTACAATTAAAAATGCAAGAAGATAACTTAGGTTATATGCAGAATTTAGAAACATGGATTAATAACCATACTTGGGAAAAGTATGAAAACTTAAATGAAAATGAAGGAAGAGACACCAAAAGAATTACAAGATCCCTTTAAAGACGGGGGATTTAAAAGTATTAATAAATCAATAAGCGCTTCTTTATATCAAGTACAAGATGGTATGCAAGGAAAAAGACGAGTATATCCTACCAAATGGGCTAGACTTAATAAAAATTTACTTGGAGGTTTACAGCCAGGTAAAATGTATGTTATAGCAGGTCGTCCAGGTGTAGGTAAATCAGCTTTTAGTAATCAACTTATATTTGATTTATTAGATAATAATAAAAATAAAAATTTACTTGTATTATACTGGAGTTTTGAAATGCCTGGCTACCAACAAATAATGAGAGCGGGCGCTAAAGGAACCGGTAAACAAGTAAGTGAGCTATTATCTGTTGAAAGAAAATTAGCTAGAGACGCTTATGAAGCATTTAAACAAGAAGTATTAAAATATGCGCATTATCCTATATATTTTAATAATATACCTAGGAATATGGAATTTGTAAAACAATCTAATGTTGATGTAACAAATAAATATCCTGATCATACTATTATAAATGTATATGACCATTCTAGATTAATATTAAGTGATAAAGAACAAGAATTACAAAAACTTAATGAAGTATCTAAAGGATGTATGTGGTTGCAAGCTAAAATGGGAACTATAAATATCTTATTATCTCAGTTAAATAGAAATATAGAACAAGAGCATAGAGCTAAAGCACAGTATCAGCCGCTCTTAACAGATCTATTTGGAGGAGATAGTATTGGACAGGATGCGCATGTTGTTATGATGTTACAAAGGCCTCATGATTTATATGGAATTACAGATTTATATTGTAATGAAGATCCAGTTAAATTATTAGCTGTACACGTAGAAAAAAACAGAGATGGACTGCTTGGTATGATACCATATGAAGCAGAAATGTCAACATTTACTATTAACGAAAGAACAAAAAAATGATAATATATATAGTACTAACAATAATGGGAGTATTTGCAATATGGAGTGTATTTTATGCTCATAATGTAAAAAAGAGAGGAATAAATAAACTAGTAAATAATATAAAAGAATATGAGCAAAAAAAAAGGCAAAACAAATGCAAAACTAGCAGTTTTAAATGAGATTAATCATGTAGATAAAAGATTAAAAAGATTTAAAAATGACGAAGAAGAAACTTCTAAGTTAATGACTAGGCGTAATACATTAAGAAGTAAATTAAAAACTAAATAATATGGAGTTACCAAAAACAAAGGTAAAGGCTAGCCGTAAATCGCCTAAAAATATGATAATATACGGTCCACCTAAAATAGGTAAGACTAGTGTATTAGCAGAACTAGATGATTGTCTTATTATTGATTTAGAAAATGGTTCAGATATGGTTGATGCTTTAAAAGTAAAAGCAAATAATCTTAAAGAACTAGCTGATATTGGTAGAGAGATAATTAAACAAGGAAAGCCATATAAATATATTGCTATTGATACTATATCTAAGTTAGAGGAATGGTGTGAAGCAGAAGGTAAACAAATTTATATGAAAACTCCTATGGGTAAAAACTTTGAAACTAAGAACCCTGGTATGTCAATACTATCATTGCCTAATGGCGCTGGCTATCTATATTTAAGGATGGCATATAAAAAATGGATAGATCGATTGAATTTATTAGCGGATCATATTATCTTAGTTGGACACTTAAAAGATAAAATGCTTGAGAAGAAAGGTAAAGAGGTTGCTGTTAAGGATCTTGATTTAACTGGTAAAATTAAGCAAATTAGTTGTGCTAACGCTGATGCTGTTGGTTATATATATAGAGAAGGTGATGGAATAACTATGATTTCATTTGACTCTATGGACGATGTAACTGCAGGATCTAGATGTCATCACTTAAAAGGTAAGGCCATGCCTTTAGAATGGTCAGAAATATATATAGATTAATTAAACAAATTAAAAATGATTGAAATGAGAAAAAATGTAACGCCAGGAGAAACTCCTGAGAAGATTACTGTTTCTATGATCGATGCAGATCTTAAAAACGGTATTAGTAAGCCAGAAATGGCAATTAAATATGGGATTAAACCATGGGAAGTAGATGAGATGTTTAAGCATCCATTTCTTAAAGGTAGAAGACCTAGTAAAAAGAAACCTTTATCTTTTGTATTTGAAGATGATACAGAACCATCATCAACTGTGATAGAAGTAGATCCTAATCAAGTAACTTTACATGATGCTATAGATGAAGCTATTGAATCAGCTACACAAGCTAGTGAAGCTATAGCAGAAGCACAAGATGCTATTGTAGATATATTAGGCCCTACAGAATTTGAAACTCCAGAAGAAACTTTATTAAAAGAAGCACAAAAACCAGAGTGGAAAGCTGAGAATGAAGATGGAGAAGAAATAGAATTGGATGAAGAATCTCAAGATGCTCTTAATGATGCTTTTATAACTATGGTAAATAAAGATGGTAAAACATTAAAAGAAACTTTTGACGAAGAGTTAGAAGAAGATGAAGATGATACATTCGAATTATAAATTATTAACAATTAAAAACAATAAATATGGCAATACAAAGTAATGCAAGTACAGAAGAAGTAGTAGGTGGAATAAAAACTTACTCAGGTTTAACAAATGCTAAAGTTATAGCAGTAAATCCGACAATGGCGGAATTACATTCTATGGATATTAATGTTAAACAAGAACCTAATTATAAAGTAGAATTTAGCGGAGAAGAATACAATAAAATTGTATTTTGGTTAGCTAATTCAGATGGTAACTTTAAATTAGAAATTTTAATGCAAACTAAACCTAGAGTTTCTCAATCTGGTAAACATCAATGGATGAATAATGTAGGTCAAGCTACTTGGTCTGAAGACGAACCAACTTATGAGTGGTGGAAAACTGAAGGACAAAGAAAAGCTTATACAGGTGAAGAAACTCTTATTAATTTTGTTAAAGCTTGGGCTAATGTAGCATCGGGAGATGAAGTTTATTTTGATTCTATGCCTGCAATATCTAGTGGAGTTGTTGCAGAAATTAAAAGTTTAGTTGAAAGTCTTAAAGATAATGAAGTTAGAGTTCTTATTGGTGTAAAAGATGATAAATACCAACAAGTATATACTAAATATTTTGGGAGAGTAAAACCACAAAGAGACGATTTCTTTATAAAAGCTTTAAATGATGATTATGGATCATTTAATGCTGATTTTAATGTAGATCTTAAGTGGGGAGTACATGTTGCTACCGCTACTTTAGTGTCTCCAGATGCCCCAGATGAAAATGAAGATTGGGTAACAACAGATAATGGATCTGCAGTAGCAGCATCTAATGGGTCTGCAGACAATGAAGACTTACCGTTCTAATGGCTGTTAAAAGCAGAGACAGTAATGATCATTTACATACTGATGTCATACTTAGTAAAATTACTGAGTATGACATTTTTATGTATTATATTCCAAGTTTTAAAGAAATAAGAAAAAAATTTAAAAGTGAATTACGAGAGGATAATTCTCCTACAGTATACATAACTATGTATAATGGTAAATTACTGTATAAAGATTTTGGTAATTCTGATCACACATTTGATTGTTTTAATTATGTTAAATATAGATATAGTTGTTCTTTCATTGATGCTTTGCGAATTATTGATTGTGATTTTAATTTAGGATTAAGTCCTAATAAATCAGAGATCGAGTTTACAATGGGTTATATGGCTTATAGACAGAAGCATATTCCTAAAGTTAATAAAACAGAAATTATAATTAAAAAGAAAAAACGACTTTGGATTAAAAAAGATGCGAATTTTTGGAAAAAATATTTGGTTAGTAAAAAAATATTAACTAAGTTTGCGGTCGAACCAATAAGTCATTTTTGGATAAATAACAATAGATTTACTTGTAAATCAATTAGTTATGCGTTCAAATTTAAAAATCGATATAAAATCTATTCTCCTTACGAAGAAAAAAATAAGTGGTTAAGCAATACAAACAAAACAGATGTACAAGGTTATAACCAACTCCCACATAGTGGTGAGCGACTTATCATTACTTCTTCCCTCAAAGATGTTATGTGTTTATATGCTGCAGGCTATCATTCGATTGCTATGCAAAGTGAAATGCAAATACCTGATGAGAAATTAATAAGTGAGCTAAAAGAAAGATTTAATATAATAGAAATTTTATATGATAATGATTTTAACAAAACAAATAATCCGGGTCAAACAATGGCCAAGAAAATTTGTGACTTATATGGCTTCAAAAATATCTGCTTGCCTGACGAATTCAAATCTAAGGACCCTTCTGACTTGGTTGCTAAGGTAGGTAGTTTTAACATATTAAAAATTATATTAAAATGACAAAAGAGGAAATTATAAAGAAACTACAAGAAAAGACAGGATACTTAAAAAAAGGAGTTGGTTGGCTAGCTAAAAGGTGGGATGTGGATCCTGCACTAGTACAAGAGTGTAAACAAACCGTAAGTTCTGCAGATTTAATCCAAGCTAGAATGAACAATGAAAATGGAAATGAATTAAAAGGCAGCACTAAATACTTAGACCATTTAAAAGAAAACGGCCTAACTCAAGCAGATGTTAAATCTGTAAAGTTTTGGCAAAATATGATGGGTGAACAAAGATTTAGTATTGTTACACATAATTCATGGCACGAAATGCCTAACATTAAAGCAGATTTATTAGATTATATTAAAACTAGGAGTGTTAAAGTTCCTAAAATTAAATATAAGAAAGCTAAAGATCCTATATGTTATGAGATTTCTCTCCCAGATATACATTATGGTAAGATAACAGATGAGCCTATGAATATAATAGAAGAGCACTATATAAAAGCTATTATGGATTTACATAGAAAAGCAGATGGTTTAGAAATAGACAGATTCTTATTACCTGTAGGTAATGACGGACTTAATTCAGAAGGTATGAGCCGAGCTACTACTAAAGGTACACCTCAGCAAGATAATATGCGCTGGCGCGAGTCTTTTAGAGGATACTGGCACCTAGTAACTAAAGCAATTGATTACTTAGCGCAGTTTGCGCCAGTAGACGTTGTTGTTGTACAAGGTAACCATGACTTTGAAAGAATGTTTTATGCAGGAGAAGTTTTAGATGCTATATATAAAAACAATAAGAATGTAACAGTAGATAACGGTTTAGATGCTCGTAAGTATTATGAATATGGAATCAATATGATTATGTTTACACACGGTGATAAAGAGAAAACTCAAGAACTACCTTTACTTATAGCTACAGAACAACCAGCTATGTGGAGTAGAGCTAAAGTAAGAGAAGTGCACTGTGGGCATAGACATAAAGAAATGCTTAATGAGTATATGGGAACTAAAGTTAGATTTATCCCATCTATTTGTGGTAATGATTTATGGCATAAAACGCAAGGATATGTTGGGACTCTTAGATGTGGACAAGCATATATTTGGAATAAAAATAGAGGTCTGGAAGGGTACCTTCAAACTAATGTTATGAATTATGGCGTGGAAGAAAAGAACTAAAAAACCAGGTAAAACAAAAGTAAAGAATGCTAAAAAAACTACTTATGATGGTAAAAACTTTCAGTCTAATTTAGAATTATATTGTTATAAACAACTAGAAGAAGCTGAAATACTAGTAGAATATGAAGAAACAACTTTTACTATATTTCCAGCTACAGTGTATCCTCAAGCATGTTATGAGGGAACATCTAAAAAGCTTTATAACAAAGGATCTAAAATCAGACCTATAACATATACACCTGATTTTGTAGATCCAAACGGTAAATTTATTATCGAAACAAAAGGCTATGCAAATGAGTCTTTTCCTTTAAGGTGGAAACTATTCAAGAAACATCTTAAAGAAAACAATCATCACTATGTGCTATTTATGCCTAGAAATAAAAAGCAAGTAGATGAGGTT
>Ga0098060_1000790_pt1 | contig 13506 bp, 13 predicted proteins | sample 21_taG_FD_77063 | JGI IMG/M metagenome (GOLD analysis project Ga0098060, IMG submission 77063) | Marine viral communities from the Subarctic Pacific Ocean - 21_ETSP_OMZ_AT15319 metaG | ecosystem: Environmental > Aquatic > Marine > Oceanic | place: Pacific Ocean | collected 2015-01-19 | reverse complement strand
TTTACCAAAGTCTTCCGTAGTTTCTTGCATCATACCTTTCTGCATGTGTGGCGCTGAGAGGGGGCTTGTAGGTGCTATAGGAGTTACTGCAGCATTTGATTGAGCAATCTTAATTTGCTGTTGCATATTCTTTTGTTGTTCTCTTGGATCATAATACATTAGTAATTCCCTCTCCCTATAGGGCCACCTTTAACTAGACCACCTTTATTAAGACCACCGATATATCCTTTCCCAGTAGTAGTAGCTCTAAAGGTTGATTTAGGGTTAACTAAACGTAAAGCTTTTTCGGCTTCTTTATTTTTCTTATCTCTAGCCTGCTTAACTACTTGGTCATGCCAAGACGGTTCACTTTTCTTACTTTCATAAGTGCTAGCAGTTATAGCATTAGCCGCTTTACCAAGTAATGAGTTATCAACAACAGTCTTAACTGCTTTACCTGCGGTATTTCCAACTCGAGTAAGTAAGTTTGGATTAGTATCAGCAATGGAACCGGGAACTGTTAGACTTCCTCTTCCTGCTTCTCCTACTCCTAGTGCTCTATAATCAAAGTTTTCACCTACTCCTAAATTAGCATTTCCCCCAGCGGTATATTCATACCCTGAATACCCTGGATAAATAGAATCACCTCTTCCACTTTCAATAGAGCGAGCGCGTTCAACATAATTATTTATATCATCAACTTCGTGCCCATTATTACGATCAGATTCTATTAATCGTTCTATAGTTTTACCTTCTGCTTCGCTAAGTATTCTCTTTGAAACCATCTCACTAGCGACATCCTTACCAGATGAGTTTCCAATCATTCCACCGCTTATAGCGCTTGGCTTGCGGGACATAATTGAAGCTCCACTAGAAGTATTGGATTTTTGTTTAGGTTCTCCATACCTAACTTCACCCGCTTTCCTAGCTTTCTCTAATGCATCGTTCAACCATGCGTCATGAGCTGCACTATCGTATGATAGTTTTGTAGGAGAAGTTCCTTGTAAGTATTGTGCGATAGCCCCTTGCGCATGGCCACCTTGAGGTATACCTGTCTGCACACTTGCGTTTGGATTATGAGTCCATACAGATGTTGGAGCTGTGGAGGGAGTATACGTCCCTGTAGGGGGAGGAGACCAAATACCCGCATTAGCACCAGGCTGGATAGGAGGTCCTGACTTCATAGTTGGATTACCACCAAAGCTCATATCACTTGCCTCTCTTAGTAGAGATCTGCTTCTGCCCAATAGCAGGAGAACCCATCAATCCGAATAGACGTTGTATACCTTGGTAAGCAGCGTCTCCTTCATTCTGGCCTTGTTGTTGTAAAGCATCTCCAACACCTTGCAGCACATCTGAACCAGTTTGAAATCCTTGTTGCAATGTACCAGTAGCACCTAAAGTACCACCAGCGCCTTGCATAGCAAATCCTCTCCGGTTCGCTAACTCATTAGCCGCTATATCAGCACCCGTTTTAGTTAGCGCTTGGTTCATAGCAGCTTCACTTCTAGCAGAACCTAAATTCCCTTGATGGGAATATTGTCCAGCTAGTCCACCCATTTGATCTTTAACAGCTTGACCAATACTATCTTTCATAGCCGCTGTTTGTTTACCTAAAGCATCCGCTCCAAACAGTCCTGTGCCCGCAGCCGCATCTCTATATGCTTGCGTCCCACCATAGGCATCGTGCGCGATTTGATCCATCACACCACCTCGTCCACCGAGCTCTGCTTTCTGAGTCATAGCTGCTTGCTGCTCAGGGGTTAGATTTTCTACGTGGGAAAATGCGCCATCACCATGTAAAGATACTGCTTTATTTAACGAGCTCTCTACCGCGGGACGGGCCCAATCAGGTAATCCTGACTCTGTTGTTTGACTTCCACCTCCACTCATCGTGTGGCACCTCCATTATAATTCTTTCATCAGTGTTGTGTATGGTTCTTCATACCCATAATCCTTTAATGCTCGGACCCAACCCTTCCTCCCATAGACGGAAGCGTACTTACATTCCATATCTCTACCGAATTGTTCAAGCATCTCTAATATTTCTGGGCCGTGTTCAAACCAACCCTCTGAAGTTGTACAGACAATTACCATCTCTTTATATTGCTTATGCGTAAGTAGTCTGGTTATGGCGACGCCATTAATAACTCCATGTTCCTCTTCCCTAACCCAACATTGACAAATAAATTGTTGGCATTCGATGAAGATGTCATACGTAGTTAAATCCCCCAACCCATAGGCGAGGGATTTGTGGACGTAAGGTTCGATGATGTGCCAGCGTAGTGCTAGCTCCTCACCAGTTAGCATCCTTGTCCCCATTAAAATATATCCTGTATTAAAATGTTATCCGGAATTACTCCTGTGGAGGGGTAGTCCAGCCACTGTTGCCTCCATACAGCTAGATTATCTTGTTGCGACGTGCTTAAGCTTGCGTACCATAGAGGATTCAGGATGTCCAGAGTAGAGGTGAAGACCTCATCTCTTTCCACACGCCTTATATGCTCATACCGTTTATCCATTACAGGTTGGGCTATGGCGTCGTCGGAGACATACTCCCTTGCTCCATAGTCCTCATATGAAGCCCCATCAGGAATCTCAATGATATTCGTAATAACACCATCTACTTCTATTGTTGCTTTCATACTATGACTCCGTTATAATAATCTTACCGACGCCACCTGCACCGCCTGATGCATTGTTGCCGCCACCACCGCCTCCACCAGGAGCTGCACCCGCACCACCAGCTCCACCTATACCATTGGTGCCGCCATCGCCGCCGTAAGCAGAAGTACCTGGCCCCGTTTGGTTTATTGCCCCAGACGGTGCAGACGAAGCACCGCCAGCGCCTGAGCTAGTTGTGCTTCCAGGCGGATAGCTGCTGCTGCCGAATCCACTGTTGCCGGTACCTGCTCCAGCACCACCTGACTCTGTAGTTCTATTTGTGCCAATCGATGTAATGGTACCACTAAAGGAACCAGTACCACCAGCAGGGCCAGCTGAGGAGCTAGTACCCCTTTGACCACCACCTCCACCGGTAGCCGTCATAGAACCACTAGTTGTTGGAATAGCTATAGAGGATGTACCTCCTGCGGTACCATTACCATTATTACCACCAGTACCACCAGATCCCACAGTGAAGGTGAGAGTTGTGCCAATCCCACCAAGGGTGTTGAAGTTGAAAGTTGCGTCGGCGTAAGCTCCACCACCACCACCGGCCCCGGTAGAATTATTGGATTGGCCACCACCCCCTCCTCCACCAGCGCCCCATAATTGTATACGGACAGTTGAGGTTTGTCCGCCTTGGAGGGTGTACGATCCGGAGGAAGTAGCTGTGTGGGTAAATCCAGTAGGTTTCCATACAGATTGCCCGCTAGTAATAGAGAGATAGTTCCCATCAGACGCACCAGTCACACTTAACCTGTTGACAGATATACTTCCCGTAGTAATGTTACCACCATCAATGTTAGTAATGGTAGCTCCACCTGTCACAAAGTCTCCACTGGAAAAAGTAACTAGTCCTGAGAACTCTGTAGCTTTTACAGGAGTCGCACCTGTTGCGGTAGTGGTTGTAGCGGATCCGGAAGTATCATTAAATACCACAACGGAAGAGTATACACTATTACTACTTGTCGCACTTTGCGTAGGAGGAGATTCTGACCATCCACTAGACATACCAGATAAAGCACCAGTTGACCAAGTTATAGTAGCAGCAGGAGTGGATGGTGCTGAAGCCACCGCTGGATTTGTGTATATAGTTCTTTGAGCTAATCTAGGAGCCGCCGCTCCATCATCCCCATCAGCACCGTCAGTTCCATTTTGAGCTAAGATCTGAGGTGACGACCATGTAAGCGAGCTATCAGATCCTGTTGCACCTTGCACAGTAGCAAGACTAGTAGATACATAAATGGGATTTGTCCCGGATGGAACGCTTGTACTCCATCCACTTGGCGCAGTTCCAGAGTTTGTGCCAAAGTTATAAGCACCTCCTGTGGGGGTACTTGGAGCTGAGCTAGCTCTTTTGTAAACTGGAAATAAGAATGTACTCAATCCATCAGCACCGTCAGTACCATTAGTGCCATTAGTGCCATTAGTGCCATTAGTGCCATTAGTGCCATTAGTACCATCTTCAACAAACTTTGTAGGCGTAGACCATTCGACAGAAGTATCGGTTCCAGTATCTCCTGATATACTAAACAAATTTCTTGTAGCGTATATAGGGTTATTACCGCTAGGCACTGTGTCAGACCACCCAGTAGGGTTTGTCAGCGTGTTAGTGCCAAAATTAAAGCTTCCATTAGTAGGTGCGCTTGGCGCAGAAGTTGCACGTTGGAATACTATAGCTTGATAAGTAGATACACCATCAGAGCCTGCAGCACCAGTAGCACCGGTACCTCCATCATTACCATCATTACCATCAGTTCCATTTTGAGCTAATAATGTAGGTGTTCCCCAAGTTAAAGTAGAGTCTGTACCTCCACCTCCTGCCGCGCTTATAGCAGTAGAGACTGACATGTACACAGGGTTATTTCCTGAAGGAACACTTGTATACCAATTGTTAGGAGCTGTTAAAGTGTTATTAGTAAAGTTATAACTACCACCAGACGACGGAGCGCTTGGCGCAGAGGATGCTCTTTGATATATTGATACAAATGCTACTGCAGATCCATTACTTCCAGCTGCACCATCAACACCATCTGCCCCATTCTGAGATAATATTACAGGGGTACTCCACGTAAGTGAAGAGTCTGTAGCAGTTGTTCCTTGCACAGAAGCAACAGTTGTACTTATATATAGAGGATTACTTCCTGCGGGGACAGTAGTAGACCATCCGCTAGGAGCGGTACCAGTATTATTTCCGAAGTTGTATTGGCCTCCAGTAGGAGCTGATGATATAGTAGAACTAGACCTTTTATAAATTGGAAAAAAGTAAGTGCTTAATCCATCCGCGCCATCCCCACCATTCTCAACAAATAATTCAGGTGCACTCCACGATATAGTGGAATCTGTGCCTGTATCTCCTGAGACGGAGAATAATCCGCGAGATGCATAAATTGGATTAGTTCCGGAAGGAGTTGCAGCAGACCATCCTGTAGGAGTTGTTAGAGTATTAGTTCCAAAGTTAAAACTGCCGCCTGTAGGTGTGCTCGGAGCAGATGTATCACGTTTAAATATTAACGCTTGATACGTCGATCTTGCGTCTGTTCCATCTTGTAGATACAAATCAGGAACACCCCAAGTTAAACTAGAATCTGTGCCTGTACCACCTGCAGCGCTAGTAGCTGTACTCAAGGAGATATAAACAGTTCCTGTTCCAGATGGAATGCTTGCGCTCCAACCAGTCGGAGGAGATATAGTGTTAGTGTTAAAATTATAGCTGCCTCCCGTAGGAGCTTGCGATATAGTAGAGCTTGACCTTTTATAAATAGATAAAGCAGCTACAGATTTACCATCGTTCCCATCAGCACCATCAACACCGTCAGCGCCATCTGCGCCGCCAGTTCCTAAAAGTGCTGCAGTATTCCATGAGTTAGACCCGGTTATAGTACCACTTCTCGCCGCAACATACCGTAGAGTAACCCATATGTTATCACCACCTGTAGTAGGAATCGTTGAAGTCCATCCATTATTCGCAGATGAAACTATGGGTGAGTTTTCAAAATTATATACTACACTAGTAGGTAAAGTTGGAGCAGTAGAATTTGATGTTGATCTTTGATATAGGAAAAGTGCTGTGCTTCCAGAATCCACACTCGATTGAGACGCTGAGATTTCCCCTGCGTTTAACCCTTGGTTTATCAAACTTGTTAGTCGGTATGTCCAACTATCTAGTTGTGGATCACCAGTAATTGGAGGGTGGATTAAAGTCGTCATTAGCGTTGACCTCCTTTAGAAACACCAAATTGCATTCCTGTAAGATTAAATGTATTTGATGTGGATGTATGCGTAACTCTGTAGTTTAAAAAGCGACCATGTACTCTTATGTCTTGCTTATAGTCGTTAGCAATGTTAAAACTAGTTGTATTCATTTGTCCACTAGCGGAAGCAGTAGGATCTTTATTATCTCCAGGAGCATTTGATCCAACAGCATCTACTTCTAATGTTCCACTACCTTCAACTATGAAAGCAATGGATGATAAAGATTCTGTGTCAAACTCAGGAGTTATAGAGATTCTTCTACGCTCTACGTAAGACTCACTTAGATAATTCTCATTCACTGTCTTTAGTTTTGTAGCAGTTGCTAAGATTAAATTATTATCTATGCTGTCCAGTGCAAGTGGAGCGGAGCCAACTCTTTTTGTCCATACATCTTTTCTGTAATTCCAAACGTATTGAGTTGCATTATTTCTATAGAACCATATCTCATCAAACAAGTTAAAGCGTACTGTTTTGTAATCATGGCCTTGCCTAAAGATACTTCTTACTCTTCCATCTGCGATGGACGCAATTGATCCTGGATGTCCAGCAAAAACGTACACATCTCCAGAGCCATACACAATATGTTTACCATCAACTTGTAGAACGGATCCAGTATTATTAGCACCGTAGCTATCTGTTATAGTTGAAAACTGGAAAGGGATAAATGAATTACCAGTACGCTGCAGAGCATGTATTGAAGTATCCGTGTAGATGTACAATACTCCTTGTAGTTCAGCCATGTCCTGGATTGTCCCTGTTGACGAGAGAGTGAACTCATCAGCAGTGCTAGCACCTATCTCAAACGGGTTCCATCCTAACGGCATATTTCCAGGAGGAGCAACGTCTGAAGTTCTAACTACACCTGTTAGTTTCCTACCATTACCACCAGTCTCTGCTAGATTACCTGCGACTAGTAAATTCCCGTAAGCTCTAATAACGCCTGCTGTTACCGCTGTTACGGGGTTTTGTGCTACGAGGGAGATGATAAATTGGCTACCACCTAACCCATCGTTAGGAGTAAATCTAAATGCCGTAGCTGATATGTTATCAATCGTTCCAATATCCAGCAGTGTTCCGTCCGGTGAAACTCCATTGACTGATCCATTCACTGTGACAGTCTCAGAACGTCTAGGTGTAGATGCACTTTTAGGAATCATTTCTACTTTTATCTTATCACCTGAAGCAAGAGCGGTAGTGATAGTTTTGTACGCTCCAGTTTCTCCTTCATACTCAAAGGTTTTAATAGCTGTACTTGGTGCGTAGCTTTCCCATCCTGGTAGCTTTTTAATTACCGGAGTGGAGTCGTCTTGTATATACATTGGGGCCTGCGCACCATTATTAATAATGATGTGGAATCCACCATTGAATAAAGTATGCTGCCAATTAGAGCTATCTGATATAGATATAGACTCTGGGTTTGTGTAAGACACATTACTATAGCTAGCATTTAAAATTTGTAAAGTAGTTCCCCGAATAACAACGTACTTATCCCCAGAAGGAGCAGGCCAAAAAGCTACATAGTCTATACCAGTAGAAGTAAATCGATCTGTTTCTCCAGGAAACTTCTGTACGGCTCCATCACGGAACCGTACGTTTTGAACATCGCTAAAGACATTTGGTGGGAGAGATACTGCAGGAGTATCAACTACTAACCCAATCTCTGTCAGATTAGAAATAGTTAAAGGTTCTGTTGGCATCTCTGCCTCCTACATTTATTCGTCTTTCTTAAGCTTAGGAAGTACAAACTTCCAAACAATAAATCCCACTACTGCGGCGAGAATGACATACTCAAGTAATGAGTTTGGCATAATCGTTGTAGCTGGTAAGGCTGCTTCAGTTTCCATATTAAGTCTCCTTCATTTTGTTTACGAGGATCTTTTCTAGTTTCTTTTCTTCCGGGCGCCGGGCACGTAGTCCTAAGTATCCAGTTAGAATCCATACAACTCCAGACACAATGCCTAATCCAATTAGATGTTGCGTGAAGTTAGACCACATGAATGCTAGCATTTCCCAGAAGTTCAATTCGCCATCAGCTCCAGAGAAATCTTTAGGAGAGCTAGGTGCGGTTGTTACAACATCTGTCGCAACACCCGCGGCTACTCCTGCAGTCGCACCCACTATTGGTCCACCCGCCGCCGTCCCTATAGCAGTCGCAGCACTCGAGGCTGCTGTTGAGAATATTCCGTCTTTCGACAGATTCCCTAAGCACGCGGTTAGGGTCATCAATAATATTAGACATCCTATTATCCTATAAGTCATCAAGCACACTCTTTAATTCCTGTGACGGGATCAAAGAAGCAAGCTTCCGCTTTATTCTCCTCCTCTCCACCCGTCGTTGAAGTGATTTTAGTCGTGCCCTCTGTCTCCTCTTCCTCTTCCACGGTTTGTTCAATGGTGTTGAGAATACCGTACCGCTTTCCCGCGGCGCGGAATGTTGTGACACCTTTACAACCGTTCTTCCAAGCTTCCAAGTAGACATCTTTAAATTGTTCATACGTAACATCATCTCCCACGTTACAAGTTTTAGACACAGCACTATCAACGTAATGTTGTGCTAAAGCTAATACGGAGAGATGTTCTCTAACGGTAATTTCATTTGATGTACGTCCACTGACTCCTCTTGTGTAAGCATAGTCCTCAACGCGCTCAACGCGTGGTCCGTCAGCAGTTTGGATGGTACGCTCATAGTAATGTGAAAAGACTGGTTCGATTCCTCCGCTGATGTTATCTGCCACCAGTGATATGGTGCCTGTTGGAGCAATTGAGGTAAGGTGTGAATTTCTGATACCATACTCTTTAATTCCCTTTCGTAGTTTGTATGGAAGAGTTTTTGCAAAGCCTGATTTAAGCCAGCTCGATCTATATAGAGGGAATGCGCCTTTCTCTTTTGCAAGTTCTAATGAGGCACGGTATGTAGCGTTACGGAGGGTTTTGAATACCTCTTCTGCCCATTCGAGGAATGATTCGCTACCATAACTATGCCCTAGTATTTCGCCTGCGTTAGCTAATCCAGAGATTCCAAGTCCCATTCGTCTCTTATTCTTAGCTTCATCCTCCTGTTCTTTAAGTGGGTAGATTGTTCTATCAATAACATTATCCATCGCGCGGACAACGTGAGGTATATCATTCTCAAATTGTTTCCAATTGAAAGCTCCATCATCAACATATTTGGTTAAGTTAAAACTCCCAAGCAAGCAAGCCCCGTAAGGTGGAAGAGGTTGCTCACCACAAGGATTAGTAGCTGCGATGCTTTCGCAATACCATAGGTTGTTTGATTCATTAATTCTATCGATGAAGATGATACCTGGTTCCGCCCAGTCCCAAGTGCTTTCCATAATCATATCCCAGATTTCAGTAGCACTTTCCTGGCCCCACACCTCACCTTCAAATATTAGATCATAAGTAGTTCCATTCTCTACTGCTTCCATAAACTTATCCGTTACGGCAACACTAACATTAAACCCAGTAAGCTTATCAGAATTACGTTTAGCAGTAACGAACTCTTTAATATCCGGGTGGTCCACACGTAAAACCCCCATCTGCGCACCCCGTCGATGTCCTGAACTCGAGATGGTTTGACAAACAGCGTCAAATATGCCCATAAAAGATACGGGCCCAGACGCTGAGGAATCAAGGGATTTAATCTTACTCCCTCCTGGGCGCAATAATGAAAAATCATAACCAATACCCCCACCTCGACGCATAGTCTCTGCTGCTTCTCCAGCTCGTTGCATAATAGTATCCATACTATCATCAATCGTACCACTCACAAAACAGTTGTATGCTGTTGTGATGCGACGCGAACCGATAGCTGATTGTACTCGTCCAGCTGGTAGGAATCTCATCTCACCTAAAATACTTTCTAAGTATTCTTTATGCTCATCATCATCACATAAAGCTCCAGCGATACGTATAACCTTATCATGGAAGGTCTCATCTACTTGCCTATACTTCATTTGATCTATTTCTTGAGAGATGGTTAGTTCAGGGCCTTGGTATGCGTTCTTCATATTTGTTGTCCTCACTGGGCTTCTACTGTTCTGTATCCGTATTCGCCATCTTTTCCACAGAGTGACGGATAGCTTTTATATTTTCATCCATGCGCCCTAATGTGACGGCTTGCTGCTGAACTACTTTCTCTAAGGCTTCTATACGTGTTTCATGACGTATTAGCTGTTTACTATTATTATCAATATTGTTATCTAAACTTGACACGTACCAGACGAGCGCGACCGTCTGAGCTATAATTCCTAAAATAAAAGAAATAGGCACTGATTTACTTAAATGCCAACTATCATTTGGATCCATAGTTTCCACCTTACTTTATTATTTTTATTCTTCTTTGCTTTCTAAAGATGTAGTTAGAAGATTGTAGAACGAATCTTTAGCTACTGATATTTGATCTAGGTTAAATTTAGCAGCAGCTATCTTTTTATCTAAATCTAAAACTTGAGATAATAAAATCTTTTGCTGGTCAGTTAACTCATCGATTTTATATTCATTATCGTTGATGGTTAAAGTATTTTCTTTTTCTGTAGACATTTATTGTCCTCACTTTTAAATATTAAGCTCCCTACTAAAGGGACTTATACTCATATATTTAAGGTTTTGTGGGCCAAGAGATACTACTTGGAAAACCTTCTTGCTGCGGAATATTTCTTAACGAAACCCTATACGCTGACATTTCGTCACTCATAGTGACGTCAGATAAAGCGTAAAAATCTGTCTCAGCTAATAGAGAATCCCTTACTTCTCTTGCAGCCGCCGCATCAATTGCTGTTTCTTCTTCTGCTGTTTTTTCAGTAATAGGAAAAGAACGCCAAAGATCTTGAACAGGTACACTTGTATCCGTATCTAATTCTTGAACTTTAGTATCCCCAAGAGATGCTTTAATTCCTGCAATTAACTCACTTTCAGTTGATGTTTTAGGTAGCGGAGTTATTTCTTCGCTTGCGTATGTATGCGAGTGTTCATACTCGATTGAATAGTCTACTGTTTTTATCTGTTCCAAATCTTCAGATAAAGTCGCACCTTCAACTTTCCAATTAGCCATTGTGTCTCTCCTTTTGCTTAATTCCAATAACAGACAAGAATGATACCCGCAGAACCGCTACCACCGTTACCTGCGCTATTTGGGCTGTCAGCATTTGTGCCGCCTGCCCCACCGCCACCACCGTAACTTTGTCCAGTTTCGCCCTGTTTATAAGGCCAACTACCAACGCCACCTCGACCACCGTTCCCGATATAAGTGGCAAGCCAACCAGTATCTAAAGGCGAGGTGCCTCTAGCCGCCGCACCTGATTGCGGGTGTGCTTGACCACCATTACCGCCACCTGCGCCACCGCCGCCGCCGTAACCATTACCACCGTTGTTGCCGTAACCTGTGGTGATATTTATCCCAATGCCACCGACATAATTTGCATCGCCTCCACTAGCCGAACCGCCAGTGCTGGCATTATTGCCTGAGTAGTTGTAATCGTATTGACCACCACTACCACCACCTGCTGTCAATGAAACGCTGTTACCACTGACTGTAGTAGTGCCACCTGAGCTACCGTTACCAATAGAAGGTGAATAAGTGTGACCTGCCCCACCGCTTCCTCTAGAAACGGAATATGAGTCACCAGACGTACCAATAAATCCCTTGATAGCTACACCACCACCCGCACCGCCTGATGTCCTAATAGCGGGTGCGCTTGATTTTTGAGAGGTGTCTAGCACACCTGCACCACCGCCACCACCGCCGATAGCAATGATTGCAACAGCGCCGCCTTGTGAAAGAGTAAAGTTACCTGTTTTGGTTTGAATGGTGTCGGGAGTGCCAAGGTCAAACGTCTTAGTGCTTGAGTTCCAGACAGGCGCAGATACAGCACTCGCACCATACCATTCGTTAAAAGCCATCTGTGCGCCAGAGGACTTACTAATAAGCCCCCTAATGTCACTGTCGTTAATTTCACACGCTGAACCAGAAGAACCCCCTGCTTCTACATGAATATCATTAATACTTATCTGACCGCTAGTTTGTAGAGCCATTCTTTAACTCCTCAATTTCAGCTTTCAGTTCCTTGACACTTTCAATAAGCAATCCAATAAGTTGGTCATACTGAACAGTCTTGTACTCAACATCATCGTCGGTCTTGAGAGGCAATTTGCTTTCTGTAACTGCGCTTGGAAGAACCGCTTCGACCTCTTGGGCAATCACCCCTGCGCTCTGTTTGCCATCTGCTTTGTAGGTAAAGGTGTAGCCGTTTAGCTGACCCACTTTATCCAAAGCACCTTCGATTAGCTTGATGTCTTCTTTAAGCCGTTCATCAGAGACTGTGGTTGAGTAAGCGATTACGTTGCCATCAACGTGAAGGTCGCCATCAGTTTCAAGGCGCATTTCTTCTGTTCCAGCAGGGTAAAAACCAATGTCATTCCCGATAGCGCCAATCTCTGCTTCTCCTGCATTATCTTTTAACTGAATTGCGGCAATGGTATCCGTACTTTCAAACTTGGCGACTACGTTAGATGTACCACTGTTCACAGTCAGTCCATTGGATTTCAGGCGCATGACTTCACTGTCGTTCGTTTTGAAAACTATGTCGCCGTTATCGACATTTACAAGTTGAGCCTCATTTCCATTATAGTTCTTTATAATAAAACCTGAGGTGTTGCCGTTTTGTTTGACAGTAAGTTGAGCAGGGTCAGAACTTCCACCATTAACAGTCAAACCACCAGCCGTGATCCCGACATTACCACTGTTGTCGATGCGCATGGCCTCTGAGCCACCTGTACCATTGTTTGTTCTGGTTCTAAATATTAAATTTGCAAGACTACCTGCATCCTCGCCTACCTGTATTTCCCATATTTCTTTGTCATCTGTAGCATCAGTAGTCTGCAACATAATTCCAGTGTCACCTGCACCTGCAACGTGAAGGCTTCTTAAAGGCGAATCTGTGCCAATCCCAACGTTACCGCTGCTGTCGATGCGCATACGTTCTGTGTTGCTAGTTTTCAGAATAAGATTACCTGCTTCAACAACATTTAGGGTACCAGAAGGAGAGGTTGCACTTGAGTGACCTATCGTAAATTTATCACCACCCCCGCTATCGAACTCAATGCCTCCAACCACAGAGGAGTAATCGCCTTTGATTGATGTTCTAAAACCAGCGGTTGGCGAACTCGTGCCAATCCCAACATTTCCGCTGCTGTCGATGCGCATACGTTCTGAGTTATTAGTACCGAAACGCATATCTGCATTGCCTTCGCCCCACAGACCAATCGCATTAGTCCCATCGTTTTGAAAGATGTAACCGTTGACCTGAGCGTTACCTTGTACATGCAGCTTTTGGGAAGCAGAGGTTGAACCAACTGAGACATTACCGCTGCTGTCGATGGTCATAGCCGTTGCTCTAGCAGTGCCTATATTAAACTGTCTTGAGTTTTGACTATATTGAATAAACCCATCATACCGCCCTGCATCACTACCAGAGTTATCCCCAAAGTAAATATTACCTGAGCCAGTTGTACCTGTTCTAATTTGTATACCAGCAGAAGATGCACTGCTTGAACCAATAACTAGACCATAGCCAGAGCCTGTAATGTCATTTACTGTAAAGTCACCGC
>Ga0098060_1000786_pt1 | contig 13517 bp, 7 predicted proteins | sample 21_taG_FD_77063 | JGI IMG/M metagenome (GOLD analysis project Ga0098060, IMG submission 77063) | Marine viral communities from the Subarctic Pacific Ocean - 21_ETSP_OMZ_AT15319 metaG | ecosystem: Environmental > Aquatic > Marine > Oceanic | place: Pacific Ocean | collected 2015-01-19 | reverse complement strand
TCTTGTTCCTATGGGACACGCAGCAATAACTAATCCTACACCTGGAGGAACAGACATACCAGTATGGGCGTTCAATCAGAGTCAGTCTAATGCACAAGGTACTTTTGACCACAATATTTTATTTGGTCATGATTTTGGTAACGCAGATGCAAATCAGTATTTGTCACCATTACCAAATAACGCAGGAGCTGGTAGTCATGTGACTATGAGTCTTGAAGATATTAATGGTAGTGCAGATGCAAGTGTAACAGGAACTACATTCTCAGATGGTACTGAAAAGATAACACTTATCTTATCTAACATCAAACAGAGAAAGTTTGTTGTTCCATTTCAAGGTGGATTTGACGGAGAGAATCCTGCTAATCCAAAGAAAACTGGAAGTGACATAGTAGCATCGAATACACAAGGGTTTGATATTTCAAGTGCAACAGCAGCTGGAGCAGTAGCTTATAAGAAAGCTATTAACGCAATCAGTAATCCTGATGAATTTGATATCAATATGTTAGTAACACCTGGTGTTATCCACGATTTACATCCGAAGATTACAAATCACGCAATCTCTAAATGTGAAGAACGTGGTGATGCATTCTATATCTTGGATAGTAGCATATATGGTGGTTCTATATCATCAGTAACAGCAGCTATACAAGCACTCGATACTAATTACGCAGCAACATATTATCCTTGGGTAAAGATTGTTGATAGAAACACAGCCTTACCAGTATGGGTCCCACCATCAGTAGTATTACCTGGAGTAATCGCATTTACTGATAAAGTGGCACACGAATGGTTCGCACCAGCTGGTCTAAATCGTGGTGGTTTAACTACGGTATTAGAAGCACAAACTCGTTTGACACACGATGAACGAGATGAGTTGTATGAAGCAAGGGTTAATCCAATCGCTTCATTCCCAGGTCAAGGTGTATGTGTTTGGGGACAAAAAACCTTACAAGGTCGTCCATCAGCACTCGATAGGGTTAATGTTCGTAGATTGTTGATTAGATTGAAGAAGTTTATCGCATCTTCTTCAAGATACTTAGTATTTGAACAGAACACATCAGCAACGAGAAATCGTTTCTTAAATATTGTGAATCCGTTCTTAGAATCAGTACAAGCAAATAGTGGTCTATCCGCATTTAAGGTAGTTATGGATGATACCAATAACACACCTGATGTGATTGATAGAAATCAACTTGTTGGTCAGATATTTATCCAACCTACAAGAACCGCTGAATTTATTGTATTGGACTTCGTAGTATTACCAACAGGAGCTACATTCCCAGCGTAAGTTTAATCAATAGATTAACTAAACAAAATAACCCCTCTTTTTTGAGGGGTTTTTTGTTGCCGTGTATATTTATATATGAGGTTGAAATAAAACTTCAAAAAAACTATGAAAAATGATTATGTTGTTTTTTTAATAATTTGATATTTATAGTTGAGAAAAATATAATTTATGGAGAATAAAGATGCCAGACTTATTAGATCCGAGTGAGATAATGTTCACACCGTTTGAACCAAAAACAAAAAATCGGTACATTATGTACATCGAGGGTATACCAGCTTATCTTATAAAGACAGCTAACAGACCGACAATAGCCTTTGAAACAATCGAACTTGACCACATTAATGTTAAGAGATACATTAAAGGTAAGGGAGCTTGGGAAGAATTAGAAATTAGTTTATACGATCCTGTTGTTCCATCAGCAGCACAAGCCGTTATGGAATGGGTTCGTTTATCACATGAGTCTGTTACTGGTAGAGATGGGTACTCAGATTTTTACAAAAAAGATATAACTTTTAATGTTTTAGGACCAGTAGGTGATAAAGTAGAGGAGTGGACACTAAAAGGTGCGTTTATTACTAACGCTACATTTGGTGATTTAGATTGGGCAAATACAACTGATCCAGTTGATATAACCCTAACACTCAGATACGATTACGCTATCCTACAATTCTAAATTAATAATAATACAAGGAGTTTATTATGGAAGTCATTGCAGATAAAGCATGGTGGAAATCAAAGACCATATGGACATCAGTAGTAGCTGGTGTTGTTGGTGTTCTTCAAGCAGCAGGGGTTGTAGATCAAGTACCTGAATTAGCTTGGACACTATTAGCATCTTTCGGTCTTTATTCCGTCAGAGACGCTGTAGGGAAATCAAATCCCGAAGTAAAGTAAATAAATTAGCTGGGTATTTTAACCGATACCCAGCCTTATAGTTTTATAAAATTGGTTATATTGTATAAAATACAATTAAATACATAATACAGAGGAGACAAAAAATGGCAGAAGAAAAACGCCGGTTTCCAACAGAGGTAGTTGATTTACCTTCTAAAGGCTTACTATATCCAAAAGATTCACCACTGGCAGGTGGAACTATTGAGTTAAAGTACATGACCGCAAAAGAAGAAGATATTTTAACCTCACGAAATCTTATTCAAAAAGGAGTGGTTTTGGATAAGTTGTTGGAATCAGTTATTATAGATGATAACGTTTCACTTGATGATTTATTATTAGGTGATAAGAATGCAATTATGATTGCAACAAGAGTACTTGGGTATGGTAAGGACTATTCAGTTCAACTTACAGATCCATCTACGGGTGATAAACAAAAAGAAACTTTTGATTTAACCTTAATCAAGGATAAAGAAATCAATACCAAACTTTTCAAGGGTGGTAAAAATGAGTTTGATTTTGAATTACCTGCATCTAAAACAAAAATCACATTTCGTCTTTTAACCCACAAGGAAGAAAAAGAAATAGAGGCCGAATTAAAGGCACTAAAGAAATTTCAGAAAGATTCTGGAATTACTTCGGAGATTACTACAAGATTGAAAAAGGCAGTCTTGAGTGTCGATGGGGATAATTCTACTAAGAGGATAGTTGAATTTGTAGATAACGAATTGTTATCAAGAGATTCATTAGCACTTAGAGAGCATCTTACCGAAATAACACCTGATGTTGATATGTCATTTACCTTCACGAGCGATACTACTGGTGAAGATACGACTATGGATATCCCATTAGATGTTGAGTTTTTTTGGCCTGCGGGCAGAAGATAAGCCCGCGATACACGACCAAATCTTCTCACTCTGTTTTCACGGAAAAGGGGGATTTAATTTCACAGAAGTGTACAACATGCCAACCTATCTGCGCCGATTTTACATTCAAAAGGCATCTCAGTTTTACAAAGAAGAAAAAGCGGCATATGATAAACAAGGTAAAAAATCTTCAGGTATTTCACGACCTGGTATCAGCAGAGGATAACCTTTTTTTCTATATTTGATATTTATTAATGAGTTATAACATCCTGTTTTATAACAGAAAATCATAATTAGTACTATTAAAGGAGAAGAAAATGGCTTCACCAAAACCATTAACAGAAGAACAATTACAAGAAAGTATCTTTGGAAAAATTCTGCACAGCGTAATGAAGGGTAGATTCGATAGAGTTGCTAAGGCACTCGATGATAATCCACGAATGAAAAAAGCTGCAGAAAAGGCTGAAAAGTCAATTAAGGCTGCAGAAAGAGAGTTTAAAAGACAAACCAAAGGTAGAAAAATTGTGATGAAAAAGTTTTAGTCATAAGATAATATTATGGCAGACCGTGAAAATGTAAAATTAGCTAAAGAATTATTAGAGCTAAAGGCGAAAATCAAAAAAGAAGAAAAGATTATCGCCGACATGGGCGAAAAAGTCAATCAAAAAAATGTTCAGAGATTAGAAACACTAAAAAGAAAACAAGCAGAACTTAATAAAATAAAATCTACTGGTGATAAGGAAGCACTTGAATCCGCAATGGAGCAAATGACCTTAGACCAATTAAAGTTGGATTTAAGTAAAAAGTTTTTCACAATGGAACAGCAGGGTAATAAAACTATCCTTGCCAGAACCAAAGAATATTTCAAACAAGGAAATGCTCTTCATGGGTTTGTTGAAACCACTCATAATTTTCAAAGTCAATTTATATCATTAAACGACAGAATTAAAGGTGCTAATGCTTTACTGAGTGATGATATGCCACAAGCACTTCAAAATGCTGGATTAGATTTACAAGATATGGTGAGTCATCAGAGTGATAATTTAGATTTATCACAGCAGTTAGCACAACAATACGATGATATGGGTACAAACTCATTTTCATCATTAGTCGATCAGGCAGAAAAACAAGAAGAATTGGTACGGAGACAAGGTGATTATGTAAAAAAACAATTGTTACCAGATTTAAGAACACAACTTGAAGGTCTAAAAAAGGGAACTAAAGAATATAATGCTACTGCAACGGCCATACAAGACATTTCAAAATCACAAAGATATGCAAATAAAATAGCAAAGGCTAATGTAGATATAGCAAATAAACAGAGGATAAATAATGACCAAACAGCTGCAGCCGCAGAATTAGTACTAGATCCTATGAATAAGGCGAAAAGTTTATTGGAATCGACCAAGGCAGGTAAACTTGCATCAGAGTTGGTTGGTGTGGGAGATGCAACAGAACACTTTAGTAAAACAATGAAAAGTTATATAAGTAATTCTCTTGATCCTGATAATCCTATGAATTTTGGATTGGCTATGACTAAGATGTTCAATCAGACGGATAAAAACGGAAGGGTAACACGAGGTCAATTTCAAATTATGTTTGATAAGATGGGAGAAGGTTTCGAAAGTATGAAGAAAATCTTTGGTGGTATAAATGGTGCTATGGGTGGAATGTTAGGACCTGCACTGGCAGTAGTTGCAATCTTAATGATAGCAAAGAAAGCAGCAGAAATGTTCTATGGTGGTATGTTGGAAACTCGTAAGGAGTTTGGAATAACAGCCACAGAGGCCGCTGGATTACAAAATACTCTTAACACCACAGCAATGGAAATGAAGTTTCTTGGTGTAAGTGCAGAAGATGTGAAGGCGGGAGCTCAAGGTATTATGGATAATATGGGTGGGATAGGACAACTTACCAACGAGAATGTAAAATCAATGGCCAGATTAAATGGATTATATGGTATTAGTGGTGAAAACTTAGGAATACTTAGAGCTCAAATGGGGGCAGTTGGTGTATCAAGTCAAGAAGCTTTCGATTCACAATTAGGTTCAGTAGCGGCACTATCACAAGCTGGTGGAGTTGCACCTGCAGCAATTATGAATGATGTGGCAAGTAATAGTGAGGCATTTGCTAAATTTGCTGGAGAAGGTGGAGATAATGTATTCAAGGCCGCTGTAGCAGCAAGACAACTTGGTTTAGATATGGCTTCAGTTGAAAAAATAGCTGATAGCTTGTTAGATTTTGAATCATCCATAAATTCTCAAATGGAAGCAAGTATGTTACTCGGTAGAAGTATTAATACTGATAAAGCAAGAGAGATGGCACTCAATGGTAATTTGGAAGGTATGCAAAAAGAGATTACCAAACAGATTGGAACAGCAGCAGATTTTGAAAGATTAAATGTCGTACAGAGAAAATCTTTAGCAGATGCATTTGGTGTTAGTGTATCTGAATTAGGTAAGATGGTTACAAATCAAGATAAACTAAATAGTATGACAGAGGGAGAGAGAAAAAGACGAGATTTAATAACAGGAGCTATGGAACAAATGGGTAAAGTTTTTACAAGTTTCATGGGTATCTTTAAAGCAGCCATACCATTAGCTTTAGCATTTCTTTCACCATTTATAATATTGGGAGGTACGATAATTGGGATACTTGCTCTTTTTTCCGAATTCATACAATTTTTAAATAAAGCAAATGTACTTGGTGTTGGATTGGGTGATGTTATTATGTTTGCCGCAGGTGCAGCTTTATTATTTAGGACAAACCTAATGGGTGGTGGAATCATGGGTTTTCTTAAAAGTACAAAAGATATGATTTTTTCAATGGGTGGAAAACTCAAAGGTATGGGTGGAATGCTTGGTGGTGGAGGCCAAACGGCAACGGGTGGAAAACCTGGAACGAAAGTTACGGCTAATAAAAAACCAGCTATTCCTCAACGCGGAAAAGGTGGTGGAGGTCCACTTGGTGGTATGTTCGAAAAATTTGACGCAAAGAAAGCACTCGGTGGAGCAGCGGCACTATTAATTATATCAGCCGCTTTATTCGTTACAGCAAAAGCATTACAAGAATTTTCAAAAGTAAGTTGGAGTGATATGGGTAAGGCAGGAGTTGCATTACTTGCACTAACTCTAACATTGGCCGCTATTGGAGCAATAATGATGAGTGGAGTTGGAGCACTTGCAATAATCGCAGGAGCTGGAGCTATGTTGGTAATGGCAGCCGCACTACTCGTATTAGGAGTCGCCATACAGGCAATAGGTAAGGGTTTTGATATGTTGGCACAAGGATTCAGTTCCTTTGTACCGATAATTCAGACCTTAGCACCAATGGCCAGTTCTATATTCCTATTGGCTGGAGCATTTACTGCATTAGGAGTGAGTATGGGAGCTATGGCACTTGGAGCACTTGCATTAATACCAGCACTACCTGTATTGTTGGCATTAGGAGCAGTTGGGGCACTTGGAGGATTGGTTACTGGCGGAGAATCATCTACTGCTGAAACTACTGAAAATCCTGTTGAACTAAAACTCGATAGTACTAATAAAAAATTAGACGAATTAATAGTATTGTTAGGTGATGGTGGTACTCTGGCCGAAAACTTACACGGAATTAAAAGAAATACTGGTGATTTTACAGATTCTATATTAACAGCATAATAGAGAAAATAAATGGCATTAAAAGACTTAGTAACAGACTTATCGAATTTTAGATATACAGATTATGATAACGCTGGGGCTAACCAATCACAGATAGAAGGAAGGTTCGGTGGAACAACAGGACCTACACCAGCACAACCACCACTTTCTGATGAACACACAAAGTTTGATGATGGAGTGGGGAGAGGAGCGATGCCAAATGACGATCCACAGACATTTAATGTTCGAGGATATACGGTTACTGGTAATAAAAGATTTTATATTGGATATCAAGGTGATATCATTCCAAATGACGAATCTGTTTATGGAATAGGACCTTTTAATAGTATTGCAGGTGTATTTGACCACACTCAGATTAGAGATAGGTTAAGAAAAACATATACAAATTATGGTAATAATGAATTTAGTACTGATGGTTCTATTCATATAGGTTCTCAAGATACGGCAGGTGTTGTTGGTGGTGGAGTTGATTATTATGGAAGTTTAGTAACCATATCTCCACGAGGTTCTTTATATCGTGATTCAAGTGGTAATTATCAAGTTCCACAAGATGGTAGAAATACAAATCCACCTGGTGGAATTAGTAATATACCAGAATTTACAAAAACACAGATAACATTTAATATCCCACAGCATACTTCAACAGGACCTACTCAGTTTACAATACAACCATTAAACACCACATCACTAATACCTGATTTACATGATAGTGATTTTATGACACGACCATCTTATACAAGTCAGATAGGTACGGATACTGCTACACATAATGTGAGTATGATTACCCTAACAGGACCAACTACACAAGATTATCAAACAACAATTAATCTCGATAAGATAGCAGAGGGGGCACACGGAAGTGATTTTCAAACCACACCAATAGAAGCATTTAGTAGTAGATTTGCCACGGCAGATGGATTATTGATGGACACGGTTCATATTTCAGGATTTAATCGTGGTGATATGTATATGCAAAATGCACCCGAACCAACTATTCCTGAATTTAAAGTTTTCACTCAAAGTGATAAATCATTAAAACCATTTTCTGAATGGAGTCCACAAAAATATGGTTCTAATTTTGTAGATACTATATACACTTTTTTCGGTGGAGAACAAAAAGAATATAGGTTTGATGATAGACTACCTTACAATATTCCAGCCAGAGACGATAGTGCAGTTGGATTTGACCAACCATTTATTTTAAGACCGATTGGAAACACTTGGGGATTTGATAAACCAAATGGTGATGGATTCTTTTCAAAGGTTGGTGGATTTTTAAATGAAATAGATTCTGCAGTAGGTGATATCACAAGAGGGGCACCAGGATTTACAGGATTGGTTTCAAGAACTCTACACGACGCGGTTAGACTTGGTAAATTTGCACTTACAACAAAAGGAATATTCTTTGTTGCTAAACAATATGGATTACAATTATTAAATCCAAGACCTGAAACAAGAGTTTATAATCCATTATCATTAGGTTCAATAGCACCAATCGTTCATATGGACAGACATCTTGATGGTGGAACTTATGAAGATGCACTTGGTAGTGGTGGAGAAGAATCAATACTTACTGGATATGGAAACGCCTTAACGGATCCAAAGACTGCATTACAAGGTGGTAAGATAGCATTTCAAACTGCTAGACGAGTTACATTAGCCCATGTGACGGCTATGGTACCAGGAGCTGGTGGTAAGGTATCATTCGGAGCTCTACCTGAAATAGGATTTGATTTAACTGCAGGTGGAAGTGGAAATATAAACGCATTTTCAAGAAATATAGTTGGAATTGATAAGTACAATAGAAATAAACGATACACCACGACAGATGGAACACCAATTATTCCAGCAAGAAATCCTGAAGCTGGATATAAATCAGGTATATTGGCTAGTAGATATGCTGGTTCACCACTCACGGAAATGTTCATTACCGAAGAAGGTATCAGACAGGCTGGTACTAATGTGGGTTATCCATCAGCAGCAATTACAGATGCAGTAATCAAACCTGAAATTTTTGAAGGTAATTCAGACGATATTGATAGTCCTTATTTTGGTAATAGTAATACTAATAGTAATTTTGGTGTAGATAAAGACACCAATAAAGTTGAAGTTTTAAGAAATGTTAATTTTGTAAATATTGGTAATCCGTTAAATCCGATTCATAACCGATTGACTCCAACTGATAAGGTTGGACAACTTGACTTTACACAACAATTAATATATAATCCATTATCTGAGAATTATCCTTCAGAACTAAGATTGGCAAAGGAAGGGGTTTATACAGGTGATTTATACGATAGGTCTAATGCTTATGCTCCAATTGAGATACCAGATAAAATTCAAGATAAATTAGGTGTATTGAGTACAAGAGAAGAAAGACTTCAAAAGGGAACAATTCAACTCGGCGATTTCGCAATATATAAAAAGAGATACTTTCATTCGTTTAGTGGTCAAGGACCAGTTGTATCAATTGGTGGTCGAGATACATTGAGCCTTAATGGATACATGATAGAGAATAGTAAAACTCGTATTAGAATAAAAAGAGGACGGAGGTGGAGAAGTGATTTATATGATAAAGATAATACTTATTCACTTGAATCTCGATTAACTATAAATGATGATTCAGAACCACAACTTGAATTTAGTCTACCATATAATAATTTAGACTCACCTACCACAGCAAAAAATATTCGTTCTTTGTCTGTCAATTTGACGACTCGAACAGGAGAAATTAGAAATAAAAAAGTACAACTTTCTGATTATAAAGATTTTACTTGGTCTACCACCCATCTCGTAGGTACATCGGTAGAAGGTATGAAGTTTGTTGGAAATAAATATGGACCTGCAGGTTCAAAACGATATGGTAACATATCTTATTCAGATAGTAAAGGGTATTGGGGTAAAATACCAGGTACGGGTGATGGTGATCCAGAAACAGGAGTTTACGATTGGTCAGATTTAGATGTCGGAGATTCAGTTGGTGGATTAACTATGGTGTCCAAAACAGAACAAGTACCCGATAAGAGAAATGTAAGAAGTGAACCTACCAAAAAAGGTACTCAGGCTGGACTAATTCAACCAAAACAAGTAGAGGTAAATAGACCACCTGATGGTTCTCAATTTGAAAATTTAAAAGTTGATATTGATGGTGAAAAACAAGAAATTCCAACCGTAGTCAAGACAAAGATAACTCAAGATGATAATGCACCACCTGGTATAGAACAAAATCCAGATGTTGCTATAAATGACAAACCAGCGGTAATTAGTGTTCCAGCAACTTCTGTTACTAAGAAAAGTAATAACGAAGATATTCAAGACTCACCGACTGGTACCAAAGAAGCATTAAAGAGATACAAAACATTGAGTTATGGGGATTTGGGAGAAGGTAGTGCAAAAAGATATAATCAACAATGGTTAAGTGGTGGAGAAACGGATGAAGAAGATTCACGCCGTAAAGCTTTATTTGAAAAAATATCCGAAGAAAGGAAATCCGAAAATAAATTAGTTTATAGGTTAGGTAATCCTGGACAACCTGGTGTTATGGCGGTATACGATGAACAATTGATGGGTAAGATAAAACCAGCAGCAATGGCTGATGATAAAGTTACAAGTTATAATGGTGATCTTCAAGATAAAATTAATATGACACCTTACGGAGAAGATTCAGCTCAACCTGATTTTGTAAAATTTAAATTTTATGATATGGTAAATCAAAAATATATTATATTTAGAGCAACACTTAGTGGAATAAGTGAAACACTTTCACCTGAGTGGTCATCGGAAAGATACATTGGTAGACCTGATAATGTTCATGTTTATCAAGGAGTTGATAGGGCATTAAGTTTCAATTTTATAGTTGCACCAACTTCACGACAAGAATTACCGATATTGTGGGAAAAATTAAATTATCTTGTAGGTTTAACCTATCCTCATTGGAATCCACAATCGGCTGGTGGTAAACGAATGGAATCACCATTTATAAACTTAACAATAGGTGATATGTACAATGAAGTTCCAGGATATTTAAGTGGTCTTAGTGTTGAAGTAGAGGACCAATCTACTTGGGAAATAACAGATGGGTTTCAGTTACCAAAGGTAATAAATGTGAGTTGTGAATTTGCACACATAGGACAACATCCATTAGCATCACAAGGTATACATTATGACTTCGGTGGAAAAGACAAAACTTGGTTAAAACCATATAGTACAGAAACAGGAGAAATGGGTGACCGACCTGATAAATGGAATGACTTTTATAGTAAAATAGGTGCCGCTAATGAGTAGATATAGATTCACAGGAATTAAAATAGATAAAAATACTGGCAATAGAGTGCAAAAAACAACACTTTATCCTCAAATAAAAATAGAGGATGGTGACCAATTTATATATCCATTAGATGGTGATAGAATGGAAAGTATAGCATATAGATTTTATGGTGATTCTACTTTGTGGTGGATTATAGCAAAGGCAAATGGTATCCGTGATGGTTCATTTGGATTAAAACCAGATGAAAAGATAAGAATACCAAGTAATGTTCCACAGATACTAAGTGATTTACGAGCAATAAATGAAGATGTGTAAAGGTTATGATAAATTTAGCCCCAATTCATAAAAAAATAAGAAAAACATTACATCGTAAGAGTGAAGCCGTTTCAAGGACTTATGATGGAGATATGCTTGATCCTCAAAGTGGATTAAAAGATACATATACAAAAACAACTTGGGTAAGAATGTATTCTCCTGTCGATGGTACTTTGGATAAACTCGGTAAAGAGGCAAAAGGAATGAACACCACAATGATAATGGGTGGTGAAGTTAATGCAGATAGCAAAAATCCATTGTTTGGATTTGATGAGTTATATTTACAGAGTGATAAGGGTGGTGGAGTATTTGCTCCGCAAACTGGTACTGAACCAAAAACTCGTAGACCAATACCAGGAATAAAAGATATTACCGTTTCATACGAAGGTGGTTTATCAGCTCTAAGAAAGGCAACCATAAATTGGACTTGCTGGAGTTTTGAAGATTTAGAAAGATTTACTCCACATTTTATGTCACATGGTATGGGAGTATTATTAGAATGGGGATGGAATACACCAGAAGTACAACAATTTCAAAAGTTTAGTCAAGAAGAAATGGTAAACGGACAGGCTTATTCAAAACTACAAAATACAATACTTGACTTGGGTGGAGATTATGATGGTATGGCTGGTATTATTAATAATTGGGAATGGTCATTACGAGATGATGGTGGGTTTGATGTAACCACGACTATTGTTGCACGAGGTGTTAATGTTCTTAGTGCAGACATATCTGGAACTGGTGTACCAAAGAAAGGTAAAAATCAACCTTTACCTACAATGAAAGAATTTGCAGCAGCATTAAAAGAAGTTTTATATAGTATGTCTACTGAAGGGGGGTTGTGGTTACTCGATTCGGCTGAAAACAAAAAACCATCAAAGGCAAATGTACAAAATTGGTCAGAGAGTGATGGTACACAACCACCTGGTGTTTTAGTAATGATTCATGACAATTGGTTTAGTACCGTAAAGGCAGGACCTTATGTGACTTGGGGATTTTTTGAAGATAATATTTTAAGTAAATTTGTGGGTAGAGTTGATGAGAAAGGTAGAACTATCAATTCTTTTAGGAGTATATCACCATTGTTCAATAAGGCGGATGGTAATAGTGAACTTCCATATTTAAAAAGTGATAAGAGAACTCCTACTGATAAAATATATGAGGCTGGATTTCAATCCGTTGTTATTAGAAATAATAATTATCTATACACACCATTTATGAAAAGGTGGATTTTACCTGGACAATTTCCAGCAACTGAAGTGGCAAGAGATGCAATGGATCTCACCGATAATAATGAAGAATTCGTAAAAGAGGTTTCAAAGTACGCACAGGATCATAGTTATTATAGAAGATTTGCTATAAATGAAGGAAATTGGACTGATGGTGGGTATATAAGAAACATATTAATATCATATGATTTGATAACAACCGCATTTGAAAATGCAAATACTTTAAGAGAGGGTATGCAACTTTTATTTGATGAGATTAATAAAGATGTGGATGGATTTTGGAAATTTGAAGTTGTAATGGATCCATATATTGATGGTAATGTTAAAGTAATAGATGTTAATTCAACTCCTGAAAATGCACAAACATTACTTGAAGATAGAGTAGGTAAAGAAAATCCAGAAAGTAAATTATTTACCTTTCCATCTTGGGGTGAGAAAAGTATTGTTAAATCTCAAACTCTTAATTCAAAAGTACCAAGTTCTATGGCAGTATCTGCAATGTATGCTGGAACTGCTAAAGAAGGTGAAGAACCTGATAACGCTCCAATTGAATCAAGGGCAGTATCAGAGGTACAGAATCCTGGTAGTAAAGATAAATCACAACCAGCAGTAAGTATGGCAAATAGATTGGGTACTGAAAATCCCTTTGGTAGTAAAAACCCATACGGAGATAGTGATGATGGTATAACAATAAAAAGTGATGAAAATGGAGCGACTAACATACCGTCAGAAAATAACTTTGGAAAGGGTAGGGGAATAGCATTTGAAGGTATTACTTTAGAAGATATAATCAAGTGGTACGAAGAACGAGATGAAGATGAGATGACCGAAGATGATAAAAAAAGACAAGCGGCTGCAAAAGAACAACAAGAAGAAAAGACAGCATCTGGTATAGAGGCAAAACAGCGTTTTAAAGCTGCAGCAGGTGGTACAGGAAAATTAGCTAAAACTTCACCAATACAAACATTTACTAAATCTCGACCTTGGTGGCCAGGAGATGAT
>Ga0098060_1000785_pt1 | contig 13518 bp, 31 predicted proteins | sample 21_taG_FD_77063 | JGI IMG/M metagenome (GOLD analysis project Ga0098060, IMG submission 77063) | Marine viral communities from the Subarctic Pacific Ocean - 21_ETSP_OMZ_AT15319 metaG | ecosystem: Environmental > Aquatic > Marine > Oceanic | place: Pacific Ocean | collected 2015-01-19 | reverse complement strand
ATAACTTATTCATGCATAATAATGTCTTGTACGAGAGAATGTACAATCATAAGTGTTATGCAACTGGTGAAGATTTAAAATATCGATTCTTTATTGGTCAAGATAATTACAATTACACTAACAAATTAGAGCATGATTTAACTATTAGTGATAGAGAAATGTCTATTTTACATAGAGCGTTAAAAGTATATCACTTAGATTTATTAGAAAGCTCTTTAATTAGTGACTTAGATTACAAAGAAGAATTACTAACAATAACTAAAAAAATAAAAAACGCTTATGAAAACAATTAAATTTAAAGGTAAGAATACAATATTCTTAAACGGAATCGAGTACAAAGGTTATAATGTGGGTGACTTACCCAACTCGTTTGGCTTCAAAGAAAAATATCTTGGACAAGATGAAGATGGAATTGACCAATACAAAAAAGGTAAATCACACTGGTTTAAGTATAAAGGTTTAACATTTGTTGAAGCTCCACTAAAATGGTAGTTACTAATATGAAAGAATTATGCGAGTACAACAGACAGAAGAAGTTGTCTCGCAAAGCACAACACGTAGAAATAATTAAAATCTATGGCGAGTGTAAAGGTATGGGTAGTAGATGGTATAAATCGCCGCAGAAATCTTCTTTTCCAAAACAATATAAAGCGGCATACAATAAAATATGGAGAAATATATAAATAATGAGCTTGATAAATTAAAAAGAGGCATTGTGGCTACGCCAAATGAAGATTATCTTTTACAATTTACAGAAGCTAACAAGGGAAGTAATGATTATTTACTAATGCAAATGGCTAAAAACTTCGGTTATAAATTAGCTTTACTTAATATGCAAGACGCATTATATTATGAAATAGATAAACCTTTAGTGAAATTAGCACTAAAAAGATTACTTGAACAGGTAAGAGATGACGGAAGACCGTTTGAAGAAATAAATAAAATAGTTAAACAAATAGATAAAATAGATACATTATGAGTATAAATAGTGAATTAGATAGAATAGCTGGCGACGTAGTGTTGCAAGTTTATGACGAAATAACTAAAATAACTGCTAGAGAATTAGAATATAGTGATATAGATGTTGATGGTGATGATTATTACGAAGCTCACCATGAACTAATTGAGTTAGTACACGCTAAAATTAAAGCAGATATATAATGAATTGGAAACAAGAACGAGAAGCATTAGAGAATGCTTACGCAAGAGCATTACTTATTGAATATGGAATCAAAGAAGTAACGTCACAAAGACAAGCTAAAAATGGTACGCGAGAATTTGAATTCCCAGTGAAGACTAAATACAGTAAGAAACCATTAAGATTAGCTTGTTTTAAATCAGGTTATGTAAGAAAACAAAATGATACTTACTCTCCATATCAACTAAATAAAACATATAAAAGAGAACGTAGGGTAATGCTATTGATAGATGGTAAACTACAAGTTAGAAAATCTACAGAAATAAGTAGAGTTAAAATATGGAGTATGATAGCAATGATGAATTATATGTTAGAATATTATAAAAGAAATTACAAACAAATCAATTAATAGATTCGATATTAATAATAAACAAAAATATGTATTGTAAATGTGGAAACACTGTGCATCCAGTGCGATTAGAATTAGGTTATAAAAATTGTGTTAGTTGTAGTAATACTCAAACTTACTCATACGTACCTATTATCACACATAAAACTGGTAATACTATACAAATAGTATCACAAGAGGTTTCCGCATCAGTACATAAAGCATGGAGAAGAAAATAAACATACTAGAAAGACTGTTATATCTTACAATGATATGTGGATTCTGTTTCTTTTGTGGCGTATTCTATACGTTCTACAAAATAGACCAGCGAACATGGAACGAAGAAATATTAAAAGCTAGAGATATAGAAACGAGGTATATTAATTACCCAAAGAAAAGAAATTACAAACAAGACGACTTAAATAAAATAATATATGGAAATGAAATTAAATAAAAATTTACGAACAGCGTTTATCACCGTAGCGCTTGTCACTACTAGTTTTGTGCTAGGACATCAAAATGGTGAACAAGAAGTATTAAATAGATGGGAAGACAGATGGTTTGACTCTGAATGGTATGACTATCGTTCTATCGAAGATATACTATACGAAAAAGATTATAGTATAGAATTAGGAGAGTAATCTCTCATGCTAGACGAGTAGGTTAATAGGACACGTAAGATAAACCCAATCCGAAACTCGGCTCACCGAAACTCGGTAAGGCTGTGTCACATAACCGAATTGCTAGTGGAACTAGGTCTGGAATTAGTAAGGACGGGTAAAACCTCAGAAAGACTAAGACTATCGACGGATATAGAGGTTCAATTCCTCTTCTAGTTACTAAATAGGCGTGGATGCGAGTGTGGCATTGTTACTCGATCTCAAAACATACGAGCACGCCTAAAATATAACAGTAAGTACCAAGCCTGGACAAGAAGGGTGCAGCGTTACCGAGTCGCAATGCTTACTGTTAAAATATAAGGCCTCTAGAGGCAACAGAGCATACTACGGTACTAAAGTGCGGGTTCGACTCCCGCTATGCTCTCTATTATTGCGGGGTGGAGCAGATGGTCAGCTCGCGAGCCTCATAAGCTCGAGGTCACAGGTTCGAATCCTGTTCCCGCATCTAACTTAAATTAAAATAGAATTATGGATTCAAAAAAGAAATATGAAGAATTAGTAGCTGATGGCGAAATAAATAACCTACCTAAATGGTTTAAAGGAGAAATTTACACCAAAGGTGATAATGTAAGAAACCCATTTAGTGGAGAAGAATATTATTTAAACGCGCAAGAGTTGTCTATGTATGACTTTATAAAAGGAGCAGAGTTTGTAATGGCTTCAGGTAATTTTCCTGAAACATTAACAATAGAGTTTGATAAAGCTTTAAGATGGTTCTCTAAAAATAATATAAATGCCTACATGGCGTTGCTAGACTAAAGTTACAAACAAAATATTAACAACCTACGATAATAAATATAAACAATTATGAAAACAGTTTGGAATCAACTCACACCGTTCTATCAGAACAAAATAAGAGAATGTACATACACGTACAACTCTGCAAAAAGACTTAAATACAGGCTAATGTCTGCTCACGGATGGTATGATTTATCTATGCGCGATATACAAGGTATATTGACTTACACTGATAAATATACTCATGAAGTTACAGCAGAAGATATTATGTATGGAAAAGAATTTATAAAAGAAAACAATTAAAATTAAATTATGGCAGAATTATTAACAGATGATATAATCATCGAAAAATTAAAAGAAGATGGCTTTATGGAAGAGCCAGATGGTCCTTGGCTATTAGAATATATCCAAGAAGAATATGGTGGTAAATTAGACAACACAAGTGATTGGGTTGATAATAGACACAGTTTAAAAATATACAGTGAATCAACTTATGACTCTTATGATATATATTGGTGTACTCATGACGAAAGACCTTATGTATCACAAGACGGTTATTACTACGAAGATTATTCTGATTGGTCAGATAGAGCATTAAATGAGCTAGTTAGTGGTTGTGATGTATGGGTAGAACCTCATTTATGGTCAGATATGGAATATGAATTTAACTACGAACTTGAACAATGGTGGACAGATATTTACATGGAAATGATGGATGAAAAGAAAGGAGAATTATTAGATTCAGGAGATTATTACGAAGAAAAAGAGGAAAAATAATATGGAATTTTTAGAAAACGGAAACTTTAATGGAATTAAATTCTTAGGTAAGCGTAGAGTCTACAACGGTTATCTAAACAAAGAGCAATCTTGGAAAGAATATCAACAGTGGGCAGAAATAAATATATACTAATGAGTACAAGAAATAATATAATGGTCATAGACCGTGAACACAGTAGTAAATACGAAGAAGGATTTGCTGTAAACCCCGAAGTTGTAGCAGATAAAGCTTATGTTAACATGTATATGCACCATGATGGTTATCCTGAATGGCAAGGAGTACAAATTGCTAACTGGTTACAAGCTAAAGGTAATGGATACCAAGATGGTACTAGATTAACATCTAAATTAGTACATGATATGTATTATGATAGTTGTTATCTTCAAAGAATAGGACATTTTCAATGTGATATAGAGTATATTTATATTATATGGAGTGGTAATAGAGATAAAATGTATGTAAGTTGTTGGAATGTATGGAAAAGCAAATGTGAATTCGTATTAACTCCACCAAAAATTATATCTAAATATATGGTAGATGGTTATGAATACACTGATTTTGCTAATAATCAAACTAGAAGTACACAAAGAGATGCAACTTTAGACGCACTGAATCACGCTAAGAAAATAGTTAGTATCCTATCCCCACAATACTAATCATAGATAAATATTTCATATTTATAATGAATATAATTATATAATCACATGTTTAAAAAAAGAATTACAAATGACAAATAACGAAATTGAAATATTAGCTCAAAAAGTAGCTAAATTAGTAATAAATAACTTACACGAAGGATTGATTAGTGGTTTAAATGAATGGGAACCAGATCAAGAAGAAGAACTACTAGCTGAACTAGCTAGATGCATGACTTTGCTTGATAAATATTTAAAAGCAGAGCAATACGAAAAATGTGAGATAATAAAGAATAAAATAAAAATAATAGAAGAAAAATTAAAAAACTTATGATAAAAAAAGCAATGCTTGCACACAAGTTTGATGACAAAAGAGTCAATTGGTCTCAACCTGTGTACATACAACCTAAACTAGATGGTGTTCGCTGTCTATTTACTAAAGATGGCGCGTATTCTCGTGCTGGTAATAAATTTATGAATATAGCTCATATTGAGTTAAGACTTATACCGTTTTTCAAGCAACATCCTGATGTTATACTTGACGGTGAATTATATAATCATGAACTTAAAAATGATTTTGAAAAGATTATATCATTAGTTCGTAAGCAAAAACCTACCTCAGATGATAGACTAGATTCTAAAAACTTGGTACAATTCCATGTATATGATTACTTTGATGGTGTCATTTATGATAGCTACAAAACTCGTATGCAACAACTGGTAACTTCAGATATTTATAATAAAGATATTAAGTATGTACCGGCAAAGCTAGTTGACAGCTATAATTATGCTAGAGATATACATGCCACGTTCTTAAGCGAGGGCTACGAAGGCTCTATCATAAGACTAGATGGTCTATACAAGCATGGTAGGTCTTACGACTTAATGAAATTTAAAGACTTCAGTGATGCTGAAGCAATAATTATTGGATATGAAGAGGGTAAAGGTAAAAGGACAAACACGGTTGGAAAGTTTCTGATGATAGATGACGAAGGTGTAGAGTTCGGTTGTCCACCGGGCAAAGGATACAACTACAATGATTTATCAAATATGCTACTTAACATTAGTGACTACATAGGTCAACGTGCTACCTTTACTTATTTTCAAAGAACCAAAGCTGGAAGTTACAGACACCCGCTATTTAAATGTTTAAGAAATTATGAGTAAATTAATATGGCAATTATACAACGACAATATGATCAGCGAAGAGGTAGCAAACCTCTTATTAGACAAACATTATAACAGACTAGAACATAAACGATATAAATGAATATATTTTATTTAGATTCAGACCCTATAAAAGCCGCGCAGATACAATATAACAAGCACGTGGTTAAAATGGTCTTAGAATCAGCCCAAATGCTGTGTACAGCTCATCATCATTATGCTGAACTGTTAGATTATAAACCTGATTATGTACCTTATAAAAAGGCACACTATAATCATCCGTCAACTATATGGTGTAGACAAAATGTCAAGCAATATTATTGGCTATATAATCATATGATAGCACTCGGTGAAGAGTACACAAAACGATATGGTAAAGAACATTTGACTATTACTAAATGTAAAGAACCACTAGATCTGTGCCCTTTTGGTATGCCTGATGGAGTTTTTAATGAACCGCCACAAGCTATGCCAGACGAGTATAAGGTTGAAGGTGATAGTCTTACAGCTTATTGGAATTATTACGAACAAGAAAAATATAAAATAAAAGGAAAAAATGAGAAGAAAATTATACGAACATTTAATTAACACTAATGTGTTTAATATTAGAGACAAAATAAAAAAATTCAAAAAAGCAAGAAAAAGGAAAAATGAAAAAATATAATATCAGTAACTATGTAAGGTATAAAGAAGATTTAAAAGCTTGTATGCCTAAAGACAAGGATTGGAAAGATTATACTAGAGATGAATTAATAGTAAAGTTTATGCCTTTGGTAGAAAATCTTGCTAGAAAATTTTCAACTAGTGATCAAGCATCTGGAGTACTTTCTATTAACGATTTAATTCAAGCTGGTAATGAAGGTTTGACTAGAGCTGTAGATAAAATAGATTGGACTGAGTTATTAAAATCTGAAGATATTGAAAAGACTTTAAAAAGCTTTTTCAGTAAAAGAGTAAAAGGTAATATACGTAGAAGAATAGACCACGCAAGAGGTGATATACGTATACCCGAACACAAGCTAAATGAAATAAGAAAAGACAACGGTAAAGACAAAAAAATGGTTGCAATGTTTTTCAATAGTATATTTTTATCTATTGACGCGCAACCTAATACCGATGAAAACGTTTTATATCAAATACCTGATAAATCAGAACCATATAATATACAGATTCTTAATGTATATTTAAAAAGTTTAATGGAGAAATATTTGAATTATCAAGAATATGAGATATTAAGATTATCTTATGGATTAGACTGTAATAAGCATTCAGCTAAAGAAATAGCTAATCATTTAAATATAAATGGAGTGAGTGCTTATGTACGAGTTTCAGAGCTAAAAAAGCAAGCAGTACAAAAACTTATAGACAATGTTGACCACTCGCAAGTGCTTGATATAGTGTAAGTTACGTATGTAAATTAAATTAATAACATGTAATTATATTAATATGACCATTAACGAAAAATTATCACAAATTCAGACAAGATTTAAATCGAAGAAGAGTAGATTTAATTCATTCGGTAAGTATTACTTCAGGTCAGCCGAAGACATTCTCGAAGCAATTAAACCCTTTATTAAGGAGTTAGGTGTCACAGTAGTAATGAACGAAGAGTTAGTAGATTCTTCTGTTATTAGAACTACAGCGACTATAACTGATGGTAAAGAAACAATTAATGCTACAGCAGTAGTAGGAGTTGATTTAGATCAGAAAGGTATGCAAATGCCTCAAAGATTCGGTGCTGCATCGAGTTACGCGAAGAAATACGCATTAGGAAATTTATTTCTAATTGACGATACTAAGGATAGTGATGCGACTAATACTCACGGTAAAAATGATATAACTGGTAGACAATTAGCACAAGCTAAAGACTACATTAAATCAGGTGGGAAAATAGATGCTATCAAAGCTAAGTATCAATTAACATCAGCTCAAGAAGCTGAACTTAAAACTCTCTAATGAATAAAGACGATGTAATCGAAAAGCTACGTGATGACGAACATTACTATGGAAACTTTGGTAAAAAGTATCTGAGTAATTCAGACATCTCGGCTTTACTTACAAATCCTTTAGCTTTAGGAAAACCTAGCGTGCCTAGGCCAGCATTTCTAGTAGGTGGATATTTTCACACGGCTATACTTGAACCAGATAAACTGAAAAAGTATAAAGTGATTCAATCTACCACTAGGAATACTAAAGCTTATAAAGAGATGTCTGGTGGCGAACTCTGTTTATTACAACACGAGGTTGATGCTATAGAACTTATGACTGACGTGATGTTAGACAATAAAGTTTGTAAAGCAATGATACGTGATAGTAATACAGAGTACGAAACACCAGCAATTAAAGAGATTGAGGGAGAAATGTGGAAAGGAAAAGCAGATATTGTAAACCACAATGAAAAGCTAGTCATCGATTTGAAGACGACAGCTGATATAACAAAATTCAAGTGGTCTGCTTCTAAATACAATTACGACTCTCAAGCTTATATTTACAGTGAGTTGTTTGGTTATGAAATGATTTTTATTGTAATAGATAAAAATACTCATCAACTAGGCATCTTTGACTGCTCATCAGAATTTTATGCTAAAGGCCAAGACAAAGTCCAACGAGCAGTGGAGTCTTATAAGTTATTTTATAAGAATAAAGATTTTGACCCTAAGCAATATTTTATTAACAAAACCTTATAAACCATGGGAAGAACTAGAAAACCAAATTTAAAAGTATGCAGTGTAACAGGATTAGAAACTTCTGAAACTAATTTTTACAGAAATCAAAATCATCTTAAAGCTGTAGACAACTTAAGAAGAACTACTAATGCTACAAAAGAGCAATTAAGTAGAATGTTTAACCAAATTAATCAATACGTATAATATGGCAGGAATAGTAAAAGGTAGTATTAATCTTTCTGAAATACCTAAAGATAAAATTATAGAAGGTAAGAAAGGTAAGTATTTACCAATATCAATTACAATCAATGATGAAATAGACCAGTTTGGTAATTTCGGACCGATTATAGTTGATCAGTCAAAAGAGGAAAGAGAAGCTAAAGTTGCTAAGAAATATCTTGGTAACGTTAGAGTTGTTTGGAGCAACGGAACTTTCCCAGAAGCTGTAAAGCCAGGCTCACCGGCACCAGCTTTAAAAGCAGCGGCAGTTGAAGTAAAAGATGATTTACCATTTTAAATAAATTAAATTAAATGCAAGTAGAAGAATACGAGATTAATGGATTTGCTATTGACACGTTCAATCAGCATGGCCTAGAAGTTGGTAAGACGCAAGGGACTTGTCCTTTGTGCTCACATACTAGGAAACCCAAGAATCAAAAGCTTAAATGCGCTTCTTATGATTGGGAACGGGGTCTCGGAACTTGCCACAATTGTAACACTACTTTTCAACTACATACATATAACCGTAAGGGATCAAACGAAAAGGAATATGTAAGACCAGAAATGAGTAAATATCTTTGTGTAAAAGATAAAACTCAAGAATGGTTTGAGAGTAGAGGTATAACTCAAAAGACCTTAGACGATCTTAAAGTTGGTCAAGGTCTTGAGTATATGCCACAAACTGGTAAGCAAGAGAACACAATACAATTTAACTATGTAATTGGTAGTCAACTAATTAACGTGAAATATAGAGATGGCAGAAAAAACTTTAAATTATATAAAGGAGCTGAAAAGATATTTTACAACATTGATAGTATTGTTGGATACGATAGTTGTGTTATAACTGAAGGAGAAATGGATGTATTAGCTTTACACGAAGCTGGTATACCTAATTCTATATCAGTTCCTAACGGTGCAACATTAAGTCATAACAATTTAGATTACTTAGATAATTGTATAGATTATTTCGATGATAAAACTAAAATAATATTAGCATTAGATACAGATGATCCAGGTTTAGCATTAAGAGCCGAACTAGTTAGAAGACTAGGAGCTGAAACATGTTATTTAGTAGACTTTGATGATTGTAAAGATGCTAATGAATATCTAATAAAATATGGTAAAGAAAAGCTTAAACAAGTTATCAATAAAGCTAGGTCTTATCCTCTTGAAAATGTTACAACATTTAGAGACATTGAAGGAGAGGTTAAAGACTTTGTTCAAAACGGTTTTAAACCCGGCTATCAAGTTGGCTTATCAAATTTTGATAGCATATTTAGTACCTACACTAGTCAGTTCATCACTGTTACTGGTATCCCTAGCTCTGGTAAGTCAGATTTTGTAGATCAAATGGTAGTTGGCTATAATAAAAATTATGGTTGGAAAACAGGATTTGCATCACCAGAAAATAGTCCTAACTATTTACACGCACATAAATTAATGCGTAAAGTATGGGGAACCATGCCTGAAGTAAAAGACATAGATACAGAAAAATGGAAAGAAGTTGGTAATCATGTAAATGATAATTTCTTTTTTATTGATATGGATAAATATAGTCTTGAATCTGTGTTGCGTAAAGGAGCAGAACTTGTTAAACGTAAAGGTATTAAATGCTTGGTTATTGATCCTTTTAATAAAGTTAGAGATAAAAATGCTAGCTCGTTAGATGTTAACACATATACTATGGAATATCTAACTAAAATAGAAAACTTTGCTAAAAAGTTTGATGTGCTTGTTTTTATTGTAGCACATCCAACTAAAATGTATAAAGATAAAGATGGACAAATTGAAGAACCTAATATGTATAATATAAAAGGTGGTGGTGAATGGTATGATGCTAGTTACCACGGTATATTAGTTCATAGAGATTATGATGCTAAGACTGTTAAAGCTAAAGTGCTTAAAGTTAAGTTTCAAAATCTTGGTGAAAACGGAGCTGAAGCTCATTTTAAATGGGAACCAAATTCAGGTAGTTTTATACCACACATTTTAGATAAGATTAAAGAAGAACCAATGCCTTGGGAATAGATGCCGCAAAAGAAAGATGTAATGGGACAATATATGCCTACTGTTCAGGACAGGGAAGCGTACAGGTGGTGTATAAACAACGGAATATATATATCCCCATTTGCGAATGGAGAAGGGGCTTGGTATATAGATATTAAAATAAATAACAAAATAAATAGATCTCCATTAACATATGGTCCAATATCAATATGGATACAGGTGTATGAGTTCTATAAATATTATTATAAAAAATATGCGCAGAAAATTTAAAAATGCAGATGAAGCTTATAATTATTTCTTAAATGAAATAAGAATTAATGGTATCGAGTTCGGTGATACTAAAGCTTTATTTAACGTAGGTTTTACGTTAGAAAATCCCGAACAAAATTATATTGTAAATGAAGAGCGTAATTGGAAATTAAGATACGCAGAAGCTGAATGGGAATGGTATTTATCTGGTGATCCTAATATTGAAAAGTTAGGAGAAATATATGGTAAGATACCTGAAATATGGCAACGTATGGCAGATAGCAAAGGATATGTTAATTCTAATTATGGTTGGCAATGGCAGCGTTATAATCAGATAGACTATGTTGTAGCAAAACTTAGAAATGTAAAAGATACTAGACATGCTGCAATATCTATTTACGATGCTAAAGAGCATGAAAGTTATGCTAAAGATACACCTTGTACCTATGCTATTCAATTCACAATATTAAATAATAGGCTTAATATGGCTGTTCTAATGCGTTCTAATGATCTCTGGTACGGTTTTTGTAATGACCAGTATCAATTTAGTAGATTACAAATTATGATTGCAGAGAGACTGAATATTGAAATTGGTGAATATTACCATTACGCACACAATTTACACCTATATAATAATAAATTATAAATATGTTTTATTTATATCACATTCCGGGTAAAAAGATCGGTGTTACATGTAATCTTTATAACAGAGTTACGTTAACACAGGGTTATGACCCAGACGAATATGAAGTTCTTGATCAGTCCGATGATATAGATTATATATCAGCGAAAGAGATAGAACTTCAAAAGTCTTATGGCTATAAAGTTGACCGTAAGAAATATAATGAATTAATTAAATTTAATAAAAAAATGAAGATAAACGTAACAGAACAAACTACTACGTTTCCTTATCCAGTTAATAAATTAAAAGGCCATCTTATGGATAACATAGGTATGGAATGGGAGACCGAACACGGTACTTTACATTTAACAGTTAAAACAATTCCTTGGATAATGAAAAACGTTAAAACGTCTATGTATAATAATAATAGATGTTATGTGTATAATAAAGCTTTTGCAAGATTATACGATAATAATGATTTGTTTTCAGAATCAAAAATGGTTCAATGTGAAGACGATGCAATGTTTAGTAGAATTAGAGAATGGGCTCAAGATAGAGGACTTTATGATGAAGGCAATGCTCATACTCAATATGTAAAGCTTCAAGAAGAAGCTGGTGAACTAGCTAAAGCATTACTTAAAGATGATAAACCTGAGATTATAGATGCTATTGGAGATATGGTTGTTGTACTAACTAATTTGTCACACATGCAAGGTGTTACAATTGAACAATGTATTGATAGTGCTTATAAAGTTATTAGTAAACGAACAGGTAAAATGATTAACGGAACATTTGTAAAAGATGAATAAATATACAGTAAAGACTGAAGATAAAATCGTAGAACAAGTTATCGAAAAGATAGATCAACGTAGTCTGGTTGGTCAAGCTAAATACGGAGCAATGATGATGGAAGAAGTTGAAGGCAAAGACAAAGACCTTAACGACTTCTTAATTGATGTACAAGAAGAAATAATGGACGCATTGCTTTATATACAAGCAGCAAGAGCTTGTTTACGTGATGAGATTGAAGAATGTATGATTAACAGACAAAAAAAGTTTAATGAAAATTTAGACGAACTGTTAGATGAAGAAGAAGAATTATAAAAGAAAACGCGGACCTGTACAAGCAAAAAAGGTAACGTATGACGGTATTAAATTTGCTTCAGGTCTTGAGCGTTATATGTATCAAGCTTTGAAAAAAGCTAAAATCAAAGCTACCTATGAAGGAAAGACATTTGAAATAGTAAATGGCTTTGAATTTGATACAACTTGTATCGCTAGATCAGCAAGTGGAAAAGGAGATTATAAAGATAGAGGTAATAAGAAAATACTACCTATTAAATATACTCCAGATTTTATTGGGTGTAACTTTATAATAGAATGTAAAGGTAGAGCTAATGAATCATTTCCGTTGCGCTGGAAGTTATTCAAGAAACATTTAAAAGATAACAATATAGATACAACTTTATATAAACCACAAAATCAAAAAGAATGCGACAAAACCGTAGAATTAATCCTAGACTCGCTAAAATAATAGCTAGGCAAAACTACCGCGATCGTCAAATTGACAAGTGGTGGAAATGGAGTTGGGAAAAAAGAAGTAGAATTAAATATAAAGAACTTGTTAAATATCAAGATCAATATAAATTAAAAGTTTATGGCTAAAAAGAAAAAAGAAACACCAGTTGTAAGAGATAACTGGTCATTGTCAATAGGTACTTATCCTGGGATATTATTTGGATTAAGAGCTTACGAAGAAGAACACGCAGTGGTTTATGTATTTTATATCCCATTTATAGACATTGCATTAGAATTATATTATTAATTATGAGTTTATTTAAAGAACGAATCCCCTACAAACCATTTGAATACCCGATATATTACACAGAAGGTTGGCTTAAACAAGCTCAAGCTTTTTGGTTACATACCGAGATACCAATGTCAGGTGACGTAAAGGATTGGAACGAAAAATTAACTCCAGCTGAAAAAAACTTAGTAGGAAATATTCTACTAGGTTTTGCTCAGACTGAATGTGCGGTATCAGATTACTGGACACAAAAAGTCGTATCATGGTTTCCTAAACACGAGGTGCAACAGATGGCTATGATGTTCGGCTCACAAGAAACAATACACGCTGTTGCATATAGTTATTTAAATGAAACACTTGGACTTGAAGACTTTGAAGCGTTTCTTCACGAACCCGCAACATCGGAAAGATTTGATAATTTGGT
>Ga0098060_1000784_pt1 | contig 13521 bp, 24 predicted proteins | sample 21_taG_FD_77063 | JGI IMG/M metagenome (GOLD analysis project Ga0098060, IMG submission 77063) | Marine viral communities from the Subarctic Pacific Ocean - 21_ETSP_OMZ_AT15319 metaG | ecosystem: Environmental > Aquatic > Marine > Oceanic | place: Pacific Ocean | collected 2015-01-19 | reverse complement strand
TGAGGAAGGTGAAGTTGAGGAACCAAAAGCTCCAGAACACACTGAGTTAGAAGAAGCTGCATTCAGTTTAAATGAAGGATTTGCTACATGGAAAATGCAATTTGCTCCAATGAAACTATCAGGTGTAAGTTTAGATCCAAAGAAAACATATACAGTAAAAGCTAGATCAACAGTTGAAGCTATTAAGAAAGCATCTAAACAAGCTGGTTTATCTGGTAATGATTGGATGGCTACACAAACACATAAACTTGTTAAAGTAGGATAGTCGTGATAAAATTAAAAGACTTATTAAACGAAGACAGATTTGATCAATCTAAAATGTTTGACAATTCTACAGTCAAAAAGATAGCTGATCAAATCAAGAAGATGATTAAATTCAAAGATGGATATAATGCATCATTTGATTATTCAGAATATAGATTTGGTGATAAAACAGGTGGATTCTCTTTCAAGTGGGAACACTCAAGACATAAAGGTGGATCTTTTGGTTTGGGATTAAGGAAAGGTGGTAAGCATATATGGTATTGTCATAGTTATTATAATAAGAAACACATTGGCCCTTGGAATGGTGGGAGTGGAGAATTTCTTCCCGTCAAATTAAAGGGAAATCCAATTGAATGGCCAGACTTTAATAACGACCATCTATTAGCATTGTGGAAAAAAGCTAAACCAATGATACTAAAGAATGAAAAAGCAGCTCAAAAATACCTAGATGCAGAAGCAAAAGCACAATCAGATTATTACGGAAGTAAAGCTGATACAGGTAGAATAGGATACGGGTTAACACAACAACCAAGGAGATAATTTATGATATCATTAAAATATTTACATGAAGGATGGGTCACTACAGATGAAACAAGAGCATATGTATATGATTACGTTAATAACTTCTATAACTGGGCTGATGGAACAGCTGAAGATGCATTAGATGTAGCTGGTATGTATGAATATGATTATAATGATATGACTAAGGCTAAAGCGTGGAGAAAGTTTTCCGATGATATAAAAAAATTGATGGGGAAACTAGCAAAAATTAAAGGAAGGTATAAAGTGGTACCAAGGTTACAAAGACCTGCAGTACTACCAGTAAAGCTACATAAAGAATTAGAAAAAGCAAGATTCCACCAAGAACCTACAAAGGAAGACAATTATAAAAAGGTACTAAAAACAGCACAAGGATTCGTTAAAAAATTGGAAGCACTCAAATGATTACACAAAAACAATTAGAACAAATAGTGATGGAAGAGGTATCATTCGTTGAAGAAAGATTCATGAGCTCTAAATTCCGTAAAGCTATAGAAAATTATCAAGACCTACAACTTAAACAACAACAACTTCAAAAAGCATTTGTTGGAACTAAGGATCCAAAGAAAAGAGAGAAGTTAAAGAAAGCTCTAGTAAAAATGCATTATGCAGTTAAGAAGGCAGAAGCTGAGTTCAATTCAGCTCTACACATTGAGCCAGTAGATTATCAAGAAGAATCAGTTAATGAAGCTAAAGCTGTGAAGTTAGGAAATGTAAAAAAAGAAGTTTCTTTAATTACACGTGAATATTCTATGGACTTTGATGATGATGATATCTACAAGTTTGGAAAAGATATAAATAAACTGATAGGTAAAGGTGCAGGTAAAACGGTAGAATGGGCTGAGTTTGAAAAAATAGCACTTCAAGCAAATAAAAGATATAAGTATTCTAAAGATAGAATGAAAATGTTTATGGATGATTTCAAATCTAATATATTCGAATCAATTACTACCAAGACTACAGTGAACGAATCTACAGGAATTGTGGAAGCTAAAAAATTTGACATTGATAAATTATATAAAGGTGCTAAAGAATTCTTTCCACGTGGATGGGAGTCGAGATCTTTCAAAGAAAAACAACTTGCTGTCACTCTTTTCAAACAATCTAAAGTGTTTCAAAAAAATAAAAAGAAATACTTTAAGGAAGAAGTTGCAACTGAATCTACAAAAGCATATGGTGATTCATTGAAACAGATTGCTAGAGATAAACAAATGAAGATGTTGTCTAAAAAGGACAAAGAAACTTTATTGAAGATAGCAGATCTAATGAAGAGAGCTAACGAAGGTACAATCCAAGCAACTGATGATCAGATGAATACCTTGAAGGAAAAATTCAATCAAGTGTTGGAAGGTTCTTGCGGATATGGTGTAGATGGTAAAGTAAGTGATGAACCTGCAGGACCACATTTAGAAGAAGCAGACGCACCTAAGTCGGGATTACAATCCAAAGGAATAAACAAAAATGACATACAAGTCCTTGCATTAGATTATCTAAAAGGTACTGGTGTTCTTCATAAGATTTCTAGAAAAGCATATCAAACTTGGTTGAAGGGACTAAAGGTTTCTTACAATTATACACAAGCAAGGTTAGAAATAATGAAATTAGTTAAACTTGGAAATCTAGCTCCTAAGATAAGCAAAAGTAAACATCAGAAATGGATGAAAGATATGTTGGGTGAAGGTAAATTAACTGAAGCTAAGGTCAGTAAGAGTAAACTCACAAAAGAACTCTTAAATCTAAAATTTATGGGAGCAAAACCATTATCGAGGTATCAGGTTAGTGAAATAATAGATCTTTTATATCAGCATAAGTTAGTTGAAGACAAATTAACTGAAGCTGAAATGAAAGTAGGGCATGCAGAAGTACGAAAATTAGAAAAGTCTTTATCTAGTAAAAATAAAGAACTAATGGTGAAGGCATTTGACCAAGGGAAAATTAAAACTTCTAAAGATTTAAGAAATTGGGTTAAATCTATTGGTGAAGGCAAATTAACTGAAGCTCCAAAATTAAGAAGAGGTCTTAAACCTTTATTGGTATTAGGTTCAAAGATCACTAAAAAGGTTGGTGAAGATGCACTAATGAAACTATCAGATAAATTTGATAGAATGGAGTACCCAATCAACATGATAGCAAGTCATTTAGATATGGCTATTGAACTAATGCAAGATGGTTATCCAGCAGATGCTACTAAAAAATTAAAGGACTTCAACAAAGCATGTAAAGATGTATTGAAAGGAAAAGACATTAAATCAGCCTTCGAAGGTGTTAATGAAGCAGATCTAGACTCAGAGGATAGAGAATATGATAAGTATAGCTATCATGGTGATACTTTAGTAGCAGGAATTACTCCAGCACATAACATTAACCGACCAGGTACAATAGCTATGGGAGAGCCTAAGGTAAAAGAATTTGCATTAGTAATGATTGACATGACTAACAGTGTAGAGAAAGTTTTATATGTAGGAGATGAAAAGTCATTCAAGAAGATTGTAGGAAAGTTTGCAATGGACGGAACCAAGAAAGCTAACATGAGCTCTCTACTAAAATACGCAGCAAAGAGTGGATATACAAATGTAGGAATTCCAAAGGCAGTATACCAGAAACTAAAAAAGAACTCAAGCAAGTTGCAGAAGGCAAGTCCCCAAGTTAACCAACTAAAGGGAATGTCAGAGGATAAACTTATTCCTAAGAAGAAAGAAAAGAATGAAGGAAATTTAGCTGAAGGAAAAACTAAGGCTATAACTGGATTAAAGGTAGGTGATAAGTTTATAGTAAACCAAGAACCTGCTGTATTGAGTGCACAAAGAGCATATTACAAACTATCGCCTAAAAAGTTTAGTGATATTGTATTTCAAGTCGTGAAGGTAAATCCAAAGTCCGTAGCAGCAATAGCTATTAAGAATGGTGATAAACTACCTTGGTCAGCATCACCAGCAACAAGTCCTTTTGTAGATAAAAAAGGTAATACTAGATCTAAAGAATATCCTCAAGGATATGAATATGGAGATGCTATTGAAAAAGGTGTAGCATTCAAAAGATATGTATTTACCAAAATACCAACATTGAAAGGTGACGGAAACATACCAGTAACGATGAAATAAAATGAGCAAAAGAAACGGTAGAAATAAAATAAGGCTAGAAAAGCTTAATGAGATCAATAAAATTGATAAAAGATTAAAAGTCAAAAAGGTTCGTGAAAATGAAGAAGAAGTTAAAAGACTTCAATCAAAACGAGATCAAATACGACAACAGTTGAAAACCAAATAAAATAGGAGAGAACCTATGAAAGTTATAGTAAAAGAATTATCCAACGCAGTTGATGCATTAACACAAGTAGAAGATGACTATCAAGCTGCTCGTAAACATTCCTTCCTTCCAGAATCAATACATCAGATAATTGCAGATAAAAAACATACTCATATCATGTATATTATAGATGAACCATCCGGAAGACCGATTAGAGCAATTACATGCACATCCGCAGAGCTTGAAACTACCCAAAAAGAATTTGAAGAAATAGTTGCTAATATGGAATAAATTCCTTATATTATACCTAATATGAAAGAAGCGTATAAAAAAGCAATACAAGTAATAGATAGTTGTGAGAACTCAACTCATACATTAGCAGCATATAACTACATCTGGAACTTCAATAAGTTATTTTCAGATAGAGTGGGTTGCAAATCATTAACTAGAAAATTACATGCTAGATGCTCTAATAAACGAAAAACGGTAGAGGCAAGATGACTTGGTATCAAACAACAACGTGGGGTAATATCCACATCAATTACATAATTAAATAAACAATATGGAATCAATTTTAGGATTATTACTTATAATACTAGTATGGAAAGGTGGGAAAGCTGCAGGTCGGAATGAACGGAATCGCTGCAATTGTAATAACAAACCTTGGATATAAATATGGGATTTCACAGACGACATATAGGTAATGACCAGATCATAGGAATGTATAGACGAGAGGGTATGCAGGCAGTATATGATTGGTACACGAAGGGAGTAGATGCATTAGTTTTAGAAGTAGGACTTGCATCAGAAGTATACGATCTAATTGGTAAGAAGGATGATTGGAATAGAATGTCAGAATTGATATCAGATGTATCCATCAAACGAGGATTTGAATAATGCCACTAATGCAAGCACAAATAGAAGCCGCAATGGTTGCAACTAATTCCAATGCAGAAGCTGCAAGGTATCTAAGAGTCAGTTACGATACATATAAGAAGTATGCAAAACTATATAAAAAGAATGATACAACATTATTTGAATTACATAAGAATCAGTCTGGAAAGGGAATATCGAAACTTAATAAGGGAGAGGGTGCAAAATATCCATTACAGGAAATCCTAGAAGGAGATCATCCGACATATCCACCGAGTAGATTAAAACGTAGAATATTAAAAGAATGCATTCTTGAAGAAAAATGTAGTAATTGCAATTTCGATGAAAAAAGAATAACAGATTACACAGCTCCAGTATTATTGGATCATATAGATGGAGACACTACAAACCATCTAGAAAGTAATTTGAGACTATTATGTTATAATTGTTATTATTTAATGGTTAAGAATCCATGTGGAGGAAACGGAGGACTATGATAAAGTTATTAAAAATGTTAGGAAATATATTCGATGTAGGTTGGTGGGCAGATAAAATCAACTCTAAATTAGGAGTATATAAATGGGCAAAGAAAAGTAGATTTCGTAAATGGCAAGAAGGATTGACTGGATGGAAGTTCTGGACTTGGCAGATAGTAGGTGGAATATCATTTGTAGTTGTTATGGAATTTATATTAAATAAAATAGGACTGACGATGTTACCATGGTAAAAATGATAAGAATATTAGAAGTACCGATCTATTTATTAGTGATAGCTTTATGTTGTATTGAGAATGGATCAACAAATGTAGGAATAATTTTAATGATAACATCTGCATGTAGATTGTGGGTGAATCATATAACAGACAGTAGTATATATAAATCAAAAGGAGAATAAGAATGAAAAAAGTATTATTAGCACTATTAGTTTCGCTTGGACTACAAACACAAGCACAAATCAATCCGTGTGATTCAGTTGAATATGCAATTACATCAACTGCAAACACTAATTTATTACAATTAGAAGCTTGGGTCAATGGAACATGCCCAGTTAACTTTCCATGCATAGTATCAAATTACTCTTGGACAGTATGTGATGACAATTTATGTTATGGAGATACAGGAACAACAGTATACTTCCAACAGTTTATGACAACCGATACAATTAAGGTTTGTTTAACAACTGACATGACTATTGATACAATGACTTATACTTGTATGCAATGTGATTCTTTAGTATTTGGACCTAATGGTTGGATGTTAATGAGTATGGGTAATCCAACTGCAATCAATGAATTACAATTTACTTGGGAGGATGATGGCATTATATACGATTTAATGGGTAGAAAAGTTATTGAACTACAAGTAGGACAGATGTACATTAGAAATAACAAAAAATATATTAGAGTAAAATAATGAAAAAGATATTATTAACATTAGCATTAGGGTTAGGACTACTAACAGCTAACGCACAGATTGAAAAACTAGCAGGACCAAGACTTGGATTCACATTTATATCAGCAGGACCAATAGCAGATGTATTGAATGAAGGATTCGATAATGATATAGAAATGAATGGAAGTACAGGTTCAGCATTTACAACTCTATATGGTTGGCAATGGGAATCAAGATTTGCTGATGGCGGAGGACAAGTCGTAGGTATTGTAGAATGGATTGTATTAGTTGGAGGAATGGAGAAAGGAATGTTCTTACCATCAGCATCATCTATAATTGGAGCAAGAATGGATAATGGATTAGAATTAGGAGTAGGACCTAACTTATCACTATCAGGAATTGGTATGGTATTTGGTGTAGGATATAACTTCAAATCAGGTAATCTTAATCTACCAATAAACATATCAGTTATACCAGGAAAAGGAATGACAGATGAAATCCATCATTACGATCCTGATGGTGATAATCATTGGGAAGAAGAGTATAAATATAATACGGGTACTAGAATAGCTATTACCTTAGGTTTTAATATGAGTAAATAAAAAGAGGAAAGTTATGTATTACAATGTAAGAGTACAATTTACAGAAGAAGTTCCAACTGGAAAGAATGGAATTAAATTAAAAAAGAAATCAGAGTATTATTTAGTGAATGCTGTATCAGTAACAGATGCTGAGGTAGTAACTACTAAAGAATTAGGTGTTGCAATGAATGATTTCGAAGTTAAAGCAGTTCAAGCATCTAGATTTGTTGGGGTATTATAATGCCGTATGCTTTATGTATAAAAGCTAAGCCGACAGAGATTGTATTCAGAATCAATGCATCTTCATTGGAGGAAGCACGTAAGAAGTTTATTGGTATGAAGCAGATGACGGAAACTGAGTTTAATAAGATATTTATGGTAGTGGAGGTGAAACATGGACGGTAATGATGGAACCTGGGATAAAGATTGGTCAAAAGGACCATTCTTTGACCCTAATAAACGATACGGAGAACCTATGAGATTGTCAGATATAATCAAGAAATTGAATGGAATGGAAGGTTTCTTAATGCAAGAAGCTTATATGGCATTGATACATGATAATGTTATGAATTTATATCCAACCAAAGAATATGAAGTAAAAGCAGTCAATGACATGATTGATTACTTCTGTGAACGTGAAGAATATGAGAAGTGTGCAGAATTAGTAAAATATCTTAAAAAAGGAGATAAGGTTTATGATACTGAAAGCTAGAATGATGGAAGGTTTCCATACAACAATCTGGAGAGATACAGTAGAAGTTGATACAGACAAGTATGAATGCTTCAAAGGAAAAACTCAGGAAGAATGTGAGCAAATCCTTGAGGAATGTAATACAGAAGAACATCCAGAGTTAGAAGATGTTTGGGTAGAAATGGAATCAGCTGATCCAATAAAAGAAAAATATACTGGTGAAGTCTTAGATGTGTATATAGAAAAACAAAAGGAAGAATAATAACTTCCTAAGTCCTATGATAAAAGGCCACCTTCCCGTGGTATAGGATGTTATGGTTAAAGATCCTCACAAATGATATAGATGTTTTAACCCACCGAGAGCCTTTTTTTTTAACTTTTTTTCAAAAATAAATGCGTAAACTGTTGCATATATGGATTATTTTTAGGATCTTTATCTTGTAAAGATAAAGAGATAAATATTAACTAAAATAAATAAAATGAAAAAGTATCAAATTTACCTAGTATGTTCAGACTTAAATGTAGGAAGAAAATCAGTTGTTATGGCTAATAACATAACGGAAGCAGTAGAGACTAGCTTGTCAATGTATCCAGGTTATACACTATTAAGCGCAGCCTAAATTGTTCATAACTTTCGAAAATAAACGTGAAAATCGTTGTGAAATCGATAAAAAAGGGGGATCTTTATCTTGTAAAGATAAAGAGTTAAATAATAAAACAAAAAGATATGTGGAATAAATTTCAAAACAACAATTCAAGCTTCTGGTCTAACGGATCGTTATTCGATGACGATATTGATATCCTAACTGGTGAGAAGTATGAGAATAAAGAAGCTGAGCTATTAAAATTAGCTGGTTATCGTAGAGCGATTGGAAACTTCGTAAACATTGTAACTGGTGATTCTATCCCAGTTCAATTCAATAGTAATGACCAATCTTATACAGATGGTAAGAAAGTTGTTATCTCAGGTAAGATTAGTGAGAAGGACTTTGATTCGACTGTAGGATTAGCTCTTCACGAAGGTAGTCACGTTAAGTTGACTGACTTTGAAACTCTTAAAACAATGGAGAATCATTTCTCTGATAAACTTGTAGAAGGAATTGCTAACAAATATTTTGGATTGAGTTATTGCACAGACGATACTGATCAATCTTCTATAGCTTATGCAAAAGAAAGAGCTACACATTATATACAGAACCACGTTGGACAATTGATGAATATAGTTGAGGATCGTAGGATTGACAATTATATATTCAAGTCTGCTCCTGGTTACAAAGGATATTACAATGCATTGTATGAGAGATACTTTCATTCAAAGTCTGTTGATAAAGGATTACAATCTGGAGAATACAGAACTTGTGATTGGGATTCATACATGTTCAGACTAATCAACATAACTAATAAGAATAGAGATCTTAATGCACTTCCAAGTCTATTAGATATATGGGATGTATTAGATCTTAAAAATATTTCAAGATTAAAAACTTCTTGGGATGCATTAAATATTGCTATTGAGATCTTTGAAATTATTGAGAGTAATATTCAAGTGAGTCAAGATACTGACGGAAATGAAGTTGGAGATGGTGAAGAGGATAAAGATTCTCAAGAAGAGAATAATTCGTGTATGGGTGGAGATCCAATGTCAACGGGTAAATCTAGTGGTGGAAATGTTCCTGATGATGGATCTAAAGCTGAAGGTGATGAACCTAACTTGGGTCAAGGAAATTTAACTCCTAACCAACCTAAACCAGAAATGATGTCTCCAAGACAGAAAAAAATGTTAGATAATGCTATCAAGAAGCAAAAAGACTTCATGAATGGTGATATCAAGAAAAGTAAATTAACTAATGCTGATAGCAAGAAGATGAAAACTCTTGAAAAGTCAGGAGCTGAGTTAAAATCAGTTGGTGATGGTGTTAACTCTTACGGTCAGTGGGGTAGAACACAAAAAGCTACTCAGATGTTAGTTATTAAGAAAATGACTCAAGAACTTGTAGAGAGTGGATGTTTTGGATTCACTAATGCATATGAGAGAGAGCAGAGATGTATTGAGTTAGGTTATGAGTATGGAATGGCTGATGACGATCATGTGAATAAAGGAATAGTTCTCGGTAAGTTATTAGGAAAGAAACTACAAGTTAGAGGTGATGTAAATACTCTTAAATATTCTAGATTAGATTCTGGTAAGATTGATAAGAGATTGATCGCTTCATTAGGTTATGGAGCTGAGAGAATATTCTCACAGTCAGTAATTAGTCAATACAATCCAGCTTACTTACACATCTCAATAGATGCTTCAGGTTCTATGTCTGGTAGCAAATGGGAAAACTCAGTAACATCAGCAGTTGCAATCGCACAAGCTGCTTCAATGACTCAGAATGTTGATGTGACTATTTCAATCAGAGGAAGTGTTGCTGAGAGAGGTGATACGCCAGCTGTAGTAGTTGTTTACAATTCTAAAGTAGATAAGATGACTGCTATTAGAAAGTGGATGAAGTACTTCAGACCATGTGGATTAACTCCAGAAGGATTATGTTTTGAAGCTATTCAAGATTTAATCGTAGATGGATCTAACAGTGTTGATTCTTACTTCTTGAACTTCTCAGATGGAGCTCCTTACTGGTCAGGTGGTGTTGGAAACAACTCTTACTACTATGGAGGAGAAGCTGCTGAGAAACACACAGCTGCTCAAGTGAATAAACTGAGAGATAGAGGTATTAAGATCATCAGCTACTTTATTGAGAATGGTGCTACTGACATCAATAGAGCATTCAAAGTATGTTATGGTAAAGATGCTAATCTTATCGACACGAGTAATGTAACTCAGTTAGCAAAGACAATGAATAATAAGTTCTTGGAGAAGTAGAATGATGAGATATGAACATATGTATTATCAGGACAAAATGTTCCTCATCAAGAGAAAGATTCATGAGAGTAAATTAAAACCTGACTTCAATCCTACTATATTAAAACAGTGGACGGAGTCAGATATATTATTAAAAAAGGAAGGCTGGTTCTACTGTTGTGAAGAAGTGCAAGAGGCACAGATCATCTCGGAGAGTTAGCGAAAAAATGGTGGTAGCGCCGAATTGGGAGACAAAGGCTATGGGACATTACGAAGATTTATGGTACGAAATACATGATTCAATAGAACGTGAAGGACTTAGAAAAGAGTTCAATGCTCAGCTAAAAAAGATGGACGGACAAGATAAACATAAGCACAAAGATACCCGATCAAAGTGGAGCTACGCCCATACAAAGGTATTACAAGAGAAGAGTAAAAAATGATTTGGAATATATTAGGAATAGGTTATATATTAGTAGTGTTATGGTGTATATGGGAAGCACACAGTGCTCCAGTAATGCCAGACGATTACGATGAAAACTAACGAATGGGGATGTAGCTCAGTTGGCTAGAGCACTACACTTGCACTGTAGGGGTCGTGGGTTCGAGTCCCACCCTCTCCACTAAACAAAACGGGAATAAATTATGGAAATGGTAACGATAGTATTATACGGAGGAGCAATGTTTGCTTTAGGTATGTATACGACAACACAGATCAGTAGTTGGATAGATAGTAGAGTAACAGATGAGAAGGTTCAAGATGAGGAGCCTTACAATGTTCCAGCCAGTGATTGGGATGATGAAGAGGAGGATTAGGATATGAGTTTTATTATAGGAAGTAAGTGTGTAAGTACTTGCGACACGGCATGCGTTGAAGTATGTCCAGTAGATTGTATTAACGGACCAATAGATGTAGATGGTGGTGGATCCGAAGTAGCAACATTGGATAATGTAGAAGGATTGCAATTATATATCAATCCGGATGAATGTATTGATTGTGGAGCTTGCGTTCCAGAATGCCCACCTGATGCTATATTCGAGACAGAGGAAGAGTGTATAGAAGCAGAAGGTAATGACGAATCAGTTAGAAAGAATTATGAATTTTATGGAGAAGAGTGGAATGGATAATAGAGAGAGACAGTATAGAGATTCAGCGCAGCTGACAGCATGGGGTATGATGGGAATAATTGCCGTTGTAATCGTAATGGTAATGACCGGTGGAAGTGATAAGAATACTGGGGAGGTAGGTCTTGCTGAGATGGCTGATACAAATCATACACTGGAAGCAGATAGTATTGATCAGTATATGAGAGATTGGTATGAACGACTGGATACTAATAGTAATGGAGACATAGATGATACAGAGTCAGATGAGTATCGTATGTGGATAACAGGAGATGGAGATACAATATGGGAATAGTAATACTAATAGGGGTAATAGGTCTAATATGTGGGCTAGGTAAGTACGCCATAGACGAGGGGATACGGATGGAAAGAGAGAAGCAGATCCGAGACACTCAGGCCCCTAAGCCCAAGGCCAAATGTCCTGATTGTTCCTGCGGATCAAACTCAAGTGTCTGAGAGTACATGAGAATCTGAGTAATTGAGTAGACTTGGAGTGTGGAATGGCTGGTAAGTGTCTCAGATATAACACATAACATACATACGCCTTCCTAGCGAGCCCTGCAAATTTTTTGTAGGGTTTTTTCGTATACACCCACCCCGTCGGTTCATAACTTTCGGGCGGATTCCTTGCTAGTCTGGGCAAAAAGGGGTACCTTTATGGGGGGGGGACTATATATAACACCCCCGAACGTAGAATTGTTCATAACTTAGCAGAGATTTCTGTAAAATAATCGCTGAAATAGTTGCTAGTCTGGGTAAAAAGGGGGATCTTTATCTTATAAAGATAAAGAGATTACATATATGAAAGAGTTAATAGAGTTTATAAAGGAGGATCCGGCAGAGTTTTTCGGGTCAATTGCTGTTCTAACATTGCTATTTGGTGGGTTCTACGTAGCAATTCACATAGGATGCCCCTGCTAACGGTTCATAACTTTAGAAAATAATTAGTAAATACGTTGCTAAATCGAGTAAAAAGGCGTATATTTAGATATAAATAAAAACAAACACACTATGAGACAGATTGTAAAAATCGAATTGAACGGCTCCAAGATGGTAGCTGTAGGCCTAGATGGTCAAGAAGTTAGTGGTATCTTGTATGGTACCAGAAAACGTGCTTTAGAGAACAATAAAGTACTAGAGAATATTAACGGTAAGTGGAAGTCTATTGACTCTGCTGAGTGGTATGCAGCCGTTAAAGAGTTTAATGCTCCTGCAGTACCGCAAGGTGTACCAGCAGAGCAGGCAGAGATTATGAATATGATACATAGTTCATACAGCTTAAAGCCTAAATCACTTATGATGAATGAGCTTAAATGGAAGTATTTAATCAGGAGTGCTGTACGTGGTAAGAATATCATGATGGCAGGTCCGGCAGGTTGTGGTAAGACCATGGCTGCAAAAGCTCTCGTTAACTCATTAGATCGTCCAGAGTTCTATTTCAACTTGGGTGCTACTCAGGATCCAAGAGCTACTCTTATTGGTAATGTGACTTTCGATAAAGAGAAGGGTACTGCTTTCTCTGAGTCACTATTCGTTAAAGCTATTCAAACTCCGAATGCAATAATACTGATGGATGAGTTATCGAGAGCGCATCCTGATGCATGGAACATCTTAATGACTGTTCTAGATGAGGGTCAGAGATACCTTAGATTAGATGAGGCAGAAGACCAGGCTACTATCAAGGTAGCAGATGGTGTTACATTTATTGCTACAGCTAATATAGGTAATGAGTATACGGCAACTAGAGTAATGGATAAAGCATTACTAGATAGATTCACGATCATTGAGATGGATACATTATCTGCTGATGAGGAGTGCGATTTATTAACAATGTTATTCCCTCTAGTAGATCAAGAATCCTTAAAAGGGATCGGTGAGATAGCGTCATTATCACGTCAAGAAGCGAGTAATGAGGTGCCTAGAATAGACGCTGGTATATCCACTAGAACGTCTGTAGAGGTAGCT
>Ga0098060_1000779_pt1 | contig 13573 bp, 4 predicted proteins | sample 21_taG_FD_77063 | JGI IMG/M metagenome (GOLD analysis project Ga0098060, IMG submission 77063) | Marine viral communities from the Subarctic Pacific Ocean - 21_ETSP_OMZ_AT15319 metaG | ecosystem: Environmental > Aquatic > Marine > Oceanic | place: Pacific Ocean | collected 2015-01-19 | reverse complement strand
GCAAATAAAACACTAGTACATGCCAGAAATTAAGAATACTTTTCTTCAAGGTAAAATGAACAAAGACCTTGATGAGAGATTAATACCTAATGGACAATATAGAGATGCGCTAAACGTGGAGGTTTCAACTTCAGAGGGATCTGACGTTGGTACTGTTAAAAATATATTAGGTAACCAAAGAGTTGAATATTTAGTTGGTAGTGATTTTAAGTGTGTTGGTAGTGTTGCGGATGAAAAAAATAACAAATTATATTGGTTTATATCTAAGTATGACGTAGACGCGATACTAGAGTATGACGCTGATAACGATATAGCGGCATATGTTTTAGTAGATAAATACGCTGTAACAAGTAAAGCTGTTTTAAAGTTTTTCGGAAACGTTATAACTGGAATAAATATAATTGATAATTTGTTGTTCTGGACGGATAACCACGGTGAGCCAAAGAAAATAAACATAGACACATGTAAAGCTGGTACAACCAGTATAGACAATCACACGCAATTAAGTTTTGAAAATGGTAGTTTCCGTGGCCTTACAATACAAAACGTAGGTAGTAATGGTGATGGAACTGGAGTTGTAGGTATGTATTTTTGGTATAGAAAAAATAGAATGACACCTCTAATTCCAAAAGATTTATTTGATAATACTAACGGTTGGGCTGATCAGTATAGTCAAAGCAGAAATATTGATGTTAAACACTATAGAGACGGGAAGTTTTTAGGAAACAAACACATAACAGTTGTAGATACTGATAATGGTTCGCATGCTAGGGTAGATCCCCTTAATGACGCTCAAAATGATGATTGGAAATATGGTGATATTATTTTTGGTGATAGTATAAGTATCGATATAGCTGAGCGACATATTACGGTTATAAAGTCAAAGCCTTTAAACACTCTTTCTGTAAAAATAAATCATTCAGAAAACACCCAAAGTACGAGTAAAACCCCTAACTTATTCGAAACAAAATTCCCAAGATTTTCTTATAGATATAAATATAGAGACGGAGAGTTCTCTGCGTTTGCTCCTTTTACAGAACCTGTATTTAACCCTAAATATACAAAAGATACTAATAAATCTATAGATGGTAGTATTCTTTATAACCAAGATACAGCTTATGATATAAAAGAACCCTATAACAAAGCTATGGTTAACGCTATTCATTCTGTAGAACTAACAGATTTTATAACACCACAAACACCGGAAGACGTTGTGGAAGTAGATATATTATATAAACAAGAGAATTCAAGCGTTATATATTCTATTGCTACAATAAAATCTACAGATTTTGATTTTCACGCTTTAGGTAATTATGAAGGAGATTTAGATCGTGGTGTAAACGCTTCTCCTTCTGGAAGTCATTTCATGGCTATGGGAGGATCAACAGCAGGTAAATATACTGTAACAACTGAAAATATATACGCTGCCTTACCGGCGGATCAATTATTAAGACCTTGGGATAACGTTCCAAGAAAAGCATTAGCGCAAGAAGTAACTGGAAATAGAATTGTGTATGGTAATTATTTACAAAACTATGATATAGGATCAAAACCACAAGTTCAAGTAAGTTATAGTGATAGGCAGAATAGGTTAGGAACTTTTACTTCAAAAGGTCTACCGTCTATAAAATCTCAAAGAAACTACCAATTAGGAGTTGTTTATTGTGATAAGTATGGTAGAGAAACACCAGTGTTTACTTCTAACGATGGTGCTGTAAATATTCCTTGGCAAGATTCTAGTGGTAAGAAAAACGCTAGTAAAAGTACTCAATTAACGGTTGGTGCTGTGAATAATTTCCCCGAATGGGTTGATTCGTTAAAGTTCTTTGTAAAAGAAACTTCAAATGAATATTATAATATAACAATGGACAGAGCGTGGGTTACTAAAAGTACCTATGAGCTAGATAACTCTGAAGGTCATCTTTGGATTTCATTTCCATCGTCTGATAGAAATAAAATATCAGAGGAAGATTATATTATTCTAAAAAAGAAAATAGGTGTTGGAGAGGAGCAAGTAACTTTTGAAAACAAGTTTAAGATTGTTGATATTAAAAACGAAGCACCAGACGCTATCAAATATGAGTTGGTTAACTTAGGTGTAAAATCAAACGACACCCTCGATATATTTACGGATACTTCTGATAAACTTTTTATTAGCTCATCTCAGCGGATTGATAAAGAGGTGGATGTTATTGCTATTGGTCAGGTTCCATGGAAGGCACTAGGTGGTTATCGTTCGTCATTAGAAATAGGGAGTAGCCCTGGAGACGCAGCGGACACGCAAGGAGATATAATTAAGAAAAATTTATATGTATCTTGGAGAAGAATTGATTCGAATGGGGAACTTTCTTCTAAAAAATACAAAATAACTGGGGGATGGAAAGGTACTGCTGGTTATGTGTTAAACCTTTCAGCTCCAATAACAAAAATAGATGCTGATATAGCTAGTGTAAGCGGTGATTCAAGCACTACTTCAACTCACATGCATCAAGATTTAATATTTCAAGTAGAGGAAAAAGTACTTAAAGATTCAGAGGATTTCTCTGGAAAGTTCTTTGTAAAAATATCTAAAAACCAAGTTTCTAGTATAATTGAAACCGGAAAAGAAGTTAGTAATTTAGATAAGTATCAAATTACAGCGAAGCAAGGTGTTTGGTGTTGGCAGGATGCCATGTATACAGCGGGAACTCCAGTGGTAGGAAATAGTAGTCATGGTAACACTAACAATTTCGGTTACTTTGCCAGTCACGGTGGTATCAACGATATTCGTAACCCATACAACAACGGTGGTTTTGAATTTGATGCAGATGGTGTTAACGCTTTAAAAGTAACAAATTGGCATGAGCCATGGGCTAGTATACTAAGCAATTTAGGTAATAAACCTAGATTTTTTATAGATGGTATGTATATGGCGGCGGGACAAAGTGAAGCTAGTGATTATGCTAAATATTGCTGCATGACTTGGTCTGGCTGTACCCAAGACGACGGTTATACCGCTGAAAATTCAGCTTGGAGTTACCCGCCTTTAAAAACGTGGTTGTCAGAGTTTGGGGATACATCAAACCTTATAACACCAGCGAGTGAGTTGGAAACAAATGATGGTACTATTCAAATTATACCCGCAACATCCTCGTGGTATGAAAACAATTTGATTTCTACATCACCAATAACGGGTGCTAACGAGAATTACGAAGGTCTACAGATTGACGGTTGGGTTGGTCCATTACAAAACGTCTCGAGACAGTGGGATGAAACGTTCACAAACAATGGGCCAAGCCATATTAACGGTTTGGAAGGTTTAGTTACAACAAATAATTTTCACGTAAATGGTCCTAGAAGATGGTTTAGTGGTTTGAATGGAACTGATTATGGTGTTGGAGACGATACAAAAACTTACTCAGATAACAGTGAAGAGGATAGGCATTTTATGCATTTATCTTTCTTTGCTCCAGGAAAAGATTTACATGCTGGTGGTACTTCTTGGGACTTTAGTGGACAGTCGTTATATGGCGAGCATTCTTGGGCTGCCAACTTGCAAGGTATATGGGGCGGAGGAGTTTTTACAGGCGAAAGTCCTAGCGATATTTTTGGAACAGAAACTGGTCATACACACTTAGCGCTAGAGGGTAATTATGATGGTAATAACGATTACTTACCCGAGCCACCGGGGCCAGGTGTTGGTTTTGGTTATGATTTAGATTATAGAGAACTACACGAAAGACAGTGGGATCCAACGTTTTTGCATGACAGCGCTGGTAGTTTTGTTGGTGATCCTGGGAATACTATACGTGATTTTATTAGAAATTTATATCCAGGTTCTAAATTTAGATTTAACAAGAATAACTCAAGTACCAGTGCTAACAACGTGATCGATGATGTTGTTTATACTATTAAAAAAGTTGCGATAAAAAAACTTTATAATCACACCTCTTGGAGAAAACCTTACAATAGGTACATTGATGGTGAGGGATATGATATTCAAACCGAGCAAAACGTAGTTTACCAAAGTGTAGAGGAAACCGCTATAAGGTGGTTAAAACAACTACCGGATGCGGGTACTGGGGGGTTAAACCCCAATAATGAGGCAAATAATTTTAAAGATAAAATTGTTCAATTTGGAGCATCTCATAATAGAAGACTTTGTTATATAATTGAACTTGACAAAAACCCTCAACATGCCACGGGTAACACAATGGGTAACCCTTTAGACATGAGTACTGCTGGTAACGACGGGATGAGTGGTGATATTGTAGATAATGATAATTTTGCTGATATAGAGTTTTTAGATCCAGTTCAAGATCTGCTACTCTCTGATTTAAGTAAATTCCCAGCTATATGGGAGGTTGACCCTAAAAAACAAGAGGTAGATTTAGATATATATTACGAAGCTAGTAATAATATACCTGTTAGAATTAATGAAAAAACAAACGAATTATTTGCCCCGATTGGTTGTAAAGTTGAAATCATTAACGCGACATCGCAACAAGCGCTAAACGATGTTTATTTAGAGTCGTGGGATGGTAACACGGCTATATTCTCCCCAGGATTCAATAAAGCCGATGGAAATGATGAGATAGATTATACTAATACCGCGTTTAAGTTTATTAGAGAAGATGGGAGTTATACGGTTGCTGAAGCCGGTGGACAGCAGTTAATTGGAGGGTCAGTGGCTGTTACGGAATTTAAAACTAATTTCGTATTCAAAGAAGACATTGGGGATGTTGTTGGGGCTGGACTTGCTTGGTATAATTGTTTTTCTTTTGGAAATGGTTTGGAATCTAATAGAATTAGAGATGACTTTAACGAAATGTTTATTACAAACGGAGTTAAAGCATCAACAACAACGCAAGAGACATACGAGGAAGAGCGTAGATCGCATGGTTTAATATATTCTGGTATATACAACTCTAACTCTGGTATTAATGATCTAAATCAGTTTATAATGGCTGAGAAGATCACGAAAGATTTAAATCCAACTTACGGTAGTATTCAAAAGTTATTCCAAAGAAGAATTAGTTTAATTGCATTCTGCGAGGATAGAGTTATACAAATCACATCGAACAAAGACGCTATTTACAATGCTGATGGTAATCCGCAGTTGATATCCAGTAGTAACGTTTTAGGCGATGCAAATCCTTTTGCTGGTAATTTTGGTATTTCTAAAAACCCAGAATCGTTTGCGTCAGAATCTTATAGAGCGTATTTTACAGATAAAGCTAGAGGGGCGGTTTTAAGATTATCAAAAGATGGTTTAACGCCTATATCTAAAGCTGGAATGCATGATTGGTTTAGAGATAATTTACCAATCTACACGTCTTTAATTGGTACTTACGATAGTTATAAGGAAAACTACAATATAACTCTGTCAAATACGTACACTGAAAATATTATATTCAACACCGCTTTTGGACAAGGTGTTGAGAGCACTCCTATTGAAGCTTCTTTACTAAACATTATTGAAAATGGAGGTGTGTTTTCTGGAAACAGCTACGTTCCATCTTTTGTTGAAAGAGATGTTTTAGCGGACAACACTTTTGATGGTCTATCTTCACTCGATACAGTACAAAGTAGAATAAGGGTTACAAATCATCCAGCGATTCCAAAAGGATGGTATCAACCCGAAACCTCCGGAACAACAGGTTCAGCGCCAAGTGAAATAGTAGCCGTGGCATACGACGTGTTGGAAAATGTTGTAGCCGCAACGCCATTTGAGTTCGCTGATTACGAGTTGATGGCAAACCTACCAAATTCTGGTAGTGGTACTGATGGTCATTTTTACGAGTGGGTGAAAGGTAATACCGGTCAAACATTTGGTAATCCTGGATCAGCCGCAACCGTTGATACGGACCCTAATATATATTCTGAAGTTAGAAGAAAAAGAAATGGGAGTTTAATTGTATCGGGGAGTGGTTACATTACCCCAGATCCCTACAACAATCCTAGTTACATCGGATACGTAGGGTGGAACCTACCAGCAGGCGAGATCGCACAAAACACAGACTCGAGTGGAGCGATTATTTTTGATAGAGTACAAACAACATCACCACAAAATACTTACGTAGAGTTTAGACACGCAGGGCTTAACACGAGTACCAATGCTCTAGATGGTGCTTTACTCGATGATTATTATAGTGACCCAGACACGCCATCAAAACCTAACAATGCTCACTCTCAAATGTTTAATGGTGATGAAATACAAATAGTAGTAACGTTTAAAACTTACGCGACAGGTCTTGATAACAGTAGTTTAGGGGGTACCTCTGGTGGTTGGAGTGCCGATCAAGATTATAAAAGAGGTTATAATTTCATAAAACCATTTATACAACTATGTGATGGTTCGACGTTATTAGATTCTACTTACTTTGATGTTCCCACGACCCACCAGGATGATAGTGGTACTTACAACCCATATCTCTACCAACAAGCGGGTGGGGATACAACTATAAATATGCCTTGGGGTGGAACGCTCAATATTCCAGACGCTTTTAGCAACACCGGTGGTTATACCACGGCGAGTTCTGATAATAACATTCACTCCGCGCTTAAACCCTTCCAGGATGATGGTTACGTTCAGTTTCCTGAAACACTAAATCCCACTGGTAACACACTGGTTTTTTATGGTACCGCGTGGAATAATAATTTTGATCAAGATTACGCAACTCACGTAGTTGGAGCAAGGTTTAAGTTTACAAATAATAGTTTTGGTGCGCTTACCTCGGAGGCAAAAGTTGTGGAAGATCTTTGGATTAGAATTGGTAACGCGAACACTACGATAGGAGTTTTGAGCACTGGCTCTGGAGTTCCACCTAACGAATACCCACCAGGTTTTCAATACCCTAGATTTGAAATTGAGAGTGTTGTAGTTAAAAAACTATTTGGTGTAACAGGTCCTGCTACCGCGGCTGACGCAGGTTATGCGGGCGATGTGGTCACTTATTATGACGATCCAAGTACAAGCGCTGTAGAGCAATACACCGCGGCTGATTTAGGTGGTACAGTAGCTGGGGAGTGGAACGCTGACGGTGAATTTGTTTTAAACCAAGCAGCAATCGACGCTTACGCCAGTGGTTTCACGTATCCTACAGACCCGATACCACCAGAAGATGTAGATGCTTTTATTGAGATAGAACACCTTTCTTACGAAGATAGTTTGAGTTTCGGTGCTGAATGGCCACCCGGTGTAACGGCTGGTGGAGGTGTCGCGGCAAAAACAGAGGCCTGGTTTGGCAGCAACAGAAGTGCGATCCCAAAAACAGAAAATAAAGTGGATCAAACCACCGGTGCACAAACCGGTGCTACTGTAACATGGTGGGAGAAAGGTCCGGATCCAATAGGCCAAGCTCCACAAGAAGCACTTAGTAGTAGTGGAATTTCATTTAATAAAACTATAAATGGCACCGCTTATTCTACAATAGGGGGTAGTAAAGAGCCAATGGGAAGTAATGGATCTAATCCATCCGTAAATCTTTTTGAGAACGTTGTGAATGATTATTGGAGAGTAAAGATGGTTGCTGGGGTGACCGGTTATCATCAAATGTCGTGGAATGTTACGGGAGCGGAGTACCAGCTTAATCACTGGTATTTAGTAGATGTAGAACTAGACGAATCGCTACACCCAGAAATTCTTGATGAAACCACAACGCCAACTATAGGAGAAGGAGTTATGGCAGGTGGTGAAGAAGCTGTAGTAGTGCGTGGTGTTGCTAATCCACTTGGGCCTAATTGGACGGAAGCGGATATAAATGGGGTTGGCTGGATTTATCCTTGGGCTGAACATGGGATTGTTACACAGTGGAGGTGGAGAACTGAGTATGGTAATGATAACAAGTGGGTTTTAAGAGCTATATATCAAGTTCACCCTGATAGTTGGACTGTCGCAGATGGAAGTGGAAATAGCCATTTTCATCATTTCCATTTGCAATTCTATAATTTTGACAATGGAGATGGTATTCATGTTTCAAAAGTAATTACGAGAGATATTACATGGAATAATGGTTTAGGAGCTGCTGACGACTGGATGAGAGCCTATAGCGCTGGCAACACTGGATTCTGGGCTCAATACCATACACTCACAGACACGGGTATGTATGTTTATAATGATAAATTATGTTGGGATGGTGTTACAACTAACTCTGCATGGCGTCAAAGTTTTGGAGGAAACACACCAGGATTATCGGGTGATGGTTGGACACTTGGATTTTCCCTTGGACCAAACGCCAAAACTAGTGAATTTACAGGTGAACTTGGGGTTGCTGTAACCAATAACATAGGCGATTACAACGTTGGGCAATTTAACGGAATGCATTGCACGGGTATAACCGATCAAGGTAATTATGAGATCGGGTTTACTATGGATGACATTACTACGAATTGGACTATTGAAAAAGGTGGTAACGACTACTCTGGTGACGTGAACCACCTTGGTTTATGCGCATCATGGCTTATCGCAAGTGGGACTACTAATGAAAATGGAATACTTTTTTACGAATCAGGGGGTGGCGCGCCCCTATCAATGGGGGTAAGTGGTATCACGCTTACCAATCAAACAACTATACTCGAGGGTGGTACCGTTGGTTCTTGGAATTTTGATGGATTTGAAACTACTATAGATGATTATATAATATGGGATGGTACTTCTGGTGACGGTAGAATTCAGTTTACAGATTGCCCAACTTTCGATCCAAACGCTACATCTGCTGTTATAAAGGTGATAACAGCAAACCAACTTATAGACAAACCTATAAATAGATACGAAAAGTATGAGGTGAGTTTTGATTACAAGATGGAATCAAAGATGGGAGTGTATGGTCAAGGTTTACTTCACATGTATTACTTCAATAATGAGGGTTATGGCTTTAGAATACAAGATATTGGGGACCCTTCGAACATTCTCATTAGTGACGATTCCATATATCAACCTGGTAATATAGAGGAACTAGGGAATGACGTAAGAAAGGTTACTATAACTGTTGAGATTGGTGACGACGAAGCATCTTCAGAGCTAGCGAGTCAAGGTGCGGAAGCTTTACTCAATACTTTTGTTATTAGAAAAGATGATTCTGACCCGCTTGACGTTACCGGTTGGGTGGATAACGTGTCAATGAAGAGAGTTTACAGTATAGAGTATAATGATGATGGAACACTTGTTTACCCAGAAACAACAGTAACATTTAGTGAAGACGTAAATGGTTGGACAAGTTTTAAATCATTTGTACCTGAAAATGGCTTAAGTTTGTCTAAAAAATACTTTACACTGAAAGATGCTAGGTTGTTTCAACATTACATACCTTTAGAAGAAGATAAAGATACAACATCACTTACTTTTGGGGAAATAGTGGTAGATTCTACGCCGGAAAACGCGGAAAATTACAATACTTTTTATGGTACACCTTATTCTTCCACAATTAAAGCTGTTTTAAACGCTGAGCCTTCTATTATAAAAACATTTAACACATTAAATTACGAGGGTAGTCAAGCACACATAACAAATCCAATAGCAAATACAGATATCGATAACAACCCAATAATTACAATTCACAACGCGGAAGCTTGGAGTCTATCTGATCCAATTAGCAACTTTTACCCGAACGTAGATGGTTGGAAAGTTACAAGAATAGAAACAGATATGGACGCTGGAAGTTTACAAGATTTTGTTAAAAAAGAAGGTAAGTGGTTTGGGTATATCAAAGGTAAGCGTGTTGTGGCTGGTACACTAGATACCTCAAGGTTTAGCGTGCAGGGAATCGGTTTTGCTAGTAATATAATAGATATTATTTAACATGAAAAGAATAAGTAATTTACAAATAAACACAGCTGATATGCCTAACGCTGAAACAGCAAGGAGTTTTGTTGTTAATGGTGAGGTTGGTGCTACGTTTACTATGGTAGCTCTTCAGGCTGGCACTCAAAAGTATTATAACTTTATCAGCGGAGAGTTTGAGAATGGTCACCATTCAGGTAGTAACTTGATAGTGACGTTGAGTCAGAAAAGATACCATAATAACATAGTTTTTCCAGAAGGTTCTGGTGATTATGTTGTGAAATTAATACCCTCAGAGAACACTATCATTCAAGCGGGTGTTATAACGAAATCTATCACAAAACTAGGTACTAACGCTACAATAACATTCGCGGCTAGTACTAATAACACTGTTAACTATGCAACATTTCCGACCACAGCCTCTACCGGAAGCGTTAACGCTGTCAGCAATGTTAGTTTTAATTGGGATGTCAACAATTGGAATGGAGCGGCTGACGCTGGTAGTTATGGGTTTAAAGTTGACGAAACTAGACCTACTATACCTGAATCTTACTGGTATTTTACAACCACAGAAGCTGTCGCCGATAATCCAGCTGGGGACGGCGAAGACAGCGCTACCGTAACTGTTGCCGATGTCACTGATCTAGGTGTTGGAACAGAGTTATACTACCACAAAGCAACAACTGTACCAACAAACAAGGCTGGTAGTGCTGTTGGCACAACAACTATAACAGCTATTAATGCTGAAACTAAAACGATCACCTTCTCTCAAGCCGTTGCTTTTGAGGATAGTGAGACTATGACATTTAGGGCATACGGTGGAAGTGCGATAAATAACGCTATTGCTGTAGATTTACAATTTAACTCCACGACGTTGCAAACAACAACATTAACACAAACCGTTAGAGGTGATTCAAGTGCGTCAACAACAATAACACTAAGCGATACGCTAGGTATATCTGGTGGTAGCACGATAAGATACAGGGGTTTAAATGTTAATAACACATCTAACAACCGTGTTGTTTCTGTCGCTACTCCAGATCCAAATGGAGTAACTGGCGACGGTGCTATAACAGTGGAGTTAGCACAAACCTTAAGAACTGGAACGATTTTAACTTTCACTAATGTTTACAAAACAATAAATTTAACTGGAAGTATTACCGTAAATAAATATCCAACCTCTAACAGGAATATATACTTCGATATAGATAAAATAATAACAGCAGGAACTCAATCTTAATAAATATGGCGTTAAAACAAATATACCTTGATTACGAAACTAATTCCTCGTTACAACTTGGAGATTCAGTATATTATGCACAAGCTGATAACCATGGCGTGCTAAGTGAACCGCTGTTAGCGGGTACACTAGTGGAGTTTACTACTAGTGGAGCGATTATCGTGGACGTAGTTGGTGGGGTTGTGATTCCTACTAACGCCTTTATTCTATTTTCAAAACCAATTCAAATAAACGAATCTAGCGTTAAGGGATACTACGCAGATGTTACTTTGGAAAACCATTCTAATAAAAGAGCAGAATTATTCGCCCTTAGCTCGGAGATAGTTCCTAGTAGTAAATAAAGAGCAAAAAGTGTGACTATAATAATTATAAATAAAAATTTAAAATATGATTTGGGGAGCAGTTATAGGTGCCGCAGCTAGCTTGTGGTCCGCAAATAAAAGTAGAAAAGACGCTAAAAAATCATCAAACGCTGCTTTGGAGTACCAAAGAGAGCAAGATGCTCTTTTGGAGGCGCAGAAAGATGAGTATAGAGCGATTGAATTTACAAATCCTTATGCAAACATGGAGAACGCTTATGGTGGATTGCAGACTGATTTTAGTAATCTAGCCGCTGGCGCTAAAAACGTTTACGCTGGTGCTGAAAATATGTATGCTGGCTTAGAGAACATGTATGAAGGTATGGAAAACCGTTTTGAAGACATGACGGTTGACATGCGTGCTGCGGACTTTCAAGCTCAGCAAGGACAACAGCAAAGAGCAAATATATTACAAGGATTAAGAGGTGCTGCAGGAAGTTCTGGTGTTGCTGGTTTAGCGCAATCACTAGCAAACCAAGGTGCTTTACAATCACAACAAATCTCCGCTGGTATCAGTCAACAAGAAAGACAAAACCAAATGCTAGCAGCGCAAGAGGGTTCTAGAATAGACATGACACAGAGAGGTGCTGGAATGCAGCTGCAACAATTACAAGCTCAAGGCGCTATGCAAACTCAACAAATGCAAATGGCTGGAGCTTCTGAACTTCAAAAACTACAACTAGCAGGTGCTGGTCAAGCAAGAGCATTGGGTGTTAGTAGAGAAAACTTAATAGCACAAGGTGCTTCTGCGGCTGATATGGCAGAAAGAGCTGGTAGCGCGATGTTACAAGAAGCTGAAATGAGTAGACAAGCTACGTTATTAGGAATGCAATATGGACAATCATCGGGAGCAAATAGTGCTTATCAACAAACTCTAATGAATCAGCAATACGCTAACCAATCAGCGAATCAAATGACTATGAGCGGTCTAACTGGTCTAGCCGGCGCGGTTGATTGGGGTAGCCTTGGTGGTGGTGGAGACACTCAATATGATTGGCGAAACGCAAGTATTACTGGTAACCCTGTTGGAGGAGCAGACTCTCGTTTTCAAAGCCCTAGATTACAAGTACCATTCATATATTAAAATAAATAAATAAAAAATGGCAAAATTATACGGAACAGCAGACCCAACGTTAGTATCAGCAGCATTTAGGCATGGCCAATCCATGGTACCTAGTGACACAAGAGCGATAGAAGAGTGGAAGTTGAAAAACTTTGAGGAATTTACCACAGGTGTGTCAGAAGCTTTTGATAAGGTATACGCTGACAATAAAAAAACTATGGACCTGTTAACTGATTCCGCTGACAAAGCTTTAACAGTAATGGAAACAGGTGGTATGGCTAATGATTACAATCTTGGGATGCATAATGATGTTGTTAACGGTTTTAAAGAAAGGTTAAAAGGTATACCAAAAGGCAGAAAAGGAGATTTAGATAGATCTAAATTGAGATCTGAAATGAATAATTATTTATCTAATATACAGGGTGGTGAAGAAATGTTTATTGGTATGACACAGAACGCTGCTAATAGCCGTCTTTTAACTGACCTAGGAGATGATAGAGCTAAGCTTTTTAAAGCAATACTAGATGACCATAACAACGGAACATCACTTACAAAGCCCAAGTATGAGAAAGGAGATATAGTGTATACTCTACCCGGTACAAATGTTAAAATGACGATGCGTGATATTAACGAGGGATTATCTACTTACGATCCAAAATATTTAACTGGTATTAATAAAATGTTAACAGACTTTAAAGCAGAGGGAAAGGCTAAAGGTACAAAGTGGAGTGCTGACGATGCTGTTAGATTTAAAAATAAACTTCAGTCATCTATAACTAGTTGGGACGAGATTAGAAATATCGGTCAAGAAAAGTTTGGGAAGATGAACTACACGTTTGAACAGGTTTTAACAGGTCAAGCTAAAGATGTTGATGGTAAAATAAACACAAGCGCTTTAGAAATGGTGTATTCAGAGTTAGAAGCTTTAGGTAGTATTGATGTAGATAACGACGGTGATATTGATGATACTGATAAAAGTTTACTTGCCGAAGCGAAGAGAAAGGGAGAAGTGTATACTGACTCAGGTAATGGAGTTTCGCTTATAGATATATTAAAGAAAGACAAACAAAAATATAGAGATGTAATGGCTAATTTTTTAACTGAAACAGCGGTTAAAGATTTTTATGGTCAAGGCACTGCTCAGTTTAAGG
>Ga0098060_1000777_pt1 | contig 13636 bp, 14 predicted proteins | sample 21_taG_FD_77063 | JGI IMG/M metagenome (GOLD analysis project Ga0098060, IMG submission 77063) | Marine viral communities from the Subarctic Pacific Ocean - 21_ETSP_OMZ_AT15319 metaG | ecosystem: Environmental > Aquatic > Marine > Oceanic | place: Pacific Ocean | collected 2015-01-19 | reverse complement strand
CTCTGTACTGGAACCTGCCTTTACCAGATCTTTTTTCTTGTAGAACATGCAACCTAACATTGCAATCTCTGAGAATTCTAGTGCCATGATCAGCGCCTCCTTAGAATGATGCCGAGTTTACGAGCAATCTCGCCCGCCCGGTCCAGTCGTTTTCCTGATTCCTTTATCTTCAAGTATCTGTCACGCATGATCATGTAAAAATCGCCGTTAACGGCAGCACCCTTGAGTCTTGCGAACACAAGGTCCATAAAGTTCTTCTTTGCTCCCTGTGCAGATTTGATAATCACTTCATCGGGGAGCGTTCTTGCTCTGTTCTTATTCTGTTGTATCGCCACATCAACATCGGTGTACACGAAGATGATGTGCATGTTCTCTGGTTTGTACCCTGCACCATACAACCTCTTCGAGAACTTCTCAATCTCCCCAGCAAACGAGAAGGTACGATCGAACAGCAAGTTCGGTAGTAAATCGGGACTTCTCTTGTCTAGCGAGAATAGTTTCTTCGTCATCCTAGACGAGAGACGTTTGTTGAGCATCAAGGCGTGCATGATCTGTGAACCCTCGGGTGTGTTGGGATCAACTCCCTTGAGTTCTTCATATCCTTTGAACCCTGCCTTCGCTGCCTTCTGCATCAGTCTCTTTACATCGTCTGGGTTGACTGTCTTATACTTGGACACATCAATCAGGTTTCTGATTGCGGTAGACTTACCACTAGCAGCACCTCCAACTAGGAAGATGATCTGTCCATAGTTTGCACCTTTGTTTGGTGAAATAAACGCTTCTGCTAAGGATCTTCTAAAACTTCTCATCTAAACATTGCCATGGTCGCACCAATCTCGGTACGTTTACCAGTAGTCTTTCCTTGTATCATTCTACGGATTGCATCGCCCTCTAGAACCTTGATCGCTTTGTCTTGAACATCTTCGAATGGGCCTCTGTAGTCTTGAACGTAAACTGCCTTGAGTTCTTTCCCTAGTTTACCAGCATCTTCGAGCATATTCAAGACTTTTCCTGCAAGTCTTTCGTTCATTTTCACGCCACTGACTTCACCGAAGTCACCGCCGGCGATTACTCGCACCCATCCTTTTTTCATTGCCATCTGTTCTACGCCCCTGTGAACATCATATGTTCCCATCGCCAATTGACGGAATGCCTTTCTGGCCTCCTTGTCTGGTTCGGGCGCGTCCATACCATCATACTCTTTCTCAAGTTCTGCGATGATCTTCTTCATGTCCAACCCAAATTTCTTGGGATCGCTGGCAATCATCTCGACATGATATGGATTCATTTTGTTGTGCAGGTGCATCTTCTTCGAACGAGGGTGTACCCAACCCTTGTATCCTAAAGCAAGAATGCCCTCGGTGTGTAATTTACACTCTGCAATGTATTGTTTGAATGAAAGCATATCAACCTCTTGTGATGTTTGTTAGTTTTTGCATTTGCAGATCACACTGGGTGACTCGCTGTGCGCCTGGCCAGTACAGATAGTCTTTCTCTGCATTCTTCTTCAGATTCTGGAGCAGTGGCATAACCACACTCTCGATCTCGTTCATCTTTGCTCTGAGCAATTGATCGTATTGATCCTTCACTTCGTTCGCACCTTCACAAGTAGAGTTGATCTGTAGAATCAGATCCAACTTCTCTTGCATTCCACGGATTTCTTCTGCCGAAGCAGATTCTACCTCTGGTTCTGACGGACCCAGAATAGAACCAAGTTCGTCTTCGTTGACGGCAGTAAACCCAAAATCAAATGGTTCTTCTGTAGACATAGTTTTCTCCCTAGTATATAATATGTATAAATAACAGTGCATGAAGTCAATGAAACAGTACATTCTGGAAGCGAAGTTTGGTCACACCCTTTGGATTGATCCCAAAGGTAAAGTGTACGATATGAACAGTCGTAAAGAGATTACGCATCCCAAAGGACATCCATATACGCACTATGATTGGGTTGCCGCAAACTTCACCAAGTATTTTGGCAAGACTGAACCAGATAACATGGGCAGAGTTGTCTATGACGCACCCCACGAAAAGGGATGGGCAAGAGTACGAAACAACCCACGCGAGATTGATGTCGAAGTAAATCTTTCTAAACTGACACGATCACAGAAGAAGACACTACAAGATATCGTCGATGCTGGACCTGAGTATGGTAGCAAAGGAATAAACCGTCCCATGTATGTCGATGCATGGAAAAAGGGCAAAACAAGTCGTTCTGGTGATAAATCATACAACGACTACGAAGAGATCCGGGCATTCCTCGGTGAAGTATATGCAGACTCGGGCCTCGGTAAGTGGTTCGGCAAAGGTGGTAAGGGTGGATCATCGAAGGGTGGTTGGGATCGATACAACACCAAGGGCGAGAAGGTGGGTAAGTGTGGTGACTCCAAACCCGGTGAAGGCACACCCAAGTGTCTATCCAAAGCAAAGGCAGATAAACTACGCAGACAAGGTGGCAAGAAAGCAATCGGTAATGCTGCGAAAAGAAAGAAAGCACAAGACTCGGTGCGGGATAAACCCGGAACTGGCAACAAACCAATCAACGTGTCCAATCGTATAGATAAGGACAAGAAAAAGAAGGGTATTCAGGATAGCGTTATGAAATCATTCAAGAATTATATCAGCGAGAAGAACGTACCAACCGATCCTGCTAAGTGGGCAGCATCAAAGGCGGCAGCAAAGTCCAAGTTTGATGTATACCCTTCTGCATATGCAAACGCATGGGCATCGAAGGACTACAAGAAGAAGGGTGGAGGATGGAAGAAGGCCACCAAGGAGTCAATCGAACTCGATGAAAAAATGAAGTATGATCCAAAAGCATATTATCTCCTACTCAAAGGAAAAGTATACGGACCATACAGAAACAGTGACAAGGCATTATCCGACTCGGACGGTGACGGCGAGATCAAGTTAGGGAAGGAATTGACATCTAAAGAAAAGATGAAGTTAGAGTCAGTCGAAGAGGGATGTGGTTGCGACGGAACCAACGAAGCAAAGACTGCCGCATGGAGTCGCAAAGAAGGACAGAACTCCAAGGGTGGACTAAACGCCAAGGGACGAAAATCCTACGAGAAAGAGAATCCCGGAAGTGACTTGAAAGCACCAGTATCTGCCAAGCAGGCCGCGAAGAGCAAAGGCGGTAAAGCAGCAAAGAGAAGAAAATCGTTCTGTGCCCGGATGGGTGGTATGCCCGGTCCCATGAAAGATGACAAGGGTAAACCTACCAGAAAGGCACTCGCACTCCGTAAGTGGGACTGCTAATAATTCGGCGACAACACAACGGCGGAATCAGATGCCGGAGAATCTGATTAACAGTTTAGGCAGGAAACCATCCCATAGGATGCCATCCGCGCCATGAAAGGAGACTGTTAAGATGACTTACACACCAGAGAACGAAACAGCAATTGCGTATTGGACGAGGCCACAGTACATTGACGTAAGTGGTAAGACGAAAATTGGCGTAGCAGCATACGCCCTCGAAGGAATCGAGAAGGTAGAGTTCTACCTACAATATGCTGACAAGATCCCAACACAACTCAGTGGTGATTTCAATCTAGACGGCAAAGTAAACGTCGATGATTTGAACTATATCCTCGCAAACTGGGGAACAGTTGGACCAATAGATCTCATCAAGGTACTCTCTAACTGGGGAGCAGAACAAGAAGACTCTGATCTTCTTGGTGTTGCTACAGAAGAACGTATCAACGAAGAGACCGGTGAACTCGAATGGTTCTTTGAATTCAACCCAGTTCAGTTCACCCACGGAGAGAGACTTCGCATCTGTGCAAAGGTCTATCCAAAGGTTGGTATCCCACTCAAACTTGAAGGATCATTCCTTGACTACCCATCAATCTGTGGACTCGATGTGTTTCCTGATAATCAGACATGGGGACCAGACTACGATCCTGCACTCTATGTAAGTGGTACAGGTAGTGATAGAACTGGTGATGGTTCTAGAGAGAATCCATTTGCCACTATTCATTGGGCAGCATACTACGATCTTGTTAAGAGTGACACCAACGCAGGTCGTGTGATTAAACTACTCGAAGGCGAACACAAACTCGCATCGAACAGTGAAGATCGTGATCTACGAACTGTGAACTCTTCGGGCATGAAGGATGATCAGTGGGTGACTATCGAATCCGCAGTCGATCCAGAACTATGCCCTATCGTTGGACAGCACAACGGCACATGGAAGTGTAAACTATACTTCAAGAATGTCCACATCGTACCCACTACAGTGGAAGATGGTGCTGAGATGTTCAATGGCGGAAGACAGAGCATGTACTGCTTTGACAACTGCCTGATCGAAGGAAAGAGTAGAGAGTCAGGCAGTGCAATGACGAAGAGTGGATCGCACATCTTCTCGATCGGTTCCACATGGAAGCGACACTTCCAACCCGCGATGCGTATCGTTGACATTCAGTCACACTATGATCTCATCGTTGGTGACATCATGCTCACTGGATACACTCACCTCGCCTCTGGTGTAACGACATCTCGTCACGGATTCTTCGTCGATGACGATGGTACTCCACCACCAGCAAGTGGAGTCCATGTAGACTTCATTCAGACACACACTGGCGGAAGATACGACGAGAAAGTTATTCAAGAGAATATCATCATACGATATTGCACGGAGTGGACACGAAGTGGCGGACAGCAATTCTTCGGTGCGTTCGGAAGAAACGATGTAGAGGAATCTGAATTCAGAAACTTCGCGTTCGTAGGAAACCGACTTGCCCATTGGGCAGGGATCGATGACGAGTTCTACCCCGGAGCAAGAGAAGACGATGGTGGACACACCGATGGCAAGGGTACTCTCAAGGTCGGACGAGCAAGAATGTTTGCATGGGGTGTACACAACACTCGCAACTGCCTGTTCCAAGACAACTTCATGTTCGGTAAGGGTAACTGGAATGGTATTGCCACTAAGAACAAGTACACAGGAGAAGAAAAAGTAGTTTCATACCCATTTGAAAATGGTTATGGATCTCCCATGTACACCAACGTCATGTGGCGAGACAACTACCGTACACCAGACAAGGACGAGTATTTCATGCCGACTCCTGATGCTATAACAGGACAAGGACAGGGTACACCAGAGGAACTTCGATTCGATCCTGAAACGATGACTCTGCCTTGGACGAGTCCTGCTACGGGTGTTCACTACGAAGGAGACGCATCGAAGTTAGCAAGTCACAAATGGGGTGACTATGCAAACAACGATGATCTACTGGAGAAATGGGACAACTAAATACTTTCGTCACTTCCATGACGTATCTCTGCACGCCGGCGAGGAAACTCGCCGGCGTTGTAGTTATAAATAGACTGTCACCATGTGGAGAAATAAGATGACAAAAAAGACAGTGAATCTAAGTGTGGAACAACCCGGTATTGAAATGAAAACCGGACTCAAGACATCGGAATTTTGGGCAACTGGTGTGATCACCGGAGTGCCTCTCGTTGGTGCGTTAGGATACTTCGACAAGGAACCCATGACTGAACTGGGTGAGATGGCAGCATGGATTGCTGCATCTATCGTAGTATCGACGTACATCTTCTGTAGGAGTTGGTTGAAGAGAACCGAGATCTTGCATGGGGATACGAATGAAAAAACCACTCGCTAGTCTCGCTCTAGTAGGAGCAGCACTCATGTCCAGTAAAGTAACGGCACAAGACATAACCTTCCCAGTTGTGTTCTCTGATGTCAACATCACATATGATGGACGCACTGGTGTGGGACAAGTCCTCCCGGATGATATCCGCGAGAGGACTGGTGTCGTTGCTGTGCTATCAAACACCAAACAAACGTACATCTTCTTCGACAACTCGAAGCGAGGACAGGAAGTGTACAATCGTTTACCCTCTGGTGAACCAGACGGCGATTCGTTTGAGGTGATGATAGGACCGAACGAGTACAATGCCTATCGGTACTACACTTCGAGATCCCGTGGAAACTACTTCTACATGAAGAGGCCCAACCAACCGGGATTTGATACGGTCATTCGTGACTCGTACAAGGGTAAGACGATCGAGGTGAAGATCAAACAGAATGTGTCTGCCATTCTCCTCCACGAAGTCAATGGGTATCGATTCAACCTATCTGGACTGGACGAGAACAACATCTACACGTTCACCTATGAGGATGCACCGTACACACGTTTCGGTATATCCACGATCAAGGTAAACGCAGACAACAAGGTAGTCATCGACTTCAATACGGTAGAGGATAGACATCGATATGCCGCAATGGTAGAGGTTGCATCATTCAATGGTACGCTGTTGGGTGAGATGATCGTACCAGAAGGCGACGACGATGCCCTCATGTACGAGATCGCCCTGCCTGCCATACCCACTGAACCATTCAATATTGTTTTCACTACTTCTAGAACCTTATGACTTCAAGCATTTTTATAATGATAATGGGAATTTGCCTTATGAGTGGCCCTCCTTGCCTACCAAAACTCACAAACAATCTGCAAACGGATAGATCAGCAGCAGAGGACGGGTTGACTCATACCATAGGCAGTAGAACTCTCCCGAGTGGTAATATCATAGAGGTGAACTACAAGGACAACCGGAACACGTTCACCGATCAGTTTGCGGCATTCGGTACGGTTACTCTGACGAACGTCACAGACAAACCCAGAAAAATTCGCTATCGATACCGAGGTGCATCTGCGAAGAGAACCAAGGGAGCAATCGGTACGCCCTTTATCATCTCACCAACGACTCAGGATGGGTTCTCTCTTGACGTATGCATAGACGAGATAGATGGAGTGGTGATGAGTGTTGTTGCACCACAAATACCCGCAGAAACCACTAAAATCATAGACTTTTCGATCCTTGTAACATTCGACGAATCCGTAAACCAATGGGATCGGAACGATGATGGTGTAGTGGACACCACGGACTTGGCACTGCTGATGGCCATCGGGGGAATCGATACACAAGGAATAAACATGTGTGTATCTCTCATGGACTTTGCTATGCCCGAAGCACCAGAAGAACCAGTCGAAGAGGAAGAAGAACCAGTCGAAGAGGAAGAGGAAGAGGCAAACACATCCAGTGAGTACCCGATCGAGATCCGCTTCACGATGAACGCACTACCAAACAACGACAACAACGACAATCACTATGGTATACCGATGGAAGACATCACGTTCGAGACGATTGCCGGTCCTCTTGTACTCGCAGGAGACACTGGTGCTGCCGGCGAAGTTGGATTCGTCGCAAACTCATACGGGTATTCGAGTATCAATGTCAAACCATCGGATGAAGAACAAACAACGGCAGAGTGGGTGCTTGCCAATCCCGATACCAAATGGAAGGCCGTACTCATGAGAGACGGTGAGATACTCAAGACGGTAGAAGAATCATCCATGAATCCACCAGACAACACCAATCACTATGGTGATGGTGTATGGTTCCGAAAGGTATTGAATCAGGACGAGTATCAGATAGGGGACGAATGGATACTCTATGGATACTAGCGTCCGGTGACTATATCTCGATTGTGGACCTGATGCAGATCATTGAACCGAGGTAGATCGCGGTGAACCAACTTGTATTCAAGAACACGAGCAATATCCTTCTTCACAATCACTGCCGAATCATATGCAGTGAGATCAAAGAACGAGTAATACCAGTTTTCAAGATTGGGTAATGGTTCTTCATTGTACATATGCCCACCACACGGATGCCATGCCGATCCCGTATATGAACCAGCATGTGACTTTCTAAATGTGGTACGGATTGCCCCAAGACGCATCGCAAGTCGCCCTTCACCATAATATGCCACGCGATTCGCAATACCATTTTCAGAAATATCATCAACATGTGTAATCCTATACACACCAATATTAAATTTTCTATTTGCCCCACGACCATTCCTTGCCGAGTTACCCTGAGACATTCCAACGGTAGGTGTATTCATATGCACCCAAGGAGACCAAGGTAAATTACCAGAAGAATCCATATCAAGAAGATCATCACAAACCTTTGCTAAAGGGGTAGCATATGATTCATGTGCATCGTTTAGGGTATGGATACACTCGGAAAGGGTAATGTGTTCATTGAGAGACATAATGTAGTGGGTTTCTGTGGGGGAAAGTGTTGGAAAATGGGTATTAAAAAAAGCACTATTTTAATAGGTTTTGCGGTGTAGAAGGGAGTCACCGCCGGTGTTTGAGACCATAGCGTCCTGCACGGTTCTGTTGTGCGGAATCGAGAGTCCATTGATCGCGTTTCGGGACTATCTTCTTCATACGCTCCATGACCTCATTGAATCCCGGTGCCACGCTGTCTGCACTCATGGTGGTGTCTACTGCCCCTGATGGTGCTTCGATGAACCCCCTTCTAACGTCACTCTTGCCGCATTCAGGACACGGTTCAGCACACGGTTCATCCCGTGCTGATATAGAACTGAACCTGTCGAAGATGTGTTCGCAGGCATTGCATTGGTAATCATAAGTCGGCATTCTGTTTCTCCTCTGTTCTCACTAGGTACGTCATACCCTTCAGGAAAGACTTGGGGATCTTCTCTAGGGTACTACACTCGTCCGGTCCAATCGTACTCAGTAGGGCAATGTGTTCATCCCCTTCATGTACGAGATACCCTACCGTTCTCATGGTAGGGCAGGCCTTCTTAGCGTAACGAATGAGTTCCTTGGTATCGTTCCAACCGATCTCACCCTTTTCTTCTGCATCCAACCAAACTACTTCTACTAGTGGATACTGTTTCATATTGATCCTTCGCTTCACGGGGTTTCTCCTTATATGTAGGGTGATTCTCAGGCGAGGTGGTCGATCATTCGGTTGAGCATGAGTCGTGAGGACTTGCTGCCGGCGGACGACTTGACGAACGTGTTCTTGATCTTGGTGAGACTCGCGTCGTCGTCCAGATCAGCGATGTCCACCTGCTCCACCTTCTTCTTCGCAGCGATGATGAAGTATTCGTCGTAACCGTCTTCGGTGGTGGAGACGAATCCTTCCTTCTTGAACTGGTCAAGACATGCATCGTAACCCATCTTGGAGAGATCGTCGTAACGGTTCACCAGCGAGTAGACTGCACGCTTCGGGGATGAGGGTTCGAGGAAGATACCGACGATGTTCACACCAGTCTCGTCCCGAAGGTAGTTGAGCAGGTTGCCGGTCATGCTGTCGTAGCAACTGTTACCAGCGTAGGTAGCACCGTTTCGCTTGTTGCGAAGGATCGGAGTACCCCACTCGTGGTCCTTCTGCCGTCCCCAGTGGTTTCCGTTGGAGCAACCATCGGTGATCACCGTGAGGTTGACGATGTTGAGATCGTTTGCTGCACGGAAGGCAGGAATGATCGCGTTCAGGGTAGCCAGTGCTTCGTCGAGAGGAGTACCGGAAAGTCCGAAAGCGTAGTCCATCGGACAGTTGAGATTGTATCCGTGCGATCCGTGGACGGCAGCGAGCATCATCATGTGCTTCAGTCCTGCCTTGTACTGGAGCGTGTTCATGCGGGAGGACATGAGGTTCAGCATCTGGAAGTTGTTGTTGAAGACACAATCCTCATCGTTCCACTTCGTGGATCGCTCGTCGTCCCCGCGACCGTACGAGTAAGTCGAATTCTCGAAGTCGTTGTTGGTGAACCCGTAGACTTCGAAAGGAATCTGAACCTTCTTGCAGAAGAGAACGAGTTGCACCATCTGTTCGATGGTTTCACCCATGCATTCACACATGGAACCGGACCAATCGACGAGGATGACCAGTCCGTGGTTCTTACCGTTCGGGGTGTCTTCAGCACGAAGGAAGATGTCTTCGGTGAACTTGTAGTTCACGAGCGATTCCATGTCCAGTTCACCAGTCGAAGAGATCTTCGTCTGTCGATCGACTTCAGCACGCTTCTTCATCTCGAACTGCTGTGCCATCTGGTTCACGGTCTTCGTGGATCCGTTGATGAACGATCCTGCCTTGCTGAGGAAGGTATCGACTTCTTCTGCATTGGCAGCGTTCCAACCATTGAACATGGTATCGAGTCGCTTGTGGCAGTCCTTGAAGTCGATCACGATGTTTTCGACGTTCGCTTCGGGCATATCCCGGTAGACGTAGCGTTCGGTGGACTGGTCACCCGATTCGTTCGCAAGATTGCGGTCGAATGCATCCTGCGTAGTGATGTTGGAATCACCTTCACCGGCACCGCTGGTGGAAACGATGTCCGAGTCGGCAGACTCACCATCGTCGGTGTCGTCGTCCATACCAGCACCAGACTCGGAACCTTCGTCCGAATCGGTGGATTCGTCGTCACCAGAACCGGATCCGGTTTCGTCACCGTCTTCGTCGGTGTCTTCACCCTCACCGGATCCACCCTTACCGTCTTCACCCTCTTCGGTTCCTTCTTCGTCAGAAGGAACGCTGCCGTTCGCGGAAGGTCCGTCTTCGTCCGAATCCGCAGCGTCCGGGGTCTCGACTCCACCGTTTCCGGTATCGCCCTGTTCGTTTTCGTCGCCGGTATCGGGAGTCTCGTCCTTCATAGCGTCACGAAGATCGATAGCGATTTCGATGACATCGGCAAACGTCTTCGCAGCGTCGATGCGGTCGATCCAGATCTGTTCGTCAGCAGCGAACGGAATCGTTTCGACGAATCCGATCTTGTAGTGCAGATTGATGCGGTCACCGATGGACAGCGAAGAGATATCGCGTTCGGCAATCTCGAAGAGGTCGCGTTCGTGCAATTTGCGATATCCGTCGAGGAAGTCGCGTCGAGCGCCCGGGAACTTCGACTTGATCATGCGTTCAATGCGGGCATCTTCGACGATGTTGCAGTAAACGCGAAGCGAAGAACCGTGTTCGTCGCAAGCGTCCCGCCATTCACCGAACGGAGTGTAAAGGGCATGAGCGATCTCATGGAACGTCAGCATATGACGGATGTCGCGGGTCATGTCGTCCCATACGGGCATCGTGAGGGTACGCGAACGAAGATCGAACGATGCCGTACTCGCGTTCGGATCGTGCTGGACATGGATTGATTCCTCAGCAGCAAGGCGGGCGAGGAGGTCGTCAGAACGGTTAGAAATTGCTTGAATCATACCCCAATTATACCATATATGGGGGCAAAGGCAACCCATTTACACTATTTTCTTCAAAATGGGGACAAATTGTGGATAACTTTCTAAGTCCTGTAACGGCAAGGGTTTAGGCATGGTCCGATAGTCCACAAGGTTATCGGAACTACTATCCACCTAAGTCCAGTAATAACAAGGACTTACGATCGAGGGCGAAAAAAGTCCACCAATTTGCTCGAATATCGTCCAAATGGGTTGTATTCCGCCGCCGTTGTGGTATAATTAGGACATGCGGGAAACGATCCCGCGAAAATGAACCTCCGAACAGGAACCAAACACTTGACTCCGAAACAGTCTGAATTCGTCTCCGCTTGTGCCGCTGCTGGTCTTACTTCTCCCGTCTCCCGTGCGGATCTCGTCGATGTTGCCAAGTCGCTTGGTAGCAACTACGCTCCCGCGTGGATCGTGAAGGATGCGAACCGCAAGGCAGGACGAGGACTCTTCGATCTGCCGGAGATCACTGGGGACAATCTGCCCGCAGCACCAGCACCCCGCCCTGCTGCTCCTGCGAAGCGGGTTGCTCCTGCCGCTCCTGCTCCTGCTCCCGTTCCTGCTACCGTGAACATGGTTGCCGGACCTTCGGTTGCTGCGATGGACGGATCGGAAGCGTGCGTTCCTGCCCGCCAGAAGACGTATGTCGAGTGGGGTAACTACTCCGACATCGAAACCATCGTGCGTAGCGGTATGTTCTGCACGACCTATGTCACTGGACTTTCCGGAAACGGTAAGACCACGATGATCGAGCAGGTTTGTGCCAAGAACAATCGTGCATGGGTTCGCGTGAACATCACGAAGCAGACGAACGAAGACGACCTCATGGGTGGTTTCCGTCTGATCGATGGTGAGACCGTGTGGGTGGATGGACCCGTTACCGTTGCTGCCAAGTCGGGTGCGGTTCTCTGTCTCGACGAAGTGGACCTCGGTGGTGCATTGATGATGTGTCTGCAACCGGTCCTCGAAGGAAAGTCCTTCTATCTGAAGAAGATCCGCCAGTGGGTTACTCCTGCTGCCGGTTTCACCGTCTTCGCTACTGCGAACACGAAGGGCAAGGGTTCTGACGATGGACGATTCGCTCATACGAACGTCCAGAACGAAGCGTTCCTCGATCGTTTCGCCATCACGATGGAACAGGACTACCCTACCGTGGCAGTCGAAAAGCGGATTCTGAACAAGGTGTTCAAGTCGCTTTCCATCGACGATGCCGCATTCGCTACGCATCTCGTCAAGTGGGCAGACATCACCCGAAAAGCATTCAACGAGGGTGCTATCGGGGAAGTGATCTCGACTCGACGACTCGAAACCATTGCCAAGTCGTATGCAATGTTCGGGGACAAGAAGAAGTCGATGTCCTACGCTCTCGCACGTTTCGATGCCGAAACGAAGGAAGCATTCATGGACCTGTACGAGAAGATCGATGCAGATGTCCGTGAAGATTCCGATGCGTTTGCAACTTGCATCCGCGTGAACCTCGGTGCCACCTTCGAACAGAAGGATGAAGTCAAGCGACTCGGTGCCAGGTGGGACAACCAGAACCGAACGTGGTACGTCAGCGGTGATACCTACCGTGCCGATACCGAAACGTGGAGCAAGTACGCTCCGACCGCAGTCACTGAGAACACCGAAGACTGCCCCTTCTGATTCTGTTCATAGGAGAATACACATGAACAACAACACCAACAAGATCGTGGTTCTTACACCTTCGCAGATTTCTTTCCTTCGTGAACTGATTGCCGATGGCATTGTGGGATGCGAGTTCTCTAGGGACAACATGCGTCCCACGATGATTCGCTTGGGACTGGGATGGCCCCCGGCATGGATCGTGAAGGACATGGATCGTCGTGTGTCTCGTGGTCTGTACCGTGTGGATGAGATGGATGACGTTCGAGCATTGATTGCTCAGGAGGTTGCCGACTCGCTTGGTACTGCTGTCGTCGATGCTGCCGAACGTGCTGCCTCGAACATCCGCCCGTCTGAACGTGCGACTACCGACTTCGACCGTGCTATGCAGACGGAAGATCCGCCAAAGTATGGGTATACCATGATGGACGATGAGGGAACCGAATACAAGTGTGATCAGCAGGGCAACCCTGCCCCCGCTGAAGTCGTCTGAACAGTGCCACGCGACTTGGGACCCCTATGGGTTCCATCGCGTAGCAACCGGATCCTATTTTTCTCCGGTCAGGATTTTCGACTTCGTACCCCCGGAGTCCCATTTCAAAATTTTTTTCGGCAAAATTTTTACTCTCTCAGGATCGGCATAAATGCACGGTAAAAACTGGTACAGCGACCCCAACAACAAATACCCATTCGATCTGTTCTTCGATCCCGCAGAACCAGATACACCCATCGACGGGTACAAAGCACACTTTCTCGTCAAGTGGAAGATCACAGAGGAATGGAGAGTCCCACAGATTCTCGTCCGGTTCGTCCACTACAAGTCCGTGATCGAAGTGGTCACTGTCCACTACACTGCACGTTCGGCAGAGGGACACTACCAACCGTGGTCTGCATGGGACGGATGTACTCTCACAGGAGATCCG
>Ga0098060_1000776_pt1 | contig 13644 bp, 7 predicted proteins | sample 21_taG_FD_77063 | JGI IMG/M metagenome (GOLD analysis project Ga0098060, IMG submission 77063) | Marine viral communities from the Subarctic Pacific Ocean - 21_ETSP_OMZ_AT15319 metaG | ecosystem: Environmental > Aquatic > Marine > Oceanic | place: Pacific Ocean | collected 2015-01-19 | reverse complement strand
CTCATTGGAGTCGCGCCTCCACGCCTCGATCAGCCGCCTTGCCTCGGCCAAGGAGGCGAACCAGTTGATGTTGAGGCACTCGTCCCGGAGCGATCCATTGAAGGACTCGACCTGAGCCCCAAGCGTCCCTCATTCATTTCGAGAGTCTAGCCCTTTCTGAACCGCTCCCAAAATTGCCCTCATTCGGGGCTGGAGTATTTGGCGCTTCCTTACCTCTACGGGCTGGCTCTAACGAGGCGATCCATCAGTGCTGGTTCAGGCATTTTGCCCTGAGCCGGCCATTGAATGACTCGATGAAAAGTCATTGTCTGTCGTAAGCGCCACACTGCTCCCCTCGTGCGGCGCATGAGGTGAATGTGGCAAGAGTCCGCCGATCGTTAGAGTCGGACGGTCCAATTGGGAGCAGACGGCAAAATGGACGTCCTGAGGCGCCCCCAATGGGTTCCGAGATTATTGGGAGAGTCCGTTGGTTGAATAGCTCAAAGCGTGTTGGTTGGCGAGCGCGCCGAGCCCGGAGCCATCCCAAAGCTCAGGCGCTCGGCGCGCGCCTGTCGGCGTGAGGCCGCGGGTGCAGCAGGTCATCTAGCCCGAGCGCGCGTTGTGCCCGTGCGGCTGCGGCGAGATGGCCAGGATTGGCCAGGACGTCAGCGAACGGCTGACGCGCCTGGAATGACCGCAAGGACCGTGGAAGCTCGTCCAATGCTGGGTCCATCTGCGCCGAAGGTTCGTGAAGCTGGCGCGCAACACCAAGTCCCCGATCGCCGAGGCCGCCGTGCGCCAGTTCACTAAGCTATACGCCATTGAGGCGACGGTGCGAGGAATGACGCCACAAACTCGGATCGCCGCGCGACAACGGCACTCCTCCCCGATCATAGCCGCCTTGAAGCCCTGGTTTGAAAAGCAATTGTCAAGGGTCTCCTCCGGCTCTAAGCTGGCCGAAGACATTCTCTAAGGTCTTGCCCATTGGGAAGGGCTCACCCGCTTCCTGGCGATGGCCGGCTCGAGTTCGATACCAACCCGGTCGAAAACGCCATCCGGCCGATATGCCTAATCAGAAAAAATGCCCTGTTTTCTGGACACGAGATCGCGGCCGAAAACTGAGCGCTGCTCTCATCCGTCGTGGCCACCTGCAAGCTCAACGACGTTAATCCCATTGCCTACCGCGCAGATACCTTCGACGCCATCATCAACGGCCATCCGCAGAGCCAGATCGAGGAACTCATGCCCTGACGATTCCGGAAAATGTCATGCCTAAATCCGTAGGCGATCGGCGAGGCGCTTACTGTCTGTCGGTTTTCCGGGCCGTGAGGCGTCCAGCGTCACATTGTTTGGATGTGCCTATAGGTCGAAGTTCACGGGAGATGAACTCAGAGCCTTGGTCGACCCGGATCGTCTTCGGATAGTCAATCTTGCCGCACACAAGGTCGAGTTCATCTGACTTTAATCCGGTCTTTACAACGAACACCCACGCGGATTCTTTCGGAACTGTCGTCCAAAAATCGATGCCAGCTTTCCAGGCAACCTCAAACTGCTCCGGCCCGAGCGAGGAGTACGCAAGCACGTCCCGCTTTCTTGACTAAAAACCGATCGGCGCACCAGCACTTTTCATCGTCGAGACGCTTTTGGCGCCGAGAGGTGACCAGACGTCGGGTGTCACCTTTCCCCTGCAATACACCTTTTTAAGTCCTCAAAGCTTGTGGCCAGCCTCGATTCCATTGGGCACCCCCGTCAAGCGTCCTGCATCAGGTCAATTCATCAGTAATGGTGATACGCGATGAAGCCGCAGCCGGCCAGTAGAAGTTCTTTCCATTTCCAAATGAAGTGCCTCGCCCCTTGTTCCCGGCTAACGCCGGGTGACTTGGACGACACCTGCCGGACCTTGAAACCGTCCTTCCGAAGAATTTTTCCCGCCTCTGCGCGGCTCCTCCTGGATCATGTGTGGACACCCTGCGACCTCCGTATCAAATGGCTTCCATTCCAGCCAACAACCGAAAATGTTAATGTCATCATAGTGCTATCGCGTAGCAATAGTGCCCACCTTCATCCCGCACGGCCCGCCAGCCAGACCTTCAAACAGAGAAAAGTACCGTCACTTCCGCCGAAAGCCCCACACACCGCGGGCTTTGGCGCCAGGGCTGATCTCAGGCTCCGGGTCCGGAGCGAGTGCCACCCTCTCTTACGATCCGCTGGGGCGGCTGCAAAAGACGGTGATCCACGACACGGAGACGAACTTCCTGTATGATGGGGACGCACTGATCGCGGCATATGACATCACCGGCACACTGCTGCGGCGCTATGTGCATGGGTCGCGGGTGGACAGCCCTCTGATCTGGTATGACGGGAGCGCAGCAGATGATGCGCCTTTCGTTACGGGAGAAGGGCATGCGGAAAGTGGTATGGGTATCGATCCCGGTGCAGGTTTATTTTTTCATAGGATAAAACACGAGAGGTAGCGAGAGTGGATCATCTGAGTGGCGAAACCAGTTACACTCCTGGATTTCCCGGTATCTCGGACATGAAGCAGGACAACCGTTCTAAGTATGAGATCGAGTAAATGAAGTGGTACTTGGATACTTTTGGGAAAATTGGGCCTCCATTCGCATTGGTGGGCGTTGTTTTTTTGTCGACATTTTTTAGTTGGGGGCCGTTAAACGTTCTGCGACCATTTGCGCTTCCAAGCGCATTTCTGGTTTTTCTCTTTTACATCGTGTGGTGCGTGATGCGACCCAAGTAGCAAACTTGCGGGCATTGTCAGTGTAACTGGCATTGTCAACAGAATCGAGTTTGAGATGGTGCCCCCTTGAGCGTAGGCTCCAGAAATGAGCCAGAGCCTATTCCGCGATTTCAAAACGTCGCCATAGATCATCTAAATCGCGGTGATGATATATGTCCGCTTCCCGCTGTCGCTTCGAAATGTCGAGGACCTACTCCATGAACGCGGGATCGACATCGGCCACGAAACGGTCCGTCACTGGGTCGATCGGTTCTGTACCTACTTCGCTCACAGGATAATGGGATTGCCACGACATGAGCTTTGAACGACAGATTATCATCGTAGGGCACATTGCATTCTGGTGTATCTATGTATTTTCCTTAGTGTTTTTTGTTTTGCCAACTTGGGAATGGACTAGCGAGAGTTTTAAATCACACGGTCAGGAGATTTCGACCGCAAGTTTGGCTTCTCTATTAACTCCTCTATGGATGTTGATCGTCTTCGGTTGGTGCACGTTGTGCCAAGTATCAAGGCGACCGATTTCTATTCGATCAGTTTGGGCTGCCGCGGTGGCCATCGGAGCGAGCGGATTGGCAGCTGCTATCTATCTTTCAATACATCAGACGGCATTTGCCATGATTCCTGTGTTGGTTTGCTCATTGGTAGCGATAACTGTCGGCTATTGGAAGCACAGGTATTCTCAGGCTAACCGGGCTTGAGGCAGTGTTGTCAGCGAAAACGATCTTGAGGTGACCGATCCTAGTGATTAGCCTTCTAATCTGGCCAAGAACCCGTTCCTCTACTTCAAAACCTCTCCTGAGATCATTCAACTCGGCGTACTGATGTATGTTCGCTTCCCGCTCTCGCTTCGGATTGCCGAAGACCTTCTCCAAGAGCGCGGCATCAACATCTGCCACGAAAGTGTGAGGCTCTGGGTGGATCGGCTCGGGGCACCATCTCAATAGCTGGGCCAAAAATTCTCACCTGCCGTTCTTGAGGCGAGAGCGGGCGATGTCTCGCTTCCGGCGCATGCGAAGTCTTCAGAAGTTCGTTTCAATTCACTCCTCAGTGTACAATCACTTCAATCATCAAAAGAATATCGAGAGCAGGGCCAGGTTCAAATCGCTACGTGACGTCGCTCTTTTCGAATGGCGCGAGCTGATCGTTGCCTGAGACCTGTTGGTCCGCGAATAAAGGAGACTGGTTCGAGCTAGTCTGACAGCACCCTTTAACAACTGTTGAATACGGAGTGGTCATTTCAACGGCTGCGCTTTCACAGATCTAAACTACGCGCTGATAACTGTAGATTCCACTACAGGTGTCAGACATGCAAGACTATGGACCACCAGCTGCCCCACGACGTGCACGCACGTTTGTGATTGCCGCGTTGTTTTTCGGCTTCGCGGGGCTGGTGAATCTGTTCTCCCCATTGGATCTGGTGTTCAACGGAATATCCAACGGGCTCAGGTCTCCGGCGGTCGACGACCGGTTTGTCATCCTCGAAGTGAATGATGGATTCGAACACGTCGCGGCAGGCGATACCTGGTCGGATATGTTCACTAGCGAGCTTGTGTCATTTCTGAATACGCTCGATGTGGAGTCGGCAGTTATTGTCGAGCCCGTTTTCACGTCGACATCTCAATTTCCATTGCTGACAAGGGCGCTGGAACAGCCCACGAATACCGTGTCGGTGTCCGCCGCTCCAAATCTCAAACTGGAGTCTCCATCAGAGGGATTACGAGACCACCTGACGTCCTCAAACTATTTCAAACGATACTGGGGCGGCGTCGAATTTGGGTCTTTTGGTGCCGAGTACGGCGATGTTTTCCTGCAGTCTCCGGAGAGTAAGCTCTCTGACAAAACCGACAATATCGGCCCTTCATTCGAAATTGACTATGCTTTTGACGTTGAGGCGTTTCAGCGGCTTGATTTGAGCACTGTGCTGGCGCCAGATTTCGACGCGGCGCTTGTCCGCGGGAAACGGCTTGTCGTGGCGCAAGCCAGTCAAGGCGACAACCATCCCTATTTGATGCCCTCGCAGGGAAACGGCTCTCTGGCAGAAGTCATCCTGATGGCGGCGATGACTCTGGGCGAAGAACGTCCCCTTAACGCTGGATTTCTTCCTGCCTGGCTGTTTTCTGTAGGCGTAGTGGGCTTGATGCTCAGTCGACGTTTTGGCTCCATGGCGCTGCGTTGGGCACCAGTCGCGCTGGCATGCATGATCGTGTTCCCCATTGTCATGGACATGTTTTCCATTCGCACGAGTAGCGGCCATGCGATCGGAATGATTTCGTTCGGGACATTGATCGCGTGGATGCGTTTGAAAAAGCGGGAAACTGCGAACAAGGCGTTCACGCACAATCTTTCCCATCTTCCCAGTGCGCAATGCTTGAGCGCTCATGTCGGCCAAGACCAGCGTGTCATGGTGGCAGCTGTGGTGACAAACTATGCGGCTATTTCGACTGGCCTCACTCCCGAACAAGAAGGGATCACCGCGAATACGATAGCGAATGCTTTACCGAGTTCTGGAGCCGTATATCAAGGCGACCTCGGTCAATTCTATTGGCTGCAAACCGATTTTGACGAAGCAGCAATGGAAGACCTGTTCGAAGCCACGGCGAACCAACTCAACAAGGGGGTCATTGTTGGCGAGAGAACTCTGATAGTTCAGGTTGCCTTTGGTGTTGAACGCATCGCCTCTGCCTCTTTGGCGTCGCGGCTGAAAACGGCGGAATCCGCTGCCCAGGCTGCCGCGCGACAGAGAAAAACGTACAAGCTGCATGATCAGGATGCCCAAGACGCGCTGCTGTGGCAGAGCCGGGTCCTTTTTGAAATGGATGAGGCGCTTCGTAACCGCGAGATCTATATAGCGCTTCAACCCCAGTTGAATATCCGTTCCGGAAGGATTTCAAGCGCCGAGGTATTGGTACGCTGGACACACCCGGAAATGGGCGTCATCTCGCCGGCCGAATTCGTCCAGATGGCTGAACGGGGAAAGCGCATCGACCAACTTACACAATATGTCATTCAGTCATCATTTCAGTTTCTGCGTGACGCTCAAAAAATTGATCCCGGATTCAACATCGCAGTGAATATCTCGCCCAGCCTGATCGGTAGCGCGGAATTTGAGTTCATGCTGCACGCTGCCTTACGTGTGTATGGGGTCAAGGCTAGCAGCATCATGCTTGAGATCACTGAAAACGAGCAGTTACTGAACAATTCCGGAGCCCAGGATGCTATGGGGCGGCTCAGGGACGCCGGTTTTGGGATATCCATTGATGATTACGGAGCTGGCCTGTCCACGCTGACCTATCTGTTGAAGGTGCCCGCCAACGAGGTCAAACTTGATCGAACGCTTATTAGCACGCTTCGGTACAATGAGCGTAGCCAGCTCTTGATCCAGTCTACCATCAGCGTTGCCCAATCACTGGGAATGCATGTTGTGGCCGAGGGTGTGGAAGACCCGGATACGTTGGCAATTCTTCGCACATTGGAATGCAATCTGGCGCAAGGATACTTTATAGGACAGCCCGTCGGTGCGGAAGAAATCCTGTCTATTCTAGAAAGCTCAAGTAGTGTGCAAGCTGTAGCGCAAGCTTAACATTTCCATAAAATTACTTTGAAATTTGCAAAATTCAGTTAACCTTTGACGTCTGGGGCAGATGGACTGCTCCTTAACATGTCAAAGGTTACATCATGCAGAAGCAAACAAAACCAACACAGCGCGACATCTGGGACTGGATTTTCGGAAAGCGCCCATAGGGGTAGAAGTGCTTTTAAGATAAGCACTTACCAGCGCAGCTGGTGCAAACATCGCCACCAAACGGCAGCCCTGTGTAAGGTCAGTCGTTCGGTGGTTTTTTTATGTTCGGACTCTGCGCGAGCGTCATGGCAAATAACCACCAGCGAGTGGATGAGAGATTCGATGCTGGAAACCATGGTTCGACAGCTGGGCAAGCAAATGGTCGAACATTCGAAGGAGCCTTCAGCGCTAATCGAGGCAGGCGCTGACTTGCCTGAGCATACTTGACGAATACTGCCCGGTATTCGGAGCTAACGAAGATGTGAGGACTTTGGCGCCCGAATGTAACTGGATACTAAGGTCAGTTAGGGTACATGAGCGCTATGAGATACGTCTCCTGCCACGCGTCCATAGGTGCCACTGCCATAATGCTGGCGGGGTGTGTCAGTGCGCCCGCTGGTCCGACAATGCCGGATGTGCCGGTTCAAGGAACATATCTGTCAGAAGCTGCTGATTTGAGCCTTGAGTTGGCGTGGTGGAAACAGTTTGGAGATCCGGTTCTCGATAGCCTCATCGCCCAGTCCTTATCCGCAAACAAGTCTCTCGACCAAGCCGCTGCAAATGTAAGAGTTGCTGAAGCGATTGCATCTGGAGCTCGGCTTGATCGCAGCTACTCCGCTTCTACGTCATTTGATGGAGATGTTGGGCGGTCCGCTCAGCCAGGCCAAGACGTGAGGGCCTCGATTCAAGGGGCGCTTGGAGCGAGTTGGGAGTACGATGCATTCGGTCGCATTGAAGCCCAAATCGCCGCCGCAGAATTTGATGTCGAAGCGGCTCGGCAGGCTCGCCGAGATGTTGCGGTGATCGTCGCCAGTGAGACGGCTCTGAATTATGTGCAATTGCGCGGTGCGCAAAGACGACTTGCGGTTGCGCGCAAGAATGCCGACACCCAGTCTGAAGGATTGGACCTGTTACAGACACTTTTAGACAATGGCCGGGCAACCCGACTGGATATGGAGCGAGCAGAGGCTCAGTATCGTACGACGCTCGCGTCGCTTCCTCGCTACGAGGCGGCCATAGAATCAGCCAAGAGCGCGCTCGCCGCGTTGACTGGACAGCCGGCAAATTCTCGATCGAGTCTGGTGATGGAATTGGTGACCAGCGCGGATGATATTCCAGAGCACCGCGGCGCGATCATGGCAGGGTCGGTTGAAGATCTGGTCCGCCGACGTCCGGATATTCGCAGCGCAGAAGTGGTGATCGCGCGCCAACTGGCATTGGGCGACGCTGCACGTGCGGACTTGTTTCCGACGATAACCGTCAATGCGAACGTTCTGGCTTTGTTTGATGATGCCAATGATATCGGCGATATGACGAGCTTCGGATTTGGCGTTGGCCCTTCGATAAGTTGGGCGTGGCCTGATCTCAGGCGGGTGCGGGCAAACATAGATGCGACCGACGCACGAACAGACGCGGCGATTGCGCAATATGAACAGACCGTATTGAATGCTTTGAGCGAAGTCGAATCCGCTCTCTCGGAATACACGAATGAGTTGAAGCGCCGCGACGATCTAAAGAGAGCGGCGGCATCAGCGCAGCGGGCGATAGAACTTGCGCGTCTACGGTTCGAAGAAGGTCTCGACGATTATCTGGATGTGCTGGAAGCGCAGCGAACATTGTTGACGGCGGAAGATCAGTTGGCTGAAAGCCGACTTCAGTCATCTAGCCGGGCGATTGCCGCGTATCGAGCATTGGGAGGTATAGAAATGCCGAATCAATATGGGACAGAACCCGCAATCGCGTTGGAATAGATATGTTTACCAGAAACCTGCTTTTCATTTTAGCTGCCGTGTTTGTATCGTCGCTATCAGCTCAGGCGCAGCGGGGTGGTCCCGCGAGTGTTTTCGTTGAGCCGGTACAGGAACGCAGTTTTGCGATGAGGATTGAGGCGTTGGGCACGCTAGAACCCAACGAGCAAGTCGATCTGACCCTGAATGCGGCTGACCGAGTGCGGGCGATTTATTTTGACGATGGTGATCGCGTGAAGCAGGGCAAGACCTTGCTCTCGCTTGCGCAGCGCGAACAGGCAGCACTTGTAGAAGCTGCTGAAGCAACGCTCGATGAAGCGCGGCGCCAGCAGGAACGGCTCGCGCGCCTGGCAGATCAGCAGGCTGTATCCCAGTCAGAACTCGATCAGGCAAATCGTAATCTTGATAGCGCTGCGGCACAGTTGCGTGCGGTGCAATCTCGCCAACAGGATCGCGTTCTCGTTGCTCCATTTGATGGCGTGCTAGGCTTCCGGATGGTCAGTGTTGGATCATATGTTCAGCCAGGGGATATCGTTGCGCGGCTGATAGATGACAGCGAAATGAATCTGGACTTTTCCGTGCCGTCGACATTCTTGAGAACCTTGGCCAAAGGTACGGAAATTGAAGCAAGAACAGCGGATCTTCCCGGGGAAACTTTCAATGGAGTGATTGCGTCAATTGACAACGCAATTGATCCTGTGACGCGTTCCGTTCGTGTGCGTGCCACTTTGCCCAACCCGGAGCGTCTGCTGATCTCTGGCATGTTTGTGCAGGTAACCTTGGTGGCGGATCCACGACAAGCTCTGGCTGTACCTGAAGAAGCAATACAGCCGGTAGGGCCGCGCACATTTGTATTCGTCGTTGAAAACGAAGGTGGACAACTCATCGCGCGGCGTAAGGAAGTCGAACTCGGGCTACGCCAGGCGGGGTATGTGGAAGTGATGTCAGGTCTAACGGCTGGCGAAGACGTGATTACCGAAGGTATCATCCGTGTTCGCGAGGGTGCCGCCGTGGAAATTCAGGACCAGTCAATGCTCCTTCCCAAGGCCATCAGCGGCAAGAATCGTAGCGGGGGTGCAGCCGGGTCTCCTGCTTCTACAGGTCGCTGACGATGTTGCTGTCGGATACCTCGATCAAGCGGCCCGTATTCGCGTCGGTGCTTGCGCTTATACTCGTGATTTTTGGCATGGTAGCGTTTGATCGGTTGCCCCTGAGAGAATACCCTGACATCGATGCGCCAATCGTCTCCATCGATACGAACTATCCAGGGGCGTCTGCCAGTGTTGTAGAAACACGGATCACCCAAATTATCGAAGATCGCATCGCTGGTGTTGAGGGCATTCGCTACATCGATTCCAATTCGAGCGATGGCCGCTCGCGTATAAGCGTGGAGTTTGGCATAGACCAGGACATTGATGTGGCCGCGAACGATATCCGCGACCGGATTTCTGGTGTGCTGGACAATCTTCCTGAGGATACCGACCCGCCAGAGGTCGAAAAAGCCGACTCCAATGATGATGTCATTATCTGGCTGAACCTTGCCAGCGAGGCAATGACCACGCCGGAATTGTCAGATTATGCTCAGCGCTATCTTGTCGACCGGTTCTCCGCCCTGGATGGGGTGGCACGCGTACGAGTTGGTGGCTCCAGAGACTATGCCCTTCGCGTCTGGATAGATCGTAGAGCCTTGGCGGCACGCAATCTGACCGTGGCCGAGATTGAGCAAGCATTGCGCAGTGAGAATATCGAAGCACCAGCCGGCAGTCTGGAATCGGAAAAGCGAACTTTCACGGTCCGAATTGATCGCACTTTCAAGACGCCGGAAGAGTTCTCCGCGCTCGTGATCGCCGAAGGCGAGGACGGATATCTGGTGCGACTGGGAGACGTGGCGCGGGTTGAGCGTGGGACGGTCGAGGACCGCAACATGTTCAGAGGCAACGGCGTTCCGATGGTGGGGCTGGGCATCATCAAGCAGTCGACTGCGAATACAGTCGAGGTTGCGGCTGGAGCGCGGGAACTTGCTGACCGACTGAACGAGACGCTTCCAGAAGGCATGGTGATCGCGCGTAGTTTCGACAGTTCAGTCTTCATCGACGCCTCGATTCGAGAAGTTTACACCACGCTTGCCATCGCAGTGGCGCTGGTGACACTGGTGATATTCATGTTTCTCGGCAGCGTCCGGGCAACCATTATCCCGGCAATCACTGTTCCGGTCTCGATCATCGCCACTTTCATTGTGCTCTACGCACTGGGCCTGTCAGTCAACCTGCTGACACTGCTGGCGCTTGTTCTTGCAATCGGACTGGTCGTGGATGACGCCATTGTTGTGTTGGAGAACATCGTTCGCCGCATGGAAGAAGAAGGTGAGACGCCGCTGGTTGCCGCGTTCCGCGGTACCCGGCAGGTTGGTTTTGCGGTGGTGGCCACGACGCTTGTCCTGATCGCGGTCTTCGTGCCGATCACCTTTATGCAGGGTGATGTTGGGCGACTATTCACCGAGTTCGCCCTGACGATGGCTGCGGCCGTCGCATTCTCCAGCATCCTGGCCCTGACACTAGCGCCCATGCTGGCCTCAAAACTCCTGAAACGTGAAAAGAGTGCGGGATGGCTTGCGGTTATCCCGAACGCGATAGACGGCGCATACGGCCGCCTTCGAACAGGATATGGCTGGGTATTGGACCGACTGATCATGAGGCCGATAGCAGTTGGTGTCGTTCTGGTCGGCTTGTTTGCGGGCGCATACAGCCTGTCGCAAACGATTGAGCAGGAATATGTTCCCGTTGAAGATCGCGGGGCATTTTTCGTCAGTATACGGGGTCCTGAAGGCGCGTCCTTTGAGTATATGGAACGCTATATGGACGAAATTGAACGGCGATTGATCCCTTATGCAGAGAGCGGCGAGGTGAGCCGCCTGTTGCTGCGGGCGCCCGGATTTGGCAGTTCGTCATTCAATCAGGGTTTTGTGGTTGTGGTGTTGGATGACTGGTCCAGGCGGCGTCCGGCGGACGAAATCATAGCGGAAGTGAACGGCAAGTTATCCAACCTGCCGGGCATTAGAGCTTTCGCAATCATGCGGCAGGGACTTGGTGGTGGCACTGGCAAGCCTGTCCAATTCGTGTTGGGTGGACCATCCTACGAAGTGCTGACGGAGTGGCGAGACTTGTTGGTCACCGCGTTAGAAGATGACAATCCAGGACTGGTCGATATTGACTGGGATTACAAGGAAACCCAACCGCAATACAGGGTTCAGGTCGACTATGATCGCGCGGCTGATCTTGGTGTGACGGTGACCGATATTGGCGTCACGCTTCAAACCATGCTGGGCTCGCGACGCGTTACGACCTATATCGATGATGGCGAAGAATATGATGTCATCCTGGAAGGCCTGAGGTCTGAGCAAAATACGCCCAACGATGTTCAGAATATCTATGTGCGATCCACACGGTCAGGTGAATTGATCCCCCTCTCCAATCTGGTCACAATTCGTCCGATTGCGGATAGCCCGACTTTGAACCGGTATAATCGCGTGCGCGCAATCACGATCGAAGCGGGGTTGGCGGAGGGTGCGTCGCTGGGCACTGTGCTCGACGCCATGCAGGCCAAGGCTCGTGAAGTGTTGCCGCAAGAGGCCACATTGGACTTCAAAGGGCAGTCGCTCGACTTCAAGACGTCTGGCCAGTCCCTCATATTCGTATTCATCACGGGTCTGGTGATCGTGTTCCTTGTGCTTGCAGCGCAATTTGAGAGCTACCGCCACCCGGTCATCATCATGCTGTGCGTGCCTGCGACATTGGCTGGAGGGATGCTTGGTATCTGGCTGACCGGAAATTCGCTGAACATCTACACGCAGATTGGCTTGATTATGTTGATTGGCCTTGCAGCGAAGAACGGCATTTTGATCGTGGAGTTCGCGAACCAGTTGCGCGACGAAGGCCGCCCCTTTTACGAGGCCATCAAGGAAGCGTCGCTCGCTCGCTTCAGGCCAATCGTGATGACGAGTTTGACCACAGCTGCCGGTGCTCTCCCACTTATCCTGTCCAGCGGTGCAGGCGCCGAAACCCGATCGGCGATTGGTATCCTGATCCTGTTTGGAGTGATCGCCGCTGCGCTGGTGACCGTGTTGTTCGTGCCGACAGCCTATGCTCTGATCGCTCGAGGGTCCGGGTCTCCAGGCGATGTTGCGCGCAAGTTGGAGTCGGAGAGCCAGGGGACGGACAAGGCCGTCATTCCCGCAGAATAGCTTTTGCTCGTTGTTACTCTGAGTTCAAGCGTAATAGCCAGTGCTCGCTTTTCTTGCGTGTCTGCTGCAACAATCCGTGCGGCGGTAATCAAGACTTGTGAGGCGCAAGAATGCTCCCTTCAATGCTCAGCTAGTGACAATTCGAAAGCAGATCATGAACAGTTGGGCCGGCCTTGAGTGAAACATTCGACAATCTTCCGCCCGTAAACTACGTGGTCAGCGAAGAAGAGTGCGCCGCACTATCCGCAGCTATTGATATCGAAGAGCTAACCCAGACCGCACTTGCCCTTGGGAACATTGATAGCCCATCCATGAGCGAGGCATCAGCTGCAGAGTTTGTGTTCAATTGGTTGCAAACAGAAGGTTTTGCACCGCGAAAAGTTGGCGCAACGCCTGAACGGCCGAATGTTATCGCGACTTATGGCGGCAAGGGTGACGGAAAGAGCCTCCTCTACACAGCCCACCTTGATACTGAAAGTCCGACCTGGAATGCGGATCTGGACGCCCACAAGTTCCGTCCTGAAACGCTGGCGAACCCGGAATGGAACCAGTGCTGGCTGCAGGATGGGGCATTCCACGGCTACCCAATCTCGAATGATCGCGGGCCGATGGTGTGCTTCCTTATGGCCGCAAAGGCGCTGAAATCCTGCGGTATTGATCTGTCGGGACGGCTGTACCTTACCGCATCTCCCGGCGAGATCGGTCCTGAGCCGATCGAGGAGGCTCGCGGCGTACAGTATATGGGCAAGGAAATCGGCACGCACTACGCGTTCTATCATGGCGGTGTGTCACCCGATTATGCGATCGCGGCCGAGGGGTGTGACTTCGGGTTGACGTGGGTTGCATGCGGTTATGCCGTATTCCGCATCCAGCTATTTGGCGAAGGCGTGTTCACACCACTTCTCGAAAGCCCAGAAAAGGCCGCTGATCACCCCAACCCGATCTATCGTCTCGGTGACACCATCCAGTCGATTTTGGACTGGGGGCGCACTTATGAGCAGGAGAACATCTACACGTCGTCTGGCGGTGTGGCCAAACCCAAGACGCAAATCTCCTCTGTCCGTGGTGGCGTTCCATATGCGTTCGGGGCCGGAACGGAAATTTGCTCACTCTATCTTGAAGTCGGTTTGCCGCCGCATGT
>Ga0098060_1000775_pt1 | contig 13687 bp, 6 predicted proteins | sample 21_taG_FD_77063 | JGI IMG/M metagenome (GOLD analysis project Ga0098060, IMG submission 77063) | Marine viral communities from the Subarctic Pacific Ocean - 21_ETSP_OMZ_AT15319 metaG | ecosystem: Environmental > Aquatic > Marine > Oceanic | place: Pacific Ocean | collected 2015-01-19 | reverse complement strand
TTTACAAATATTGAATCTTCATTTGCAAGTATAACTCTTTTAACTCCAGGTGTTGAAACAACATAACATGGAGCTATATAATCTTCTGTTGTATCTTCGGTTGCCACCGTAATATGTCCAGTTAATAAAAACCAAACATGTAAATGTTTATGTATTGCTCCAACAACGACGCTACCTATTGCCATATCCATCTGTCTAATATACACGCCATCAGCAAACGAATGTTTTATAGGGGCTATTTTACTTTCTGTAACTATATGTTTACCATCACCTTCAACGTTAATTCCATCTGCAATATTTATTAAAGACTTTTCGAGTTTTAATATTTTTTCTCTTGAGTTTTTAGTAACTTCATTTTTAGACATAATTTAATTTAATTTATATCTAATATAGTCACAGTTTATGCCTTTTATTTACTACTTTCAAATATATCAGCACCTATGTTAAACAATTCTGCTTTTTCAAGAGAATCATTTCTAAGAGTTGCAGAGGCGTAATATCCTAACGCACTACTTAAATTTACTTTATTGTCTTTACTAAACATTATAAAACTTCCACCAGTACATACAGCAGGTGTATTTACAATACTACTACAAAGTGTTTTAATACCACCATGAGTCCTAACAGGAAACATTGTTCCAGCTGCTCTTTGTCTATTGAAAAAACTATCAAAAGAACAACCATATATTATATTAGAAGCATTAGTAGTGCCAACTGCTCCTAAAGTACTTATAGGAAAAACAGTAGAAGTAGACCAATTGTTATAAGGTGCTGGTAGCGCGGTTGCATTATGCGCAGTATATTCTGCTTGCCATAAATCTATTATCTCATGTATATTATATAGGTAACCTCCGCCGTTAGGATTAGGAGTGTAGTTTGGTTCTGCAGGTATTGTAAAAAACGGAGCTTGTTGAACTTGTGATCCATCATAAATGTATGGGGTGTGTATAAAAGAATCAAGTATCCAGAAACTACCATCCCAATCTTCAAAAATGTAATCTGAAAAATTAATTGACTGATTGTTATTCCAAAACCAATGCAATATTAACATGTTCATTTCAAACTTAACTCTCATAGCATCTTCCACTGGGTTTGTACCGCCTCCAAAAGAAGAGTAACTATATATTTTTGGTCCATTATAACCAACACCCCAACCACTTCCATTAAATCCAGCGGAAGCTAATGGGTCTACAAAGCTGCCGACGTTTGATATTAAGTCACTATAAGAAACACTAATTTTGTTAAAACAATTAGATCCCGTGATATTGGGTGGTGTTGTGCAGACTTGATTCATGTTAATTTGTGAGAAATACTGATTAAACAAAGCTTGTGGCATATCACAAGTTATAGAACTAACAGTTCCATTCCAAGGTGTTATTGTTGTAATTACCCCTATCTTTATAATATCACTTTGATCTGACGTTAAATGAGGCGTAGTAGTAGACGCCCATTGGTTACCGCTTAGTGGATTACCAGTTGTACCATAATCAATTGGATTTGAAAAATAAGCAGTATCACCAATTTGTACTGATGTATTTAGTGGATTTGGAAAATCTAATTGTACTAATGGCATGTTTATTATTTTACAGTTATATTAATTGTTTTTTCTTCGCTTGTGGTTGTAGAGTCACTTAGAGTATATAGTATTTTATCTACGCCAACAAAACCATTGGCTGGAGTATATTGAATTACTCTACTACTGATACTAGTAGAACCATGTTTACTAGCTCCTGTAATTGCTATAGTTTTCGTAGAAGAGTCATAATCAAAATCACTTGTACTTATTTCATGAGCACTTGCGTTTTTAGGGATATCAATACTAAAACTTCTTGCGTTAGGTTTTCTAGTTATTATACTATCTAAGTCAATAGTGTGTGTTACGCTTCGTGTTCCAAATCTTGAAAAATCAGCGTTTAAAGTTAATGTAACAGTATCTGTTCCACTTCCAGAAAAAGAAAATGACGAAACAACTCTTGAAGCATCATCATCAAGCTCTAAATCCATACCGTTAATTAACATCATTTCTGTTGATAAATCAACACACGCGTTACCATTTTCATTAAATTGTGTGTGTACTCTTGCGATAGTAGAACTAACTTCGTACGTAAAAGAAACGCTAGTGCTTTCTGGTATTACAACTTTTCTATCTATTGTAATATTTTTACCACAATCAACTGATATTATTTGAAAATCGTTAATACTATCAATAGATCCAAACATTGAAGGAAGCAAACCAACCGTGTCGTCTAACTGAAATTTATTCGTAGCTTTTCTACAGTTAGAAACATCTAAACTTTTTTGTATCGTTTTAGACTTAGTTATTTTACCATAAACCCTCATACCAACGGACACCTCTCCAGTTATTACGTCATCTACAGTCCTTGTTGTAAGAGGTTTTAGTATAGCGTATTTACTTCTTTTAGGATCCGCATCTGCTTTTACTCTTTTTGTAATAACAGTATTTTTTGATATCGAATCGTTAACATTTCCTTTTACATAGAAAAATCCAGCTGTATCTCCTTCACCAGCCTCTGTAATTACTAGAGTTTGTGTTTGGATTATTGACTTTTCATGTTTAGCTGGTCTTGTCACGGTAACATTAGCTCCACTAACTGATATTGCTGGGCCTGTTTGTGTCGAAGAGTTTGCTAAAGTTAGTGTTACGTCTGGATATTGATATAGTGTTATTTTATCTAAATCACAACTAACATCAGCATGAGCTTTTATTATTATTTCATAATACTCTTCTACCAACCCACCAGTTGCGCTAGTTAATATACTTGGAAATTTTTGATTTAACACATAAACCCCTGATGTTGGTATTTCTATATTATTTAACTCTTCTTCTAATATACAATCTCCATCGCTGTCATTTATTTCTAATGAAAACCCAGACCCAGATGTGCCACGTAATTTAATTTGGCGAGTTTCACCCCTAGAATTTATAAGAGTTTCAACGTCTTGAACTTTAATTGATGTTATTTTCTTTTCCATTATTTGTTTAATTTATTAAGTGTCCTATGATACACATGGAACAGTAAATTCATAGCATACTGAAACACCTAGATCATCTGTAACGACGAGTGTATGAGTACCAGAATGGGAATTAGGACCACTACCACCAGGGAATGTTAATGAAACTGGCGCTGGAAGATAACTAGCCCAATTTTGAGTGGAAGTGTGGCCTCCATCAGCATTGATAGGAACAAATTCTGTTATAACGTTTGTAGCTCCATTGTTAAAACCAGTTATCGTAATTGTAATGTCAGAGGCGTAGATGAAATTAGCCGTGCCATTAACTGTTGCGGAACCAGGAAGACTACAGTCCAATAATTGAGCAGTCTCAATCTCAATTTCAAAATCAACATTATCAAACCCTAGATTTGCGTTTGTCCACTTGGTAGCGAATGGGAACGTGGGGCTAGCGTAGTACCGCGTAAGTTGACCAGTACTACAACCTGGTTGACTAATGCTTTGACAACCTACAGTGAAACTAAAAGTTTCATTACATCCTAAAATATCTGTTATCTTAAAGTAATACGTAGCTGATGGCAGTGGCGCCGTAGGTCCTAATCCAGCGCTTCCATCTGCTTGTACCATTACCGCTGTGCTTGGGTAAGCTACAAGAGGAGAACTACTTAACGGATTCATTAATGCGTCAAAGTATTCAACTTGAAATTGAGTAGCACCAGATGGTAAGTTAACCGATTGAATCGTATGGAAACCATCCATGTTATTACCCGCTACACATTGAAGACTAGTAGAATCTGTAGCCACGTGAACTGCGGTTATAGGGCCGTTAGCACAAGGATTTCCAACGCCAGAAATACAGTTTATTGTAAATTCTTCAATTACCTCGCATCCTTGATCGTCTGTAACTACAACAGCATAATTTTGTTGACTTGTTACATAAGATTTTAATTGATCGTAATGACCAATACTTCCACTCGTGTTAGTTGCGCTAAATCCTGCTGCTGAAAAAGGTCCTTGTGAACTACCTATAGCAACAGCGCCTGCGCCTCCATTCCAAGTTGGATTTGGTATTTCATAGTATTGAACCGTAAAATTAACTGACGATGGATCCAAAGTTACACCAGTAACTTCATGCAAACCATCTGTATTATCAGTAGCACAGCCATCATTACTAGTTGCTGGAGTTGTACTCACTGTTATGTGTGGAGTTGTACAAGTAGAGTGACCACCCACGCATATAAGCGTAAATTGTTCAGCTGGATACTCGCAACCTTGATCATCTGTTATTATATATTCATAATCTCCAGCTTCAAGCCCGTCAACTTCAATGCTATCACCTGCTACAAGACCAATTTGACTATGTATCATTGTTGATACGCCACCTACTATAGAGTAAAGCTCAACACCCCAATTTATTGCTGGAGCAGTTAAAGAGTTGTTTGAAATTTTAACAGTACCGCTACCAACTATAGATCCACTACCAAAAGGAGTCCAACAATCAAGAAGATTTATATCCCAAACAGGATTAGTTGTTACTAGTGGTTTAAAGTCATGTGGATTATTTGTACTACAAGGCGAAGTAGTTTTACATCCAACTGTAAAGTTTACTTGCTCTTCACATAATAAGTCATCAGTAACAATAGCGTAATACGATCCTTGTGGTAGTTGTAAAGAGTTTGAATAACCATTATAAGCATACGTTGATGGATCTACTAAAACTAAATTATTACTTGTATCAAAATATTGTACAGTCCAACTAACAGCAGTTCCAGCTAAATAAACCTCTACAGAAATATCTCCATCACTACACGATACATTAACAGCATCATTAGCATGTACAGTTATAACGTTTGGTGTTTGACATATTGGACTACAAGCAGACCGTGAATCAGCTAAGCACGTTAGTTCATCTGGATAAGCTCCTGTTAAACCTTGAATCTCTACGCAATTATTACCTACGCAATCCCAAGAAGTATAATCACCATCTAAAACAGTAATTGCGCCTGCTTCATCAATTCCTTGATATGAGAATTCACGAGTATCTATATTTCCAGCTTTCCCATCATCTAACCATTCTGTAGCCACTCCTTTTATCGCAGAGAACCATTTACCTTCTTTATTTTTAAATTCAGCTGGCTCAAGTTCTTGTAAATCCGTACGCATGTTATCAACATACCAACCTAGCTTATCATAATTATCCCAATACTCTCCAGAGTTACTTGTCTCATTTAAACCTCCATCAGAAGTTATTTTAGATTGACTACCTTCATAATCAAGGCTTTGGAAACTTTTAACAGATCCAGGTAATTCGTTAAATAATACTTCTACGCTAGAATCATATTGTTCTCCGTAAAAATTATTATGAATATCATTGATATGATGTTGATAAAGTTGACCCTTTTTAAAAGTAAAGTAATCATTATTTAAACTTAAACCATTTTCTAAATGAAAAGATTTAAAACTAGGCCAACCTCTTGTTGTTTCTGAATAAGATAAAGTTAAAGGATCTATTGTTTCTGTAGAAGCAGATACCATAGTATTCCACCACAAATCAAGACAATCCACATCTCCACAAGTATAATTTTCTAAAATAGAAACATCTTGATTACTTGGTGGATGACTCATTTTAATTCTAAAGTTACCACCACCAATATTAGTTTTACTTACAACAATATTTCCAATAGGTATTCCAGGTCCAGTTATTTCATCACCAAGTTTAAATTTATTAGCCACTTCAAGTGTTACCTCTAAATTAGCTGTTGGAGATACCGGTGAGCCAACTTGTTTTCTAGCGCCTATAATTTTAACAGGATACGTTTTGTAATTATAATAACTTAAACTTATGTTGTATTCTTTTTTCTTATCATCAAAGCTACCTATTACTCTATTGCTATTGCTTAAATTATCAGCAAACCAATTTTTCATACCATAACTTGATATAGGTGTTAACCCATCTTGTGATAGTCTTAAAACACTACCTCTTGTTCTGTCTGAAAAATATAATCTATAAGCGTCAGCCGCAAATGATTCTGGGTTCTTAGATATACCGTAATCACCAGCAAAAGGTACTGTTTGTCCTAACACGTTCTGCGTAGCGGTTATATTTACGTTACCGTCAGCATTAAATAAAGCATCTTTATTTGCTAACACTCTAAACACCTTGTCTTCACATAGTGTTACTAAATCTGTATTTCTTGCAAAAAGCTTTTGTATACTACCATATATCGGATTTAAATCTTTAGTTATTTTTTCAGCTTGAATAAATTGATTTAAATTATTAACACCGCTTCTTGAGTTGTATATACCAGACCAAATAAAACCACTAGATCTACGCTCTTCAGTGTAAGGCTCTTCAAGAACAGTTGATACCTTTGGTCCTTTATCAATAATAACTTGGTTATAATCATCTCTGATTCTATTTGATTCAACTCCATTTCCAAAAGAATAAGCGTTAAACCAAGGTAATGTTACTTGATAGTTATGTGGATTTGTATATACTTCGTATGAATTAAGAGTAATACCACCAACAGCTGGAGCATCTTTTACATTTATTTCTGTTACACTTCCGTCTGCTCTTGTAAATATTAATCTAGATTCAATCGGAGGTGTAGTTGAGGTTATTTGAGGGTTTAATGGATTACCATTAATATCACTTAACCAAACAAATACTCTATCACTTATTATAGATACTTGTGAAATTCTAATATCATTACTACCTACTGTAGTTTGTAGATTAACCCATCCAGGCGCGGGTGGTGGCATCCAACAAGTAACCTTACTATTTCTAGAAAGATCGGTATGGATAGGCCCAAAAAATTGTTCTACCGTTTCTTCGTTTAACTCTGTTGGATATATTTGTCCAACTTCATGGTATATTTCTAATCCAACATCTTCTTTAGGTTCTGTTTCCCAAACAGCTGGATTAGAAGTAAAATAACCAGATTCTTCACTTCCTCCATCATCGTACTTTTCTAATATTTGCCATGTAACACTTCCAGGAGCTGGGCTGTTTAGAGTTCCATCAGTCATTCTTAAAGACGGTATTTTTGTGCTAGCAACACTATTTAAAGTATAACTAACAACACCATCTCTTCCACTATAAACTCCATCTGGTCTAATTCCAGGAGCGTCAGTAGTTGGCACGGTTGTTAAAACAGCTCCATTATGATCGAAATGTGGAGCTAAATCAGTAGGGTTTGTTGGTAGATAAAAATGCGGAGCAACGCCACCGAGGCCTTCGTTACCTGTAATTCCTTGAGAACTGAGCGGTAATGGTTTTGCATGTATCGTATAACGTCTTCTTTTGTTTTGTGCTTGATCCCATCCTTGAGTAAACATTGGCCATCTATGATTATCAGATTGCGGCTTAAACTCAATCAGCTCTTTTTGAGTCAAGTCTACAAGATCACCTGTACTAAAAACGGCAAGAGAAGCAAGATTTGGCTTGATAATATCATAGCTTTGTATACCTTGTGAAGCAAGGTTAGGAACCCATCGCGTATCAAGAAGTGTTGTTCCTGTTAAAGAGTGTTTAAGATCAACTTTATGCGTGGTTGTGTAATCTGCTATTTTTGTATAATTAAACAGTTGTGTGCCTGGTCTAGCATCAAGCGCATCATTTTGACTAGCATCCCATTCGACTTGAGTAATACCACTTGATGAAGGTGGGCCTTGTTGGGTTTGATATACAACTTTACCCGGATCTTCTTTCCATCTCCAAACAGTTCCAGGCGTAGATATTGATATAATAAACTCTAAGTCATTTACGTAATCAACAGCATTAAACGTAGCTGGATCTAAATAATCATCAAAACTAGCTGTTACATCGTAAGCATTTGGTAAGTCAACGGCAGTGGGGTTAAACCAACCTATTCCAGCGCGTGATAAGTGTATTAAATTATTAGCTTGATCAATACCTCTTGCAGGTAATATTTTTCCACCTAATCCTTTATCCGCAGATTGAATAACAGGTTTTGAACCTGTTGGTGGGCTAAAACTACCCTCGTGTGGCGCTAGAACATCACTAATGCCTAAATAACCTCCAGCACTACCAGTAGAACCTTGACCATGTGTTACCGCGTTTGTACAATCACCAATTAATTGCAATTGTCTTTTAGGATAATCTTCACTAACATTAAGTATAACTCCAACCCCTAATGGAAATGTGCTAGTCCAAATGCCCCACGCGCTACCATTTACGTCAGCGTGATCTGTTATTGCAGTTGAAAGATTTGTATTTAAAGTTCTATTATAATTTGACCATGAAGAGTTAAATGTATTATCAACAACGGCTTCGTATGGTTGATGGTCCGTGACTTTATAAAACCTATTAGTGTATCTAAAAGGTCTAAAAGCCTCTACACTATCTATAAACCACCCGCTAGATTCACTGTTTGTATTCTCTGTTTGACCAGCATGGTTCCAATAGTATTGACCATCTCCATTACCAATAGGATTTACGCCAGTATCTGTATTGTACGCGTCTATTGACATTAACTGTTTGTTAAATCCGTACCAATTACCACCAGTAGAAGGATAAAGTCCGATGTCATTTGAAAAAGGATTTATGTATTGCGATTTTATAGAACTAACCACAGACCAATTTCCTGTATAATTAAAATAACCTAAAAGATTTTCTTGTAATTCAGCGTCTTTTAATATTTTCACAAAAAATCTACCTTCAAATTCTGGCAAGTTTTTTTCTTCTCTTTTAACAAATTCAACTTTACAATTACCATACGCTGGTGTTGAAGCACTTACAGTTGTATTGAACGATGTAGTAATACTCATATCTTCGCCAAAATCTTTAGAAGCTGTTATTCTCCAATATGCAGTTGATGACGCTGGTGTAGTACTAGTACTTATATCTTTATTTGTAAAGCTTTTTATATCATAAAAATTACTAGCACCTTCTGCAGAAATAATTCTAAATTGAAATGGATTAGTTAAATTATCTTCTGATTCAAACGTATCTATGACAGATGCTATTGCATCGTTGTGTATATCTATAAATCTTCCGCCAGTAAAAGGAAACTGTGGATCTTCATTACCCCCATCCATTAAAATAGGAATCCCATTAGCCGAATCAACAAAACCATCTGTTATAGTTCTAAGCGCAGTTCTTCTTGTTTTTACAAACCTAGGAGCTTCGTTCTTAATATCTAATATTTTATACTTTGCTAAATCAGTAACTGGATCGTTAGATTTATGTGCTTTCTTTAATATCAAGAAAGTTTCTAAATCAACTTTGTTTCTATCCGCAGAAGGAAATGTTATCCAAATATTACCATCGTCAGCATTATACCAACGATCCATCGCTAAGTTGTAGTATTCGTTAGAAGTTTCTTTAATTAAAAATTTAAAGTTTTTTGCAAAATCTGGTTGAGGACTTTTTATTTGAGCCGCAAGTTTAGTTGCTAATGGAGCTGATTGTTTTTCTTGATAATGAGAGTTTCTTGATGTTTTCGATGCTGAAAATACTGGTGTTTCTCTACCAAACTCATCTATATATATAACACCAAGTTGGTAGGTTCTAAGAGATTTTATAGTTTTAGCAGATTGGTAAGAATAAGCTTTTCCAGCATCTAGCTCTTCAGCAATAGCAATATTTGCCGTAGAAGGAGTATTTACAACTTTTTGTGATAAACTTAAATCTACCTCAATGTTTTTAGACTTATTAAGTATTAAACTTGTCCCGGTAGTTGAGTCATATATTGCTCTTGACGTTTGGTTATTAGCAGATGATAAACTATAATTTTGTAAATAGTTAGCATAAATAATTCTATTACCAATAACTTCTTGCGCTAAAGCTTTTCTAGGGACATTATCCCAAGGTCTTAAAAGTTGGTTTTCAGGTAATACAGAGTGAATCATTGAAGATTCAATTTTTAAATAACCGTAAGTCTGCTCAGAAGTTCCACGTGTATTAGTAGGTGAAATAGCGTTCCAACAATCGTAATCACTAGTTAGATCTACTTTATCAATACTTTTGACAGAATATACTGATGGTGAATTAGATTCTTTATATAGTATATCAATAGCAATAACATCTTCTGGTATATAACGTTCATCTACAAAATCACAAACACCAAGAGATCTCACTGTGTTTACCATTCCTAAATTATAACCTTCTTTAGGTAAGTAATCAAATCCTCCAGGTAAAAATGCTATTTCTGAAAAAGGAGAAAACGCAGAGTATTCTCCATCTTTATACTTATATCTACAACCAAATCTAGGAAATTTAAATTCAAAAAACGAAGACTCTTGCTGTAATACAACATTAAAATCTTCGTTACTTAAATCAATACTTAAATCCCAACTACGAACTTCTATGTCACACGTTAATTGACCACCACTAAAAGTAGGTACACTAACGATTTCTACTGTTATTTTTCTTTTCTTCAACGAGCCAGTCACTGAATCAACTTCTTCTATTTCTAATACATCAAATTGTTGAAAGTCTGGATCATCATCAAAAGTAAGTGATACAGCGTTAGTGGTGTAAGCGCCTGTAGTAGTATCCCAAAGAGAAGTTAAATTATCAGAGTAAGTTGTTGTTACTTCTCCAGGTATTGTGTCAACATCACCAAAGTCTCCAACTGTTGTATTTTTCATTTCCAGTTTAGGAGCTGTATTTGGACCTTTTCTTATAACTGTTATGTGTTCTAATTTTAAAGGACTAGCTAAAACAAAAGGTTGTGAAGAGGTTTTATCTGGATTTGGTACGTAAAAATCTGTATGAGTTAAAAAGTCAAATGTACCAATCCTTATCTGCGGTATGTTTATTCTTTTAGGTTCCGTATTGTTATCTGTCCAAAACAACATGTCTTCTACTATATTGATACCTGTAATTAAAAAGCCTTTATCAAAACTTAATACTCTACCATCATCTCCAGGAAGTAAATTAACTGGAAAAATATCAACAACTATTGGAGATACTTTTTTAGTAGTGTAATCATATTCAGCAATAAAATCAATACCCATACCAGATACCAACCAATATAATCTATCGCTTTTTTCATCAACAACACTACCAACACAATAAAATCCATAAGCATCTAGAGTTGGCGTGTCTACAACATTACCTGTAACTGGGTCTATAAAAAATTCAGAAGAAATATCTAAATTACCTAAAAGATTTTGTAAAGATCCTACGTCAGAATCATCCGAAGATGTTACCTGTGCGTTTAAAGCGTCTCTATACTCTCCATTGGGAACTAATCTCTCATCGAGATCTTTATTCATTCTTCCCGCTTGGAACCTATGATTTAAATCCGGCATGTATTAGTGTTTTATTTGTTTCGATTTACCTCTTAAAATTTGAGTGATTTCTTCTAACTTAATATTAGAAAGTCTTAGTTTTGCTTTTCTTGTTTCTGCAAATCTTTCTTTTTTATACCTGTTAATAACGTATTCTGGAATATCAACTCTAGCGGATATACATCCGTAAGCTATCCACTTATATACCGCTTCTTCAGCAAATTTATGAACAACCATCTCGTCGCTTGTTCCAAGACTGTCACTTATATAATCTAAGATTACTGTTTTTCCAGAGATGTTAGAGCTAAAGTGTATTTTTCCTGACTTACAATCTATATAGAAAGAACCATTTGCTTGAGCGTGTTGTGGATCTAAACCGTATCTTTCACCTTCAGCTGGCCAGTAAGTTTCATCATCATAATCATCGTTATTGTTTTCAGATGGAGTAACAGATTTATATTTAGACCAAGTATCAGACGTTCCGTCTATTAATATAAAGTTAATATTTTCAGCACTACCACTATCAGCTGCAAGAGTTGATGTTGTTATAACAGATCCATTAACATCTGTAACAACTGTTCCAACGCTAAAGTCTTCATGAGAAACTAACATGCCAACCGTTACCGTAGTAGCATCAGCAGAAGAACTTGCTGTAATTTTATCTTCATTAGCAGTCCAAGATAAACCTGTTAAAACTAAAGAAGATGTTTGTTGTTCTAACAGATCTCCATTTGGAGTTAAAAATGTTAAAGTTTCTGTTCCTGTGTATGTTACGTTAGAACTAATAGTAATAGTAGTTATACCACTAACCGTAGAAGTTGCTGTAACAGTAGATCCCGTTGGTATATTAGAAGCTTCTACAACCATCCCAACATAAATATCAGTATAAGAAGAATCTAATGTTATAGAATCTGTACCATTCACTAGTGTTCCAATAGCTGTTAAATTATAATCACCATCTGAGTTTTGTAATATGGCTTTAGGATTTGAAGTTTTAGCAGTTGGATATAACACGTGCTTAATCCCAGAAGAGTCACTCCATGACAACTTAACGTAATTAACGTAATCTTGAGGTAATGGCATCGTTAAAGATGGAGGTATTTCTACTTCTTGAGACTTGCAAGATTTTAAAGTATCAAAACTTAATTCTTGTAAAGCTCTATGAGCGTGAAAACTCACGTCAGATGCTAATGTTTTTTGTAGTATTTTACCCTCTCCAACATACGTAGCTAAGAAGTTATCAATAATACTTTGTAATGATATGACTTGATATCCACCAAAATCATCTCCATCGTAATAGGCTTGCTGTGTTTGTGTTAAAGGCATTTATTTTATTGTTTTTCTTGTTGAATTTTCTTAATATCTTCTTGAGCTGCTGTCTGTACTAATCCAACTTTATTAATTACAATCCCAGCTAGTTCTAATATTTTGAAAACTAATTCTGTTTCTTCTGAAGCGTGTAGTTGAAAATCGGTTGCTCTACTTGCGTTATATAATGCTTTTTCCGCTATTACATCATAACCCCATTCAGCTTTAATAGGAGGAGTTATTACCTCGCATGAAACACCCGTTGACATTAACCCATTGTTATTGTAAACTTCTATATCAGCACCAGACACATTGCTCTTCATGTATATAGGATTTTTTCTTAAACCTGCAAGGTGAAACTCTGAACCTAAATAATTTCTTATTTCGTTTACATCAACAAGTTTTGCTTCGTAGTTTATATTTTCAACTAAAGCAAATATTCTACCCGTCCTGTAGTTAGATGGGTAAGTGGTACCATTAATCACGGTTTGCACATCAGTAAACTCTGCTAGTTTATTTTCAATTAATTCTTGCATATCTGAAAGAGTTGTTTCATCTGTAACTCTTCTTTTTGCTTGATCTAAATCATAGAAATACTGCTCAAATACTAGCTGTTGAGCTTGATTTGCTAATAAATTAAACTCTAAAGGAGTTATATAACCTCTTTGCTCTTTGTTAGCTAAAGCTAAAACTCTTTGGTATACAGTATCTATGCTTATCATTTTTATTATTTTTTATAAGGAAAAGCTTTGTTCAAAGCTTGTCTTCTTTTATTACATCCACAATCTTTTTTCCCAGTTATCTTTGTTGACAAACTTTGGGCTACTTTATCTAAACCTGTTGCCATTGTAAATTTATGTATCGTGTCTCCTACTCCTTGAGACTTTCGAGTATAGTTTCTTAAGTTTTGTTTATTCATAGTAGATTATATTTTGTAGTTTGCAATCGCCCCGTAGAGCGACTGCATCTACAGTTTGATTAATTACTTAATCTTTTTTCAATATTGGAGTAAATCTCCATACCTTCGTCAGTTTTAAACCAAGCGGCTAAAGCTGAATAAGGGTGCTCGTCAAACGGAACGTTCATTAACTTTCTATCATTAGAACCCCATGAAAAAGTTCTTTGATCAGAAGATAATTTTAATATC
>Ga0098060_1000774_pt1 | contig 13707 bp, 15 predicted proteins | sample 21_taG_FD_77063 | JGI IMG/M metagenome (GOLD analysis project Ga0098060, IMG submission 77063) | Marine viral communities from the Subarctic Pacific Ocean - 21_ETSP_OMZ_AT15319 metaG | ecosystem: Environmental > Aquatic > Marine > Oceanic | place: Pacific Ocean | collected 2015-01-19 | reverse complement strand
GCGTTAATATAAAGATAATCACAATCTATATTATTAACGAGTAGTTTTGCGAGAGTGGTCTTACCTGTACCAGCCTTTCCATATAGTAAAAGATGTGGTAAGTCTCCACTCTCCAAATACACTCCGACTTTACTTTTCAATTGGTCATTACCAATATAAGTGTCGAGTGTTGAAGGCCGATACTTTTCTACCCATAGAGTATGTTCATTTTGCATTTTGTAATTCCTTTAAGTATGTTATAAATTCACCTGAAAAATCAGATGATGTCATTTTACTTTCTGAAAATCCCCCTTTAAGATGACTCAAGAATGGTTTATCCTTGTAATCATATGTATGTAAAACATCTTTTGTTTTAAAATTAGGATTATCATAGTATGGCCCCAAATGTAAATAATTCAAATTATTTTCAAGGCAATATATAGTTGCTCCGTGATTGGTATCTTGATATACCCAATCTACATTATAAGTATCAAAGAACTTTCTCTTACACAAGAAAAAATACGCATCTGCAAACCCAATCTTTTTAGTTTTAACATATCCACCTTGTTCTGGTCTCATCACCACTGGTTGTGATGTATAATCTTTTATATACTTATCCAATATATTTTTATTAGACAAATATGCAGAAATCCATATCTTTTTATTATCAACTGCAATATACTCAAGTTTTTCTTCTTCCATCTGAGCAATCATCTCATCTATACAATCTTGATGATAAAAAACATCATTGTGATTTAATATCACATAATCACCTTTTGCCTCTTGTGTTCCTTGATGAAATGCCATCGATACCCACATAGTCAAACAACCAAAATTAAGTAGGCTTGATTGAATGTCTTTATGATTCATAAAATTTGGATTATTTTCAAGTTCTTCTCTTGGTAATGCCTGCCAACCCTTGATTACCCTAACATTTGGTAAATCAATATCTGGAAAGGTATGACTATTATCTACTATCAATATCTCTTTTTCACATTTTAAAGTGTTTATATTTCTAATAGTTTTTATAGTCGAGTGTAGTATATTGGAAGAATCATTTTCTAACCAATGTAGTAACTCCTTTTCATTTAAATTTAAAAATTTATTTTTTTCTATCGTACAATACGGTATAATAAAACTAATCATTTTTTTCTCCTAAAATCCTGAATATTCTTGAAACTCATTCAAAAAATCTTCCATATTTCTTTCCTTATTATTTTCATAATATTTTATAATTCTTCTCAAATCTACCATTCTTGCATAATTACCATTCAAATCTACCCACCTATGTACTAAACTCGATGGTTCTATACCTCGTAAAGTAAAACTACCTGTATATGCACAGTTAAGTAATCCATATCTTCTATACTTACAAACTATTTCTGTATCTTCATATTTTGTTATAGTAATAAATAATTGTTTTCTCTCTACCGACTTTAAATATTCTTTATCTCTTGGGTAATCACCTATCCATTGTGGTATTCTCATATAGTGAGTATCAAGAAAAAATCCATGAATGTCATATGCCAAATTAAACATATCTACCATTAAATCCTCAAGTTCTTCTAATGTAGCATGCTGTCCATCTCGTTTTGTCATTAATACATCAATATCTTTGGTTTCATGTGGCCGTGATATAAATCCACCCCACAAATAAACATTAAACTTTTTTAAATTTGGATGGTCTTTAATATCCATTAACCAATTAACAAATACATCTATGTTTGGAACAATGGGAGTAAGGTCTTTATTTCTCAACCAACTCATCTTCACGGTTCTCTGATGAAATTCATCATTCTCTTTTAATTCAGAGTTCCTTTTTATTGTCTCAACCACATCATCACTTGCCGTAAATCCTAATTTTCCATATTTTTCAATTCTTTCTAATGCGTTTGCCCAACTTCTTCCCTCTGGTGGTTCTATATCAAGACGATGAATACTCAATTCTTTACTCTTTATATCATCCAAATATGTATCGGGATATACAAATGATTCAGTTTCAAAATGAAAAGATCCAAGTGTAATTGTAAAATCAGTCATTGAAGTGGTATACTCATAAGTTCCTATCAAATATGGATGTCTAACAAGTTGAAGTTCTAACTCTCCACACTTATATGTTTTAGTAAGAGGTGTTTCATCTGAAAACTCATAATGATTATTAAAATAATCATCTACTTCCTTGAAATATTTCAAATCTAAAAAATAAAAATCTAAATCAGCGTCTGTCAATGGTATTCCCATAAACAATCTCATAATTGCCCCACCTCTCATATAGGACTTATTTGATTTTAATATATCAATATTAAAATTATTACTTTTGAATAAACTATACAATTTATCCTTCATCTGTGAATCAAAAAGTTTTCTATCCATAGTTTTCTTCTAAATACTTATCGTATTCTGTTCCGTATAACTTTTCTTTAACCTCATCATAATTTGATATACACTCATCAAGTGGTAAAATCCGTGTTTTTTTCAGAATAAAATCTTTGTTGTTATCAATATCAAACCAACCATCTTCAATTTTTCCAGTATAATTTTCTAAATCATAACTCTCCAATGCAAGAAAATCAGTTTCCTTTAAAAAACTATTTACATCTTTTTTATTGGTAATTAGTTCTTGATAATCCAAACCAAGATACTCAAAACATTTTTGTATTGTTTTATTATTTTCGTTAGTAAAATTTATATCAAAATCTAACACCATATCCTCGTAATAAATTTCTAAAACATTAGGAAACTTTTCATTATATATATTCTCTTGATCTTCGTCAATACGAAATCTATCTAATAAATCATCCACATCCACTTCAACTTTATTTTTCAGCCAAGGATTTTCACCATCATTTATCAAATAATTATCTCCCCACTTTCCTTGATTCTCATAAACTTTTTTCCAAGAAATGTATTTTTTCAATCTGTTCTGTCTTTTGAGATGTATGACTCTGTAATTATTTTCTTTAACAAATTCACTTAATTTTCCATCTCGTTTCAAATCTTGAAAGTATAAAAATTTGAATCCCTTTGATATTACACCACTATAATCCTTCAACCAAAAGTTCTTAATTAAATAATCAGGATGTTTCCAAAATATTTCATTCAAAAAAAGATTTCTCATTTCTCCAAGAATTTCTCCACGATTTACACACCGAGGATGCATATTCAAAATAGCTGATAATAAAAGACTACCAGTTCGACCTGAGGTTATGATTACATGATTATCCATTAGTTGGTGGTTTCCAATTATTCTTTAATTTGCGGTTTGTTATATTCACGGAATTTTCACTTAACTCAAACCCAATAAATTTTCTATTTGACTCTTTACATGCTATTGCTGTTGATCCACTACCACTAAATGGATCTAAAACAACATCATTTTCATAACTCAAAAGTTCTATACATCTCTTAGGCAATTCTATTGAACCAAAGGCAGCCAATTGTCCGTGACCTGGCATACTTTCTATATTCCATATCTGTTTTGTAGCGTTATTAAAGTCAAGTTCATCAATCGTATCTATCCCATCTTTAGATTTTTTCCAAGTATTTTTATATGAAATTAAAATAGATTCATATGGTGTATGAATATAGGGTTGTTTTGCTGACATATGCGAATAATCATTTTTTGCTCTAATATTTTCATATCCTTTCCATGTCCAATTTGTTCCATCTTCCCATACAATCAATTTATGAACATTGAAACCAATTTTTTCTTGAATGTTTCTGATATCCATTATCGGAAACCTACTCACACCAAGTTCCTTGTCTACTAAACTAATAACATGATTTATACAAATTCTACCATCATCTTTTAATACTCTATAACACTCCCTCAACCACCTTTCTGTCCATTCTAAATAAGTTTCCCATTTTAAATTATCATCATAGGTATCATATTCAATTCCTATATTATATGGTGGGCCAGTAACTATTAAATCAACTGAATTATCCTCAAGTTTTGGGAACAACTCTAAACAATCACCCAAGTGTATTTTATTTATCATGTTAAAATCTAAACTCTTGCTTCAGTTCACCATTATCATTCCATACTATTGCATGATTCACTGCTTGACCAAAATCAAATTCACACTCCAACTCTTTATTTCCAATGTGATTCCAAAATGTCCACTTACCTTGCATTGCATCGTATTTCATATCACCCTCGGCTCTTTTAACTCCTGTTGAATACCACTCTATCCATTTTCCATGACCTTTATTACTAAGATAAACTCTATCGTGTTTTTTAACTCCATTGTCATACCAAGCATAATTTCTCCATTCCATGTTGTTCCCCTTGATTGCCTCACTAACTTTCTGTCCGTGTGTATTCCAATCAACTACCTTTACCATGGCTGAATGGTCATATGTTTCTGACCTTTTTATTTTATCCTTACTTCCTAAATAATATACCAACCAATCGCCCGTTCTGTAATTATTTTCATATTGTCCTGTTTGAATTACTGACTTTCCATCTACTTCATATGTCTCCATTTTTCCTTGACGGACTCCATAATTAAAAGTATCTACTCTTTTTAAATTTCCACTTGTCCAATATGACTTAACTTCTCCGTGCTGTATATTGGGTTCTTTTATAGTACCTGATTGTCTCAACTTCCCATTTGGATGATAATATTTATACTTACCAATGTGTACTCCATTTTGAAATTCTTCATCAGATTTTTTAGTTCCATCTTCCCTATACTGAATTAAATGTCCATGTAATTTATTATCTTTATACTCACCATCCCATTTTTTATTTCCATTTTCATAATAGAATGTACGCCTACCTTGAAGTTTACCAGACTTATCTTTAGTTTCGTGTGGTGCACCATTGTTGTACAATTCTATTCTAAGTACTTCTTGTTCTGATTCTCCGATTAAAGACTTTTCTAAATCAGGATTCTCATCTTTCCATTTCAGATATTCTTTATATCGTGAATCAAATGATAAAACAACTTGACCATCAATCTCTATAGCATTATCATTATGAGGAACTTTCTTATACTTTAAATTTATCTTTGATTTTTCCATTATCATGATATACTATTGCGTTTACAAAAACATTATCTTTTCTTTCAAACTCACATTCCTTTTCACCAGTATTGTACCAAAATGTCCAAGTTCCATCCATCTCTCCATTTGTCATCATACCTTCTGTCCGTTTTCTACCATCCATGAAGTACTCTGTCCATTTACCTTCTTGTTTTCCATTTTCGTTATAAGAACACACTATTTTAGGTGTACCATCTATCTGCCAATAAGTACAATCATCAACCTGTATACCATCTATGTATTTTGACTCAAACCATTTTGCACCATTTGTAAAATATCCCTTTCTACTTCCGTGTCGATTATCATTTTTATATTCTGCATCAAGAACTACAATTTTCTTTTGTTTTACCGACCAATCATATTGTTCAAATTTTCCGTGTCGTTTATTATTTTTATATTCTGAAGTAGACCATAATTTTCCTGTTTCTTTGTGGTATCGGTATTGAGTTCCATATAATCTATTATTTTTATATACACTTATGTACTCTGTTATTCCGTTGTCATAATAAGTTACCCACAAACCATGTTTTTTATCGTCTTTATACATCCCCTCGTGTTCTAATACTTTATCATATCTCCACTTTTTACAAACACCATTCTTCATACCATTTTTATATGTTTCTTCCCACCAAAGATTACCATCAGGATGCCAAGACTTCCAAGTTGATATCCTCATACCTTTTCTATACTTTCTATATTCTTGCATCTGACCATTACCATGATGTATTACCCACTCACCTGTTGGTTTGCCATCTTTTATAGTGTATTTTTGCCAAAGAATTGTTTCTTCTTCATCATGATAATAAGAATGTGTTCCATTACTAATATCTACTTTACAGTCTAAATTCCCATCGGTATACCATGCTATCTCTACGATTTTCTCATCTTTATCATATGATATAACCTCACCTTGTTTTTTAGAATTTTCCATGATACTCTTTCCATATTGGATAAAATCTTTTGTTATGTTTCGACCAAGGTTGAAAGAACTGATAGAAATGTTGTGCTATAACGCCATCTTTTTTATAATCTGTTTCATCTATGAATGACTTTTCCATATTTTCTTCGTCCCATTCTAAATCTTGAGCCCTTTGATATACATTTCGGAATTTATCACCAAGACTTTTCCATCTACCCATAAACTCAACATTTAAAATAGATTGTTCTTCTGTTAATCCGTGTAAAACTAATTCATAGTATGTGTAATACTCATAGTGTAATTTCATTAAATTATCAAATGTGTCGTCCTTTATAAGATTTTTATGAAATAACATAAAACAACTTTGAAAGGATGGTTTATCTGACCAATTTTGTTGAATCCAAATATACTTTTGGCGTTGGTCAGCAACAAACTCCTCTTTTTTATAATCTCTGTATTCAAATTGATAAGAAAGTGGTGATCCCGCACAATCATTTGTGTATAAAATATCTTTCTTTTTATTCTTTAATTCAAAATCAATTTTATTGAAAAATAACACATCTGTATCACAGTAGAAAATCCAATCCCACTTTTTAAAGAATTCTGTCCATAAATAATACTTGTAGTAATGTGCACTTGGATATCCAACTAACCTTTTACAATACTTTATAGTAACAGAAAGAGTATCATTATCCTCAAAAATCTTTTCATCAAATGTACCTCTATCTTGTTCAGGAACTAATAATACAAAATCACCATCCCAGCGACCATCTACTTTTGCACTATAAAATAAACTCTTGGTATGCTCTATGAAATTTTTATCTGCTAATGCTACAAAAACCTTTTTCATTTGAAATCCTTTTTTAAATAACCTATCATTAAATCTTCAACAGGAAACTTTGTACTTAACTCCTTTGCCAAAGTTTCTTGTTCACCTATAAATATACTAAACTCTTTGGAAACCATATAAAATTTTCCCTCAAAAAATGGAATGTCATTTGGTATAAAATTAATATCAATAGAATCTATTGAATCGTGATTTTTTTCAAATCCTAACCAATCCTTTTCTTCTAATTCCAACAAATTAATTCCACGATAATCGTTATTGATTTGATTTATTTTAATCCACGCTCCTAATAAACCAGTTTTCCAATGTGTGTTTGGTTCATAATATACTTTATCATTCTCAGTAATTGTTTCATTAAAAAAATCTCCCCATTTCCAACTATATTCTATATCATCATTTTTAAAAATATTTTCATATACAAGTCTATCACTATAATGAATCCACTTTTCATTAAAAATAGTATCATCACATTTTATCAAATAATCATATTCCTTATTTTCACTACACCACTTCATCATTTGTTGAGTTTTGACGGGCAAATCATTATAATCAGTATGAAAATCTGTACCCCACTCCATCACTTCTATATTATCATCTTCACAAATCTGTTTATAAAACTCTTGGGTTTTAAAATTTTGTAAGTGTTCTTTATACTCTGAATCGGTATAAATTATAAATAAGTATTTCATAGTATATCTACTCCGTTATTGTATATGTTATCCAATACCATAAGATTATTTTTTGTTTTATATTTAATAAATTCTAATTCAATATCACCAAATAAACTTACATCAATATAATTTTTTGCCTTAGGTCCTGATATATAGTGTGTTCCACCAAGTTCCTTTACTAACTGAACCAATCGTTCTGATGAATTTCCTCTTAAATCAAAATCCTCTGAATGATAAAATTCAGTATCTATATGTAGAGTTTTACAAATCTTTTTTGTAGTGTAACGATTTAACTCGTATAGGTATTCCCAATCTTGTAAATAAAAATCTAATAAGTATTTATACTGATTAAAATATCTTGTTTTACAGTATGTCTGATAAATACCTTTGTAATGTTTCTTCTTCCAATTAATATCATTACATATTTTAATATCTATTATGTTTGTATTTAATTTCTGTCTTTGTATTGGAACAGATAACCAAGTATCTGGTTGTATCTTATTTCTTGTTCTCCAATCCTGTTTTGTAAATTGTACATTGTCATAAAATACAAACTTATCAACTGAATTTATTAATTCAAACACACCAGTCCAAGGTAAGTAATTACTTTGTAGTATTGCTATCTTCATTGTTTTTATAAACCAAATTTATCTGGATATCCCGTAGTCTTTGTAACAAGAACATCCTCATCATCGTGCCACAATGGTTGACTAATAGACGCCCCATAATCTTCACTTACTCGGTAATCTAAATTAAATCTACCCTTTTGTTTTATAGTTCCATCTGCATTATACTCTGTAAACTCACCATAATCCTTATTATCCGTAATCATCTCCTCTAACCAAATTTTCCCATTTGTATAAAATTCTTGCTGTAATCCAAAGTGTTTTTGTTCTATCCAATTTCGTATTATTTTTATTTTACCATTTGGCCACCAACCGTAGGATTTACCATCTGCCCTTTTACCATCCTTATAGTCCCATTCATACCTCTTTAATCCGTTGGGCCAGTATAAAGTGAATGTTCCATTATTTGGAATAGAATAAATTTTTCCAAGTATTTTCAATTCACGATTATCATCATTTGCAAATCTATCTTTAAGAATAGGATCTGTTTCCCAATTGTCCCAATCTGCTCTTCTATACTCACCATCCCACCATTTATTTTCAAATTTTTTCATATTAATTCCTCATAATGTTGAATCCAATTTATACGATAATCTCCATCCCAAGATTCATGTATTGGTGCACCCCTTGTATAATGAATTACTTTGGGATTTATACTACCATCATACCAACCTTCTAACCAATTATATGTAGGTGGTATTTCACCTATGTTCTTGTCACTTGTCCAATTCATTCTATGTAGATATTTTGGAGATTTAGTATTTACATTCTCAAGTGATAAATTTTGACAATCTATATGACTACAATTAAACATCATTAAACTTGACCAATTTTTTCTTGGATAAATAGTTTGAATTTTTCCATCCATTTTTGTTTCTTGTGTTGGATAATAATTATGCTTCACACATATTACAGAATATTTTTCATCATAATATTCCAAAAGTTCTTTGATGTCACATTGCCATAAAAAATCAGAATCGCAAAATATTGCAATTCCATCATAGTTGTTTAGATGTGGTGTTAAAAATCTACTATAAGTAAATTCAGTAGATGCCAATTTATCTTCTTTTCTCCAATATAAACCATTATCAATCATATCTTGTAATTTAATTGGTTGAATTACTAAATCGTTTTCATCTCCCTTATAATTTTTTAAAATAGAATGTTTGGCAATTTGATATGGTGGGTTGATTAAATCCGAAAATTTATCAGATTTATCTTGTCTTTTATCATATCCTATATATACATTTATTTTCATAATATTACAATTCTGTTTTATTATATTGATTTAATTTTGCTACATAGTTTTTATCTTTATTTTTTCTTTCACCTTTACCTGTCCAAATATATGAATTATTTTGAAATGTATAATCTGTATAAGACAAAGGGATACTGCAATATTTAATTTTTAAAAATTCTTGACATTCTTTATATTTGATTATAGTTCTGGCCACAGCTATTTGATCATCCCACCAATTTGCTCCTATTGCTTTGAGCTCTTTTTTTAGTGTCTCTATAAATTTTACGCAAGACTTGTTTATTAATACAAAACTCGTCAAAATTCTTTTATGTTCCTTTGTATCTGATAGATTTCTTTCATGTGTGCAAATATCATATTCAAAAACATTCATGGCATTTTTTAAAAATATACTATCTGTATCTATTATTGCTATTTTATTTGAGTATTGAAACAAATCATCGATAAAATAAAACCTCATTTTTGTATAATAACCTGGATTAAGTTTATTTGTGTCTGTTTCTTGAGATGTAGAAAGAGAAATAAGATCACTCTCAGTCATCATTTTTTGAATTTTTTTAATGGTGTCTTTTTTAGGATTTAAAACATGACAATGAATATTATTATTTGTTTTTATTGCACTATTTAAACAGCTAATTCCATGATTTAATAAATAATTATCATCACATGCAAAAACATATGTATTTTTTTTAGGTTCTCTGTAAAACTGCACTTTTAGCTTCCTTTCCAATAATCTTCGTGTAACCAATCATCGGATTGATGAAAGTAATCCCATAATTTATTCTCCTGTATAGTTCCAATCTTTTTTGATTCTTCATCTACTAACCTTTTTAATTCATCAACAGAATCATAATATAAATAACTTGGTACTTGTTCAGTATTAGTGGTTATTGTATTTCTACCCATACATCCCAACATCCAAGCTGTATTTGCACCTCTAATCCTATGTGGTTTTATATTTACAAAACTTTTAGTGTAGTATTTAATAAGCTCCTCACGACTAACCCATTCCTTTGGAAAACAAAACATATCCTCTCCAAACCAATCTATCAATTTTTCATACTGAAATATTTCTTCAAATTTTGTAATTAATACACCATCTTCATTGTATTGACGATTAAGTTCTCTCAATGGTATGTGGGAATAAATTTTATCACCCAATGGTGTTAGTTTATATTTATTAAAATCAAAATATGGTATTTTTAACGATATATGTTTTAATCCCATCTTGGAAGAAATATCTGATTCCCATTTATCAACACATATCAGATTATAATTATCTATCTTGTCAAATACTTCTGATTTATATTCTCTACCACCACACAACAAGACCTTTAACCCTCTGTGGTTATTAAATACATCTATATCAGTTGATGTGTCTTTTTCAGATTGTGTTTCATCATCCCAATCAGGATACAATCCCCAAAATACTGCAGGTTCTTCTGGATTATCATATGGTCTTAGATTCCACCTATCTAAAAATTCATCTACAAAATGGTAATGGGATGGTGAAATACGAGCCTGTTCAATTCTCATACAATCTAATCTCCAATGAAAATCTCGTTTCATTACTTGTATTGTTTAATCCACTATGTATTAACTTAGGATAAAATATCAATACTTCGTTAGGTTTAGGATTCGGTCTTATCAAAGGAAAACCATAAGGAACTTTTAATTTAGGTACAGAAAATTTATCATCATTAACCTTAACTAAATTAACCCACTTATGACTTCCTTCTGCTACTGCAAGACTTGAATCTTTATTACTTCCCCATAAAGGTATATACAAATTAATTCCACTTTCTTTTAACTTATCTAACCAAGTATCTCTGTGTATTGGACTCATATCATTTTTATCGGGACGGATGGCTCTTATATTAATTTTTTTTGTATCTTGATAGTAATCATCTTTAATTACGAGTTTTCTATCAAGTATATCTGAAATTCTATTTTCTATAATCTCAACATTAAAGTTTATCTCATCAAAAAAACTATTATCATATATTTTTTTAATTATTTTATAGTGAATATCATCATCTACATACTTATGATATTGAGTTAAGTTATCAATCTTAATATTTAGTGATTCACATTGTTTCGTAACGAATAGTTCCAATTCTGAAAGTAGTATATCGTGTTCGAATTCTCTTAAAAAATTTTCTACCAGGTATCCTTTTTCTTTCATCATAAAACCCTATAAGTTGGTAACTGAATAACTTCTTTCCACTTTGAATAAGAATCAAATTGATTAGTTGGACACCTTTCGATTAAAAATCTTGAGTCTGTAATATCTACCTTTTTATTATCTAACATATAATTTAAAACATTCTCATGTTCCCATCCCCACCATTTGTCTCCCATCCTTATGTATTCTTTTTCTATTTTAATATTATTTTCCCCCCATCTAAAATGATGAATCTGTACCATCGGTGGCCACCAATTCTTACCTTTAACATATACTTCCCAATCATCAGTTGACATCATATGTCTTGAAAAACAATGTTGACCACCACCAATCTTTCCTGCAGTTCCTTTTAGTAAAATAACACCCCTTGAATCATTTTGCCTAACATATCTACTTAGATATCCCACATTTGGAAACCGCTCCCAAATATCATCCTCATATTTAAGTTCATCAAATTCTCCATTCTCACCAACTCTATCTAAGACCAATCCATATGCAAAATCATTGTTTACTAAATCTTCTTGTATAAATTCTTTTAAGGGTTTAGGAAATACAGCAAATTCATCTAAATCTGCAACTATCCACCATTCATTTGGTTTATCAGATATTACATCATTGTATATATCAGTTAAATATTCTGCATCTCCTGTATTTACATCTCTCAAATCTTTATAGATTTCTAAGTTATGTGTTTCTAAGACATCAACAATTTCTTTATATTTTACTTTTTTAGAATCTCCCCAAACCACCACATAAATATTGTCAACTCCCAATGACTTGTAGTGAGTCACAAAATGATGTAATAAAATTGCATCTAAACCTGCCGTAGTAACTACATTAATCATTATGTTTACCAATTACAGATATAAAATCATTAAATAATTTACAATTAAATTCATCATTTTTACCCCAACTTTGAGTCTGATGATTTAAATTAAGATTTGAATCTCTTAACATTTTATTAAATTCATCTCGTGATATTATTGAACGCCATCCTGGTTCTACACTCTTGGTTACATCTCCAATCGTGTGATGAATTATACACTTACCATCACTTTTTAAAACTCTTTTAAATTCTAAAAAATAATCAAATTGAGTTTTTTTATCCATATGAACAAATACATCATACGACCATATAAAATCTATTGTGTTATCTTTTATATCACTTAAACTCTTTCCATCATTTTTAAAAAAAGTTACATTTTCCTTGTCTTTAAATTTATCTTTACAAAAATCTACATACTCTGCATTTAAGTCTACCAAAGAAACATTGTCAGCAAATTTAATAAGATGTTCACTCCATCTACCATGCCCACATCCTATTTCAAGAACACTATTATTAGAGTTATCTTTAATAAAAGTTTCTATTAATGAACTTTTCCATTTTTCATAAGGTTGATTACAGAATATAGCTTGGTCATCCCACTCATCTCCATCTTTACTCCAAGCTCCAGGATAAGTCCATTTTGTTAGATTGTCTTTTATACTATTTTGAGATTTTAATTTATTTATATTTTTATAATCCTCGTCATCCCATAAACTTCTATATAAATGAACACCATATGAATCAAAATTAGATTCAAGTACATCCTTGTAAGATTCCCAATCAATTGGACAAAAATTTCTTTTTGGTAACACATACTTTTTTAAATTATACAATTCAATCAACCTTGTAAATAAATGTGGCCCTAAATCTCCGTGAGCGATTGAACTGGCATTTTTTGTTTCTATAATCCTATTCGACCAATCATTAAATATTTCTTCTTCTGTATTTTCACTATATATAATGCATGTTGCAACATGATAACCCCACTCATTATCTATTTGTCTCGAAAATACAAATCGTTTTTCAAAATTATATGGTCTCAAACACAAAACATCTAAATCAATATACAATCCACCCATTTGATATAATAAATTAGACCTAAATAAATTTGAAAATGCAACTGCAGTTCCTTTAGAAACTCCATCATCATATGTAAAATATTCATCAATAGAAATAATATCATTCGCATTTTTCACTATCACGGCCTCAGGCACTTCTATATCATCGTACAACCAAAGATTAAATTCATAACCATTCTCTATCCACGAATTGATACATAACTTTTCAAGTTCACCTAATTCAGAACCATACCAAAATCCATTAACTTTCACGACAAATATCCAAAGT
>Ga0098060_1000768_pt1 | contig 13741 bp, 20 predicted proteins | sample 21_taG_FD_77063 | JGI IMG/M metagenome (GOLD analysis project Ga0098060, IMG submission 77063) | Marine viral communities from the Subarctic Pacific Ocean - 21_ETSP_OMZ_AT15319 metaG | ecosystem: Environmental > Aquatic > Marine > Oceanic | place: Pacific Ocean | collected 2015-01-19 | reverse complement strand
TCTCTTAAGATGTATATGTACATTCTCTTAGCAAATATAATGTTTTTCTTTCTACTTCCTAGAAACATTCTATCTTTATCTATGCTGTAAATGTCTGATAACTCATCAACTATTATGTTGTGGTAGTAATCGCTAAATTTTAATCTTCTTCTTTTCATTGTGTTTATTGTTAATTTAAGTCGTACACTATTGTATCAACTATGTCTTGAATGTTTAAGCCTATAAAGTCTGCCAATCTTTTTGCGTGTATAAATCTAAGTCTTGTTGGCTCTGCTATGAATTTACTACTTGTAGCATAATTAACTTCTATTATTTTACATAACTGCAAATTAGATATTCCATATATCCTTAATAGAGCCTCAAACTCATTTCTTGATTTTCTGATTTTATCCAAAGAATATTTCTTAGTCATCTTTAGAAAGGTATTTATCAACTTTAAACTTCTCTACCTTAAATACAGTTTTGTCAAAGTGATAGAAATCTACTACTTGTTTTTCATCTAGCAGTTTCATAATATCATCTTCAGAAATAAATCCTAAGATATGTTTACGTTCCCATACTATGTAGGTGTATGTCTTTAGGAAGTGTTTAAAAATCTCTATCTTCAAATACTCCATCTTTGAACATTTTGAGCCATTGTTTTTGTGTGTCTTTTTCATATCTATTGTTATATAGTGTAGTTATTATTTCTTCTGCTTCTAATTGTGATAAATCGTTAATCCTATTTAAGATGTCAGATTTCATTTGTGTAGTAAGTGATGTGTGGTCAATGTTAGACTCAATGATAAGCCATTGGGTATCTGTAATACCACTAGGCTCACCATCAAGAATATTATCTATCCAATCATCAGTCATTAATCAACAATCTCATCCTGACCAAATACTCCTTGCTCATAGAATCCTGCAATTTTAAGTACCACTCTGCTCATTGCTCTCTTTTCTGCCATAGCAACAGGGAACTTCTTACCACCTCCCATTAAATTACTGTCAGATGCCTCACCGAAACTCATAGCGTTCTTAACCTCATTGCCAACTTTCATTGTTGCTGCTGCTCTTAATACACAGATACATTTCTCAATATCCATATTGATTACCTCATAAGCAACTGTAATATTGTTTCTTGATACAATCTTATCAATTCCTGTTCTAGTGATAATTACAAACCCTCTCTTGTCTTTGTAAATATCTTCTTCAGTTAAGCCATTCTGCTTGTAAAGCCTTCTTAAAGCCTCTTTTCTTGTTTCAACGATTGGCTCAGGTTGTTTCTTTAGTTTTTCTTGCATTGTTTTTTTTGTCATTTTGTTATTATTTAATTGATTAATACTCGGTTCTTGTTGAGCAAGTTCTTCTTGCTTCATTTGCATAAATTCTTCTTTCATTCTTCCCATAATTGTTTATTGTTTTAGTTATTAATTGAGGCAAAGATATAAAATTGGAATTAACCACCAAAACATTTTTAACAATTTTTAGACAAATGTTTACCTACTAGAGATAAAGTGTATGAAAATTATGTGATATTTTAAAAATAATGCACTAAACGAGCCACTTGACCACTCACTTTTTCGTGCAAAAATCCTTCAACTGCTTTAGGAACTCCTGTATACCCTTTTCTTGAGTGCCAACTGTCAGTTCCTGATGGACTACGCATATACTCTACAGTAACTCCTATAAAGTCTTTAGCATCTCTCCATTTGTGTTTTACCTTGTGATGCAAGTGATGTAAGTACCAATACCTATACTTAGTTTCACTCCACATTGTTGGTTGCTCTTGAGCCATTAAAAGAGGTAAATTATCCATCTTAGCACCATCTCCGTGTTCTAAGCCTATTAGATTCTTACCATACTTATAATACTTTCTGTGTGCTACTGATATATCAAATGTAATCTCTCTGTCATTTCTAAACCAACTCTTTAATGCGTGTGCTAAATGGAAACCACTCTGATAATCGTGATTACTCATTGAATGAATAATATCTACAGGTGCTACCTCTCTTAGTATTTCAACACACTTAACATATAGTGCTAGAGCAATTTCAAAGTGTTCCCACCATTTACCATCTACATCCTGATTTGTACCTGCTGTAGTTGTATTATAAACATTATCTATATGTAGTACATCATTACCTATGCAGAATAATACTCTATCTACATCAAAACCCTTAGACTTCTCTATAAGTCCTTCTAATCCCTCTAAAACCCTATTACAAGCAATCTCTACATTATACCCATCAGCAGTTTCAAGTTGATTAGCATATTTACCTATATGAATATCTGCAGGATTTATTACTAATAAGTGATTGGATTGTTTTATCTCTCTCTTGATAGATGGATAGTGTGGTGAATGATTTTCTATAAAACTTTCAACCTTTCCTAAGATGTCATTCTCGTTTGCAGTTAAATCTTCCTTAGTTACAATGCTGAATCTAAATTCTCCACTAGCAGATTGCCAATGTTTTACAGAAACTACATCTTTCTTTTTTATACCCCTCTCTGATAGATGTATGTCTAATGCTGTGTTGCCATTGAAGTTAGTAGTATCTTCTGCTCTATTCTCATAAATCATTTCAACTTCTTCTTCTGAAAGCCTTAATCTTTTACCATATTGTTTCATTGTTTAAAGTGTTGGTTATTAGGCAATATTACGAAAAAAAATGCTTGTATAATACAAAAGTGAGATGTTTTTAAACATCCCACTCTTGAAAACTATAAACAATTTTGAAAACAAAGAAGGACACAACCCCCTCAAAGTCTACGCAAAGATAATTATTTTTTACAATTATCAGTACATTTATTATTATTTTTTTCAAATACTGAAAAACACAAAGGTAAAATACCTAACCCTGTAAGTATCAACGCATTAGTGTCAATACCATTTTTTTCAATATATAAACTTGCAGATAAAACTATTACACCACTAATAGTTCTCTTGCTACTCCACTTACCTTTTGTGTCTGTAAACAGTTCTTTAACTGCTTTCAATAAGTCTGTTATTGGTTTTACGCCACCCTTAACTAGCATAGACCCCACCCATTGAGGTATCATTATTTTTTCTTTGTATAATTAGGCACTAGAGCATCAATCATAGTATCTAGCCAACCAAAGATTTTGTTGTCTTTTTCTGTTGGAGTTAAATTAGTAACAACTTTAGCGAAAGCCATTAAGCCAACTAATAGTTCAATCCAATTTTCTGTAATAAAATTCATAATATATATTTAATTAGTTAATATTCAGTTTAGTAACCCCAAATACAAGGGTTTGTTTTGTCCTCATCACAATCAGCGTGTATAAACTTGTTTTTAAAGTCTATACCAAATCTTTCAAATCCTACACCACCTAATCCTCCAAGAATTAATGCTAAGTTTTTACCATCAGTAAATTTAATATCAGCAGCGATACCTTTAATATGACTTGAGGTAGGGTTTTTAATTGATAATGGATGTTTTTCACATCTATATCCACTATTTATTCTAAATGGCACTCCTGCAATCCTTCTTGCTTTATCCATCATCTCTAAGAAGTTATCATTAATGTAGTTTGTATTACAACCACATTTACAATTAAACTCACTTCTTTTAAAGTATTTTAATTCCACTTTATTTATTCTCTTTAATAGATTTAATAATCTCCTCAAAAAAACTTTCAAAATCTTCTTTAATTTTATTTTCAGAATCAATTTGTTCTAACTTTTTTATAGCCCAATTAACACCTGCATCTCCTCCCCAAGCATCCCACATAATACCTCCACATCCTTCATCATAAGGTACATCTTTATGTTGTTGATGTCTTTTAAATGATGCCATACGAGCAATAGTATCTCTTGAAAGTTTTTCTCTATTTGCTAATTGTCTTGCTCTAGTCCAACCTACTTGAGTACCACAATCACTACCATTTTCCTCCTTATACTTTATAGCCCTCTTAGCATTGTTAGTTGCTGCCTGTGGGTAGTCATTATAAGTTTCTGCTGAATAATAATCTTTATTAGCAGTTTCACACTCTGACTTACTAGAATAATCACATCCACCTGTTTCGCCAAACCTCCAACTACCATTTTCACATTCGTAGCAAGGCATACTAAGTAGTAACCATTACAAATTCAATATCTATAGCAGTATCAGCACTAGAAGATTGTCCTGAAATACTTTGAATATCTGCAAAAGTAATTGCACCTGTAGCAGTTGTAGCATCAACAGCATCATTCATTAATAACAAAGTTTCTGAAGATGCTAAAGTGAAGTAAATATAATCTGCACCATTGTAAATTCTCAAATAAAGTCTTTCTGTATCATCTAAATTTGTTATTCTAAAGTATTTGTAATTTGCGCTAACTACTGTACCCTTCCCATCTGCTGTTGAAAGTGCTAGTATATCTGTAAATGTTATACTTTCAGCACCTTTACCTGCAATACTCATAATTCTTTGTGATACTTGACCATTGCTAGTATAAGTTTTACTCATTGTATTACCATAATCTACTCCATTAAGAGTGTATGACTCTGATATTGTTACTATTAAATTTGATGGTGTTATTGTTGTTGCCATATTATTTTATTTTATTTTTTATATTTTTGTGAATAATGCTACTATAGAACCTATAGTTACTGTATAAATCAACCACATTGCCTTTACTAATACCTTTCTCATTGTTGTGTTTCTATTTACTCTTGCAGTAACTCCTGTATCAGGATTAAGTAATCTATCTGTAAGCATATCTAACTTACTATCCAAACTATCTATCTTCTCGTTTATAGAACTAATGTCTTTTTTCATTGATACTATCTCCTCTTTAGTTGTCATAAGATACCTCTATTGTAAAGTTGAAAAATACCACATTACCACTACCTGCAGTTTTAACCATTGGAAAAACTAAATCACCTGCAGCAATTGCACCTGCAGTAATAGTCGTTACATTAATTTCTTTTACTTGGTCGTTACCTGATGATGATGCAGAAAACTCGTGAATAAGAGTAGGAGTTAAATTACTTGTATCAGATGCAACAGGAGTAACCTTACACATTGCTATAGTTACAAGATTTGATTGACTACCTGCCAACCAACCCCTTATATTTGTTACAGTACAAGCATCTTGTGGTATGTAGTTAGCAGTTCTAAATATATCACTAACATCTAATGTAGCAGCACCAACAGTTCCACTCCCATAATCTACTCCAATTTCAAATGGAGATTGACCATCAGTCATATTGTTTCTATATTCATATGTACTCCCATTACCTGTAGTATATCCAATTACTTGAAATACAGTAGTTTTTATAGTGCTTTTAGGTAGCCAAATTAAATTACCATCAGTTCCTGTAGCAGATGTACCTGAATTTTTAGTTAGAATAGTATCATTAGTAGCATTTTCAAATCCCATTGGATTATGCCTATTTACATCTGTTAGATTTTTATGTTCGTTTGCAGCCATTTATATATTTATTTTAACATTCAGGACAATAATTCTTCCAACTATCATAATCTCTACGAGGTCTTGAGTATATACTATCATACATTATAATTCCGTGATTTTTGTATGTAGTTGTATTACAAGGTGCATTAGCAGTATATGTAGGGTAATCACCACTATTATCAGGGTCATCAAGAAACTCTATCATATCCTGTAAGTATATCTCAGCCTTTCTGTAAGTGTCTTGCTTATAAGCATTTAACTCAGCAGGGTCAATAATAGTAGAAAACTCATCAATATTGTGAACAATACCCATACTGCTACTATTACTCTGAACCTCATTAATTACCTCAAATCTTGCAAACCAACATAGAGTTCTAACCAAGAAATCATCCATTAAAGTTTGATTTGCAGTAGTTAAAGTACCACCATTGTTTTGTGTTTTTAATTCCTCATAAAACTTCTTTCCAATAGCACTTTTTAAATGTGCTAATTCAGAAAGTAATATAGTGTTAGTAGAAATTAAAGCAGGGTCAGTATTGGCATTAGTAAAACTATTGCTTATAACTTCTTCTGAGGTTGCTAGTGTTTTGTATTGATTTACATTCGCCATAGTTATTCTGTTTTTTCAGTTACACTTAAATCACCTGCATTGTCATCTCCAATACCATCAGCATCATCATCTCTTGTTACAATAATTTGCTCTCTATCAGTCAAGAACATATCACCTTCTACAAGCATTGGTAAGTCCTCATCTAATAATCTTCTTTGCTCATTAATTGTAAGAATTTTTGATGGGTCAATCTGAGTAGCAAAACTAATTGGTGGCTCATAATGAATTATTAAATCTTCAGGTAAAAAACCTAATTCTTTATATAATATTTTTTTAATACCATTTAAAAGTAAATCAGAAGTATCTTTAATAACAGTAGTCATTGCTAAATCATAAGCAATTCTAATCTCACTACCTGTATTATTCATCTTACCTGAACTAACTAACCCACTCAATGATGGCTGCCATCTATGAGCAGTTACAATGTTTTGGTCGGTTATTCTCTGTAAGTCTATCCAACTACCTTCTTGGTCATCTTTTATTATCTGTACATTAGCCTGAGAAGTATCTCCATTCTTAACGATAAACATAATCTTACCATTATTCCCATCTCCTACAAACTTCTTCTGTGCTTCGTGTACTAATTTCTTTGCTTCTTCCTCACCCATATCTCCACTAATCTCAACGATTGCAGATGGTTGGAAGCCATTTTTAAATTTTGTGTGATTCCATTTACCAATCTCATAATCAACTGCAATATGCTCTAATGCAGCAACATAATCAGGTAAACCATAGAATTGGAATGTAGGCTCATAATCATTAAACTCAAATATAAATCTATTACTCTTAACCTCAGGGTATAAAGGAATTACATTAAGTTTGTCCTTCATAGTATTGAACTTTGCCCAATCAGGATGAACATACGCTTCTTTCTTGTTTTTAGCCATTCTAACAGTAGTTGCATCTACGTGATATAGATTTAGTCCACCATCATATAAAACTCCCTCTAAGTAAGCGTTTCCAAAAGTATAGTAATCATCTGCTAATTTCTTAAAAATCATTCTTAATGACTCTCCATCAGCATTAACATCTTTAATGTAATCTAATACATCTTCATTATTACTAACGAATTTAGCACCACTCGTAAAGATTGTCTTTTGTGCAAGTACACTCCTATGAGTAGATGATTGTCGCTTTAACTTTGCTAAGTATTGTGGGAATAGATTGTTATCCCCAAAAGGAACATACTCTGTTCTTATTTTAGAGATGTCCTGTATTTCGTGAATATTCTCAGGTACTGCTAAATTAAAAACTCCAAATTCAAAAGTATTACTCTTTTGAGTCTGAAGATTTTTTACCTGACTTTTTCTTTTTGGTTGCTTTCTTTGGCTCATCTTTAGTTTTTGTAGTTGATAATTTTTCTACCTTATCAGTCATTCCTAAATCTTCATAAGCATACGCTAACTCCTCTTGAGTTGCTATTGCCCATTTAATTTTAAAATCACCTTTATAGGTTGTTCCTACTGATAATTTTGCTTTATATTCTGCCATAATTGTATATATCTTTAAGTGTGATAAATCTACAACATTTTTGCCATTACAATCACACATATTATTAGAAAGATATTAATAGGAAATGTTATAAACTTTTTACGAACTAAGTTCAACCTACTATTATACCTTTAATTATTATGCTGCTGTAGTTGCAGTTAATGCAGAAGTATCTACAGTAACAGTACCTATATACTTTCTAGGTAACTCAAACTGTCTTGCAGTTAAAGTAATTGTCATTCCACTTTCATCAGAATAAGCAGCACCTGTGCCACCCTCCATAGAAGTTAAGTTTAAATAAGTTTGACTTTTTGCAGCCACATCTTCATTTGCATATTTTTCACTAGCACCAATTACCCACCAAGAGCCGTTAGTATCTTTTACTGCACCCATCATACAAGTGTCCAACATTGCTTGAAATTCTGCAAATCGGTCATTGTTAATCTGTGGTATCATAAATGATAATGTACACTCAAAAGCAGTTGAACCATTTTCTTTTGTTGCGTTTACTGCTAATGCACCTGTTTCATTTTTGTTCTCAAAAACAAACCAAGCAGCAGCAGAAGCACTTGTAAGAATACTATCTATATCGTGTTCACCTGCAGCATTACCATAAACAACTGCATCATTAGTGTCCCAAGACCTTAATAGTATTTGAGTAATACCACCTGTTGATTGTAAATTACTACACTCAACGCCTATACCTTTATCTATTGCCATTTTTTTATTATTTTATTAGTTATTTAAAAGTAATTTAGAGGAGGCTTTTACACCCCCTCTATTATTACATTATTGTTATGCTCCAAGTCCCCATTGAACAAGAGAAGAGTACAAGTATTGTACACCTAACTTGAAGTAACCTCTAAAGAACATTTTTTCTTCTAAATCATCATAAAATACTTTGAAACTTCCTTCAGGGTCTGTTACATCAGAACCGATAATCAAGTTGTCTACTGCACAGTAACACATTCCTTGAGTATTGTTAGCACCTGCTGCAGTTTGGAATACATCAGGATTAGTGTCTGATAAGATAGTGTCCCACTCATACATTGGTACAACCTCAACACCTCTAAACATTACTCTACGCATACCATCTACTTGGTTTACTACTGCTAAATCAGCACCTGTACCTTCTAGGTTTGCTAAGTAAGCATTGAATACTTTAGGAGTTACAAACATTTTCTTGTCTGCAGGTGCTACTTGTTGTAACGCTGCAGGTGCGCCATCATAAATAGTTCTTAACATTGTAAGTGCTTCTGCTGCTGTTGGTGCTGTAATTGAAGCAAAAACAACCTCAGTTACAGGCTCTGCTTTCATTAACTCCATCCAACCATCAAATGCTGTGTAACCTGCTACTCCTCCTGCTACATCACCACCCCATGCTAATCTTACTACATCTTGTGCGATACCTCTTACTGCTCTGTTTACGATTGCATCTGCTAATTGAGTTCCCTCAATGTTCATTACATCTGCTCCACTTCTGTAAGATTCTTCAATGAAAGTTCCGAAAAACTCATCAGTACATTGCTCTAAAGCAACTCTACATCTACCTGCAGTAATTACTTTGTCATCAATGTTAAATTGAGTTGCACCACTTGATGCAGAACAACCTGAGTAAGACTCAACAATTTTAGTTAAAGATGCTGCAGTATATACATTCATTTTGTGCTTAACATTAGGAATTACTCTATAGTTACGCATTAAATCTTCACTTCTGAATACAGGCTCGTAAAAGATTTCGTTTAAGTTCGCACCTCCGTAAGTTGCTGCGATACTATTATTTGCTACATTTGCCATTTTTTTCTATTTTTTTTAGTTATTAAATTTACTTCTAATTCTTGATGCTAATACATTGTAAAAATCTGCATTTTCATCTACTTTTTTGTTTTCAACTATTGCAGGGTCGCTGTCAGTATTTAACTCAGTACCTTTAGCATCTGCCTTGTTGATTTTTGCGTTTAAACCTTCTACTTCTACAGTTAAAGTTTCGTTAGTTCCTTTTGAAGCAACTAATTCTTCCTCTAACAAAGAAATCTTGTTTGATAATTCTATGTTATTAGCCTCAAATGCAGAAATCTTATTCATAATTTCTTCATTATCTCCTAAATTCACAGTTATCGCAGTTTGTTCAGCAACATCTTCAGAAACTTTTACCTCACCTTTTACAGAAGTAACAATTTCTTCAACTTTGTTGTTAAACCATTCTTTTAACTCGTTAGTCATTTTTTTGTTATTTATATTAATACTTAATTTATTCTTAATTTCTTCTTGTGTAATGTTCTTAAACTTAGAAACATCATACTTAGCAGCCACCTTAATAGAGTCAGATATAGTATCAATAAATCTTAGTTTGTATGCTTCTTCAGCATTTAACCAAGTTTCTTCATCCATCATCTCTGCAACAGCATCATAAGATAATCCTGTCTTTTTTACATAAATGTCTGTTAGTTCACTTGTGATTTTATCAAGAGTTTCAGCAGTTTTACGCATATCCTTAGCCTCACCACTAGAACCTCCCCAAGCGTTATGAATCATAAATAAAGAGTTCTCAGCCATAACCACCTCATCTGCACCAAGAGCAATGATAGTAGCAATACTTGCTGCTATACCCTCAATATAAACTGTAGTCTTAGACTCTCTCCTTTTGATTACATTGTACATAGCCATACCATCAAATACATCACCACCTAAAGAGTTGATGCGTAAGTTGATTGGCATATCTTTTAATCCTTTGATTTCTGAAATAAAATCTTGTGCAGTTACACCATAAGTTCCTATCTCATCAAAGATATATATGTCAGCAGAGTTACCTGCCTTATTTTGAATGTTATACCATTTTTCGTTCATAGTGGCAAAAATATAAGTAAACGATTTTAATCTTACCTAATTTTCGTACAAAACTTTTAGTATGTGATATTGTTAGATGGGATAGACTTCTTTCTCTCCTTGTACACTATATTCTGAGCCATACTCTCACTTATATTGTATTTAATAGACAAGTCCATCCAAGTGTGAGTTCTACTGCCTTGATTACCTACTAGCATCTTATCAAAGTCAGCAATAATCATATAGTTTCTAATTCTTTTAGGTTCAATTATACCTTTCTCTACAAGATTTTTTATAATATCTTTACAGGTTGGACTTAATCCAAACTTCTTTTCTAACACTCTACCTTCAAGTTCAATGAAGTCAAAGACTACATCTACCTTATTTTGTCTTATTTTTTTTTCTGACATTTTTGTTTTTAGGTGTTTGAGCATCCTCAATCCATTCATCTACCATCATTTCCCAAAACTTACAAACTGCTGCTCTACAAGAAGTGCAATTCATATCTTGCTTGTTAGATGGGAATAATAAATGCCACTCAGCAAACATTAAACTTAATGATTCAGCGTGATGGCTTGGGAAGTTTCTTTTATGATTTGTGTTTCTAATAACACAATCAGTCATCATACTTCTTTTGTTTTTACTGTAATTATCAGCGATTTCTTTTAAATTCATATGTAAAGGTTTACCATTTGTTTTCAGGACATTTACCGAAAAAGTCTTTTGTTAATGATGTTTTAGCATCTAGGAAGCACTTGCATTTAGCACATCTTGAGCCTTTGCTTATTTTAGGTTTCCTTAATAACATAAAGTTTCGGTAAAAACTACAACTTTTACACACTTCTAATCTTTCTAACTTGGTTTTCTTATCAACAAACATTTGTTTATTTCTTTGATTATTAAATTGTTGCCTGAGATTGTATCACGCTAACTGTATTCTGACTACTTGTAATGTCTGCCTCAACTACTACTACCTTACCTGCACTTCCCATTGCACCCATCATTTGATTTTGACCTAGTGCATTGAATTGTTGTTGGCTAAATGAAGGCATATTAAGTAATCCACCATCTGCAAACTTAACACCACCTCCTGCAGCGTTCATTGCTGATAATTGTCTACCAAACATTGCTGTACTTCTTTTATTTATAACAGCCTCACCACCTTCTAACTCAACTACTCTACCACCTACTGCAAACTTCTCTCCTCCTTGTGCGTGTGATTTTCCGTGTACCATACCTCCATTTGCAAATTCTTCAATCATTCCACCATTAGCAAAAGTTATATTGCTAAAAGCCCTTTCAAATACACCGCTAACAAGACTACCTGCACCTGCTGCTACTATAGCACCAAGAAGTGGATTAGCAGAAAAAGCACCTACAATGTAAAGAGAAACAGTTTCCATTATTTTTGCTCTAATAAGTCTTTTTGCAGCATCCTCAGCAGATTCACCTGATAGTGCTGCTCTTTTAATATCTTCTGCAAATGCTTTGTCTTTATCTTCCTGAGATTGTTTATTTAAGTCTTTTTCTAAATCAAAAATTCTTTGCGCTATAGCCACTCTATCAATACCAACATCCCCTTGAACTTTTAATAAATTACGCAAATCTTGTATTTCCCTTTTCTTTAAATCTGCTTGAAGTTGTGCAATTTCTTCTTCTTTTAAATAACCCATCATCATTTGAGTTACTCTAAAGTCTAACATTTCTCTATCAACATCATTATTTAATTCTTTTGCTTTAGTGTTTTCAGTAGTTGCATTAGTTGATTCATTAGTAGCATCTGTAGATATATTTAATGATTTTACTAAAGCATCAACATCTACTCCTAATTCAAGAGCAGCAGTAGCAGCAGTTTCATATTCTTCTGCTAATTCATCTGCTTCTTTTTTATTTTTAGTTAAGGCTTTGGAGTTTTCATCAACTGACATATTAGCATTAGTCATTTGATTATCTATATTGTTTAAAGATACTGCTAGTCTTTCATTTGTGTTTGCTCGTGCCTCTGTTTGAACTCTTAATGCTTCAGATTGTTCTTTTGCTAATGTAGCAGCCTCAATCTCATTATCAATTTGTCTTTTTCTTATTTCTGTTAATTTTTCTTCAGCAGCAAGAATAGTAACTTTTTGAAGCATTGCAGCATTTGCCTCTACTTGTGCTTTCTTCAAATCCTCTAAGTTGGTTTTTTCAGTAACTATATTAGGTAAATACTCTCCATACTTTAAATTTAATTCTGTTAAAAGTTTATTCCTTGTGTCTTGTGATATGTTAGTGTTTTGAAGTGCATTAAACAAATCATTCATTGCAACCCTATCTTCATCTATTTTTTCAGAAACAGGTATTTCTATAAAGTCAGTTAATTTATTTACAAATGATGAAAAACCATCTACAACATTTTTAATAGAATCTGAAAACAATGACATAAATCCAATCTGAAATCCTTGACCTGCAGATTCTGCTCTTTTAAAAGCACCTTCTAAAGTATCACCAACAATTCTTGCCATTTCCTCTGCAGCACCATTAGCATCTTTAAGAGCATCTCTTAATGCAACAGTTCTTTCTCTACTTGTAATCATTTGCTCAAATGCAGCAGCCTGTCTTAAATCAACTACCTCCATAATCTCAGCAAGACTACCTCCTTCTTTACTAAATTTAGAAAGAGCAGGAACTAACTCATCTAAAGAGTGAATTGTTTTACCAAATGACTTTACTAAGTCTGAGTTTGGGTCTTGCATTTTAAGAAGAATGTTTCTTAAAGATGTACCTGCAATAGAAGCCTCAATACCTGAATCTGCTAATTGCGACATAATAGCAGTAGTATCTTCAATAGAAAAACCTGCTGACTTTGCAATAGGTGCAACCTTAGTCATAGAAGTTTGGAATTTTTCAATGTCTAATGCAGAACTTGTAAATGCTACAGCCATAACATCTACTACTCTTTGTGTTTCACTAGCATCTAATCCAAACCCTCTAACAGCAGAACCTGCTACAATCGCTGCTCTAGCCAAATCACTATCTGTCGCTGTTGCTAACATTAATGTAGCCTCTTGAGCATCTAATATCTCTTGAGTAGTAAAACCTAATTTACCATAATTAGTCTGTAATTCTGCAACTTGTTGTGCAGTAAAGAATGTGGAACGACCTAAATCTTGCGCAGATTTTGATAGTCTTAAAAATTCACTTCTATTAGCGCCTGTAATTGCTTTAACTTTAGCCATTTGAAACTCAAAATCTCTAAATGATTTCATAGCATTACTAACAGCACCTGCAACCTGTCTAAATGCAGCAACAGCACCTAACACTCCTGCAGCCATCTTCCCAAAACTCTTAGTTGATTTATCTGCTGTCTTACCTACTCTTTGTAAATCCTTATCACCTTTTACTACTACCTGTACTACTATCTTTTCTGTATT
>Ga0098060_1000763_pt1 | contig 13798 bp, 9 predicted proteins | sample 21_taG_FD_77063 | JGI IMG/M metagenome (GOLD analysis project Ga0098060, IMG submission 77063) | Marine viral communities from the Subarctic Pacific Ocean - 21_ETSP_OMZ_AT15319 metaG | ecosystem: Environmental > Aquatic > Marine > Oceanic | place: Pacific Ocean | collected 2015-01-19 | reverse complement strand
TATACTGCTTCGTACTTTCTCTCTATTGAAAACACTTTCAGGCCTAGCACTTTCTGCTAAACTTATTTGTGCGTCTCTTATGTCCATTATGCTAGTTTGACTTTCAACATCAACCTGGTTGTCATCAAGTAGTCTTTCTATATCACCTAAACTTAAGTACTCATCATTTATTCTAAATCCGAGTTGAACCTCACCATTAATAGTATTAGTTTCTAAAGGTATATTCCCAGAGGCTATACCAGCTAGAGCAGCGTCTGTCTCAATGTCAATACCTTTCGAAAGGCCAGTACCTTTTCTTCTATCTCTATTAAGCCCTAACATTCTTTCTTTCAACCCTTTGAATTTCTGAACCCCATTGGATAAGGTGTTTAATACTTTAACTCCAGTCTCTTTCAGTTTGGATGGTTCTATACTTTCCTTCTGTTGCTCCACTATATCTCTTATATTATCATAAGCAAAGTCTATACCTAAACTATCCTCTGCGTTCTCCCAACTCTTCTTGGTTGCTAACGTTACCTCGTTGTCCTTATTGTTTGGTGAGGTGTTATCAGTGGTTTCACTAGCTTCGACATCGACATCACCCATACTAGTAATGATCTCCTCTTCATCTTCTCCATAAGAATCATCCTCAGTGTCGTAAGCTATTTGCTCGGCTCTATTAATACCTTTCTGTAAACCTTCGTTGAACTCTTTCTCCTTTTGTAGTTCCTCCTGCCTTTTAGCTTCTGCCTCTTCTTGCCTACCTTTACGTTTTTTAACGGCTTTACCTAAGCCTTTCATCCTCTTATTTATAGCTCCACTTACACCGGTTCTATCTATGTCATAACCTTTGTTAGCTTCGTAAGCACCTTTGACTAATGTTGAATCTGTTGCCATTTTAAATTTTATTTATTATTATCCCCATAAACCAGCGTCAACACCAGCGGTAATACCTGACATAGCACTATCAGCGACTCCTGCCATAGCATCATATTTTTGTTGTTCAGCTAAAGCAGCTTTTTGTCGTTCAGCTGCAACCTCACTTTGAGACATTCCAAGTTGAGTTGAAACACTATCTCTCTCCCAGTTCCTAGACATAACTTCACCTTGTCTTTCCATACCTTGTAGTCTAGATGCTTCTTGAGCTGCTAGTCTTTGATTAGCTGCTTCTTGTTGACCTATACTAGCCGACGCTCTTTGTGATGCCAACTGACCTGATTGAGCCATCTGCTGAGCTAATGCTGCAATACCACTACCACCAGCTGCACCCCTCATTTGATCCATTATGTTAGCTCTTTGTTGTTGACCCTGCTGAGCCTCAAATTGTGCTTGCTGTTGGTTCACTGTGAGGTCCTCCATAGTATTCTCCATATTCAAATATGGATTGCTAGTATCTAAATCACTATATTGAGATTTTAATTTGTCCATCTCTACACGTTTTCTAGCTTCTTCTCTTTCAGCATCTTTCCTTCTCCTGTTTGCACCTATGGCGTTAGCTACGCCAATACCAGCGCTAACAACAGCTGCTCCTGCTATTAAAAAACTCATATCTTATTTATTTTATTAATATAATCTTCATACTCTTCGAACGTTGCTGAGACTATTTCTCTCTCCAGCTCTTCTATATTTTGACAGTTCGTAGGGTTCTTGTGAACGTTTACAAATACTGAATCTTCATTTGCATGTATAACTCTCTTAGTTCCAGGTGTAGCCAATACGTAGCATGGTGCTATATATTCCAAGCTCTCTTCTTCAGTAGCAACAGTAATATGTCCAGATAATAAAAACCATACATGCAAGTGATTATGTATGGCTCCGACAACTAAACTGTCTTTATTCATTGTCATTTGCCTAACGTAAATTCCATCAGCGAATGTATGTTCTAACGGAAATATCTCAGAGTTCTGATGCGTAACGATGTTAACCTCGTCAGCGTTGTCTATCAGGAGGTCCTGTAATCCCTGTATTCTCTCTCTATTATTTAAAGCTACCTCTCTACTTTCGGCTTTAGACAATTCATTTTTAGGCATATAATTATATTTGATTTACTCATATATAATCACACCTGTACAATTTTATTTACTGCTAATGAATACATTGCAAGCAGTAGCAAACAGTTCGCTCTTCGCAGTAGAGTTATTAACGAACCTAACCTCAGCGTAATAACCAAGAGCTGAGGATGTATTTACTTCATTATCCTTACTAAACATTATGAAGTCGCTGTCAGATGGCAACGGTAGGTTAGCTCCATATCCACAGGTCATCTCCCAGTTGTTAGAAGCGTTCTTCTCTATCTTTTTTATCTTACCGATACGTTTGATATTATCTCCAGTTTTAAATTCAGCATTACTACTTGTTGAACAAAAATAAGCCACATCCCCAATTTGGGCTGAGGTGTTTATATCGTTAGCAAATATTAATTTTATATTAGGCATATTATATATATTAAACGTGATTAAATATCTTAGTTAAATCTATATTATAATTCTGAGTTCTCTTACCGAATTGAACATACTTTAATCTACCGACCACAGTTGCGTACCGTGAATCAGTATCACCAAGCCCATTACCTATATGCACCCTCAGTTTTGGTAGTGTAACTATATCATCGTTATCCTCAACACTAGGCTCGAACACGTCTGTGTCAACTACATAATGCGAAACTGTCTTCCCGTCCAAACGGTAAACAGGTTTTACTTTATTAGTAAATGAGAATGTACCGGTTTTAAACACTCTTAATTCGAATTTGATATTTTTCTTACTATCAGCTATGGATGTTACTTTACTAGTTTTTAAGTATGGTCTACCTATGTTTTTACTACCTATATTACCAAAGATCTCTATATTTGATATATTGTAATTTGTAACCCAATCCCAACCATCTCCGATCGTTGCGCTAGCGGTTATCCTACTAGGCGTGTATTGATATAAAGTATTTGTTAACACTGCGTTCTCAGACTCTCCATACTTCAAGCTGCTGTAGTCTCTGCTAGCAGTATCTCTAATCACTGTTCTATTTTTAGCTTTGAATACCATCTCGAATTCTTTCCACCCAGAAGTTATTGTTAGCTTTTCTATTGAAGGTAATTTGAAAGTGTATTTACCACTTGCTGGAATAGTTACAACACTGTCCGGCATGTTAGGTATTCTACCAGCATCTTTAACTATATCTGAAGGAGAGGTGTAGCCACCAGATTTGGGGAAACCTCCATCAGTTAGTTCGATAAGTTTAGTCTCAGTAAGTGAAACTTCGAAAGAAGCACCTGGACTACCGAACACAGTGACAGTAGGTGGGTTACTCCTATTGATACCACCAGCTGGTATTATATTGGACCTCTCGCTGCCTGATTTCCTCCCAAAATCCATTCTAACATTAGTTATTTCGTTAAAATTAAATCGAGCTTTATTCTTAGCGTTGTACTTTATATTCCTAAAATTACGATTACCTACACTCATGTTATAGTTTTATTTATATTGTTATTTACTCCCCACCCGTCGCATCTGGAGCGTTCCATCCATCGCAAGTAGGTAATCCGTATTGATCTCTAAAAGGGCAGGAAGCATCCCACAGTTGATCAAGAGTTACACTACGCCAACTAATATTCTCCGGCGGTACCGTCATTTTGACTGAAAGCTGAGGTGGTGGATCAAACTCCGTCATTGGTGTTGTATAACCACTGTACGGATTCATCTCTATAAAGTCAGTTGCCATGTCCACTCCATTATTATCAGGATTATATGTATACTCCCAGAACCAACTATAGTTATCATTACTAGAATACTCCCACTCTGGAGTTATTCCTGGCATGCCGATGGTAGTACCTGTGGTGTCAAAACAATCAGTGGGGCGGGAGAAGTTAACTCTTAACATAATCGCACGATAAAGATCACCCACTAAAAGCGCTAAGTCAATATTATTTGCTGTGTATCTATTGGTGCCAAAATCCGTGGGAAGGTAGTTGTTTGCACTCACACCATATTCAACACCCCACCAATTCTTGAATTTCGGAAGGTGAGAAAGCGGCATTGAAGTAGATGGGCTATTGCTAATCATGTCGAAACCTATTTGAGCCTCATCAGAGTCATCCACTGGCTCGTAAGTTATAAAATTATTGAAGTTTTCAGTAGTTAATGTTTCACCATTAATAGTAAAGGTTGGTATTTGACCAAGAAGGTGGAGCGGTGAACTAGTACCACCAAAGCTCGAACCTCCATAAGGCATGAGAGCTTTAGTGTGCGTGTAAACTTCGTTCACAACCTCAGCCATAGCATAGACTTGGCCTTCACTATAGGCACCACCATCACCATTTACCTCGTCGTCCCACTCCCATATCCAATCTGCCGTCTCATCGATATTAGCTGGGTTGGGTAGAGTATTAATATCTTCACGGACCGTAGGGAAATAGACTGGAATGGCTAGTGTAGTGAAGCTCCATGAATTAAGTGTAGATGTCCCTGGTCGGCCTCCAGTGCTACCATTATTCAATTGATTCAACTCAAAATGAAGCTTCACATCAGCTCCTTCCAGGTTATGATGTGAGTATATTAGTGGTTTTAGCTCAGAGTGCCCAGTGACACTCCATGAATCAATATCCGGTTGGTTATGTGTTGAATCAAAATCTAACCCCTCAACATTCCTCATCGAAGATGTGCCAAAAGGTGTTGTATCTATATGTAACCCCTTCCAGTCGTCACCATTGTTGTCAACTATATTACCACCTCTGTGGAACATATTGTGAAGAATAGTAAAATCGCATATAGCATGAGTGGTGTTAGAGCAAACCTCAGTCCCTGGTTCCTCTGGTTCAACTACTTCGATAAGGTCAGCCGAACCTTCAAGATCTACGTCCAAGTTTTGATTTGTATCAAATACTGTCTGGTAGTAAAAACCTATTGTAGCTTTAACAATGTTGCCCTCCAACCCCGGTACGACACCATCACAGTTTACAAGTCCATCACCATCATATTCACAATCATGAAAAGTAACCGATGGCTTTTTAGACCAACTACTCCAAGTTGAATTTTCAACATTCACTTGAAAGTTAGAGGCACTAACTGTATAACCTGCTTCTGGTACTAAAAACAAATCTATATCAGGTATACTTGCCACTCCCGGAGGGTGATTTATACTAGCGGTTAATGTAGACACCGTTGTATCTATGTTTGTCAACAGCCCAAGGGTTGTTCTTACTCTTGCCATATAGTTTATATTTCAGTTATAGTTATAATTAAATCATCAGGGATAGGGTCAATACAACTTCCATCATCTATAGTTGCTAGTGGATTGTAATTTGTGGCTAATGGATCCATACAGCCGAACACATCATAAGTACATGAACCATCATCTGTATCTGCGTTAGCATCATAATTATTAGCGGTAGGATCTATACATCCATAAACAGGGTCGTAAGTACAACTACCATCGTCTAATGTTGCATCTGAGTTATAGTTATTAGCTGATGGATCCGTACACCCACTAGTAGGGTATATACAGTTATCATCCGTGAAGGTCGCAGGCCACATAGTAAACGTACCATCTGGATTCTCGTGAGTCACTTTCGCGAAGGTGAAGGTGCTCTGTTGGACGTAATCAACAGCTAACGAATCCGTACAGTCATCGTATACACAAGGGTTTCCATTGAAGTAATACTGACCGTCTATATGGAGTGTGAAATCACTCGCGTTAGTATCAGCCGCAGGATCAAAGTTAGATGCGTTTGCATCCGTACAACCAAGTGCAAAGGAAATACAACTACCATCTTCTGTATTTGCAAGTGAGTTGTAGTTAGCAGCAGATTCATTTGTACATCCAAGTACAACAGCAACACAACTTCCATCACTCACGTTAGCGTTTGGGTTGTAATTAAATGCTGTCGCATCCGTACATCCATACACTTTGAGTGTATAACAAGGATCTGATGCATCTATACAACTAACCTGGCTTATTGTAGCACTAGCGTTATACTCTACGTAATTAGAATCCATACATCCATAAACGTATAAAATACAGCTACCGTCGTCCACGGTCGCAAGAGCATTATAATTAGAGGAACACTCGTTTGTGCAACCTGATACAGTTGGATTTGAATCTATATAATCAGTGTCCGTATCAACATCACCCGCATCTGTTGTGAAGTGAGATAATATACCCACACCTTGAGTTGTTATAGATGAGACGTCTAAACTACTAGTAGATCTATTAATACCACTCAAGTTGCTAAACCACTTCCCTTCTTTGTTTACAAAGTTATTAGCCTTAACATTATCAATATCTGTATTAAACGAAGCAACGTACCACCCTCTCTTTTCTGCTAGATTGTAGTATTCACCATCACCAATCACATTGTTCAAACCGTGGTTTTCTAAGTAGTTACCCTCAGTATCTTGAATAGTAGTCGTAGAAAATTTAGGTACATGTGCTTGAGTACCTTCGTAGTTTATAGTTGTAAAATTCTTAACACTACCAGGTTCTTCATTAAATATAACGTTGATACTTGACAGCTTCGAACCTCTATTGTAGAAATTATTTGCTTCTGAATTCTTATCGTGGTGAGACCATACATACCCGTCAACAGCTGTTATATACTCTTCATTTATAGATAACCCAGCTTGAGGAATGAAAGACTTGAAACTAGTCCAGCCTTTAGTCTTCTCACTAAATGAAACTGTAGTATCAATCGACCCGCTACTTCGCCCATACGGAGTATAATTAATAGTTAGGTTGTATTCACCTCTAGTTTCGTCGAATGTACCGATTAAGTTGTCGACATAATTTAAGTTATCTCTAAACCAAGAGCTCATACCTGCATCAGATATAGGTGTTAATCCATTTTGAGATAATCTTATAACTTTGTTTCTATTCTTATCTGTGAAATACATTCTAAAACCGTCTATAGCTAACGACTCTGGATTTGAAGATATACCATAGTCTCCAGCGAAAGCAGTGGCGTCACCAAGTACAGTGTTAGATGCTGTCACATTTTTACTACCATCAGCATTATACAGCGCGTTCTTATTAGCTAAGACAGTATATATTTTGTCTTCACATAACGCTATAACATTAGTGTCTCTAGTTTTTAGTACTTGTATAGAACCGGTAGAAGGATTAAGATCTTTCGTTATAGATTGAGCCATGTTAAACTCGTTTAATCTATTCACACCACTGGTTGAGTTGTATATACCTGAGTATATCATACTAGAACCTCTCCTCTCTTTACCATAATTACTCAGAGTGGTAGAAACTCTAGCACCGTTATTCATTTTTGGAGCATTGAAGTCGTCTCTAATTCTATCTGATTCCAACCCATTACCAAAAGAATAACAATTAAACCAAGGTAAAACTGTTTCGCGATTATACACATTACTATCCAGCCTGTAGTAGCCAGTTACTTCTGTTAGGGTTACGTTATGAGTAGTCCAACCTTCACCTCCCCCAGGCATAAAATTATTATCACCAGGATTGTCACTTGATACGTCAGTGGGAACGCTTAAAGTGTCGGTTAGGGTATGAGCCCATCCGATCCAATCTTCCCCATCGCTTGTGAAAGAAGAAGTTGTAGTTAAATAGGTACTGCTTGGTATACCTTCTCCACTTACTAGCCATATAGTTCCATTATCGAAATGTAAACCTGAATTTGACCCACCACCAAGAAGCCTTATCTGACCATTTGCTGGGGCATAATTCTGAAGTTGACAAGTTATCACTTCAGCTGGTTTATATGTAGCAATAGTACCTGCGTTCGTGTTACTCGCCTTTGGTAGAGGATGCCAATAATCTAAAACCTTAGCTTCGGTAATCATACCGTCTGGCCTCTCAAACTTTAATATATTCCCTATAGGTATTGGTAACGGAGTTATAGCTATTTCACCGTCGCTGTTTCTAGTCCCTAACCCTACAACGTCTCTAGCCACACTTTTGACATTTATCTCAGGTTGGCTAGCATCATACACAGTTGTCATGTCATTACTCAATAAATTCCAAACTGTAGTTTTAGAAAATAAAGGTATATAACTTTGTATGTTATCGTTCTTCAACTTAATAGGTATAGCTTCCGTGGCTTCGTAATATAAATCTAAATCCACATCTTCTTTAGGCTCCGTCTCCCATACTGCATTACCTATAGCTTGATCTTCAGTATATTGCTGTATACCCACTGACTCGACTATCTCTATACCTAAAAGAGTACTACCATCAGATGCAACAGCACTCTTAGGATCCCAATTGTTCGTGTCAAGACCATTTGAAGAATCTCCTAACTTGTGGAAGTATACAGAGAAGGAATGCCTGTTACATGCCCAATCTGTGCTGTCCGGAGTACAAGCATAACAATAACCAGCAGCCCCGGCTAAATCCCCCATTGGGTAATCACCAAAGTAATTTCTTCGTTCTCCCCAGTCTTCACTACCTCTAACAATATATATTTGAGGATCGCAAGAACCATCTTCGCAACCAGGGTCAGCCTTGAATCTAAACTTGGTGCCCGATGTCATCATGATTTGTTTAAACTCGTAATCTACAACCCCTGCACTGTTTGATACCTTACTAAACATTATTGCATTCATGTTGGCTGGGTATATATTACCATTTCTCCCCCAAACGTAAAAGTTAGGGTCGTTGTATATACCGCCTACACCAGGTAGTAATTCTGTCGACAACTCTTCAGAGGTACTATCAGCAGAAGTTTGGATTTGGTTTTGATAACGATCATGTACAGTCAAGAAGTGAGCATTATCTATAAACCATTTATTAGCAGATTCAGCGTTGGTTGTACCACTCCAATAGTCTTGCCAGAAGGCTTCAAAAATTGGGGCATTAGAGGCTACGTCGCCACCACACCCATCCCCGTACATCTCTGGGATAATATCATAATAACTACCGCTACTCCCATCGTAATCCCAACTTTCACCAGTGTAATTGCTTGGTCCTCCAGGTGCTTCGAATGCGTTGGCAGGTGTATAATCACCTTGTAGATCAGCGTTAGGGTTTGCATCATTCGCACCCCAACCATCACCGTCTGCATTTGGTTGAGTGCTTATGTAAGATACTTCAAACAAGTCTAATGCACTATACATTACATCACTTTGATTTGATAACGTACCACTTATTATTTCGTCGTCGATTACACCGTCTCTATATATTTTAACGAAGAATCTTCCATCAAACTCTGGGTCGTTGTCAACAACGGAGTCTTTGATTTGCACACTAAAAGTAGGTGAGGATCCTGTACCAAATCCATAATTAGAATCCATATTAGCGAGATTCCCCCATGGCTTAACGACTGAAACCGTTTTGTCAATATCATTCAACCTACTAATCTTGATCCACTCTGAGTATTTAACTACTTCATCTTCTTCACCTCTAATTCTAGCCCACCCTGTTCCTTCGAATTCATAACCCGAAAAAGCACCGTATTGATTTCCAATCTCCGCAATCATTTCATTCTCAATACCAACAGTGGTGCCGTCACTTAACGTGGCTACACCTAATATCTTATTAGTTGTCTTTATAAAATCTGGAGCTTCGTTTTCTATAGCTAATACCTTGTATCTAGCCTCCTCATTAAGTACTGGATCTTGATTACCTAAGTGCTCTCGCTTGAGTATCAAGTGTGTTTCCTCATCTACTTTGTTCCTATCAGCAGATTGGAATGATAGCCAAACGTTTCCGTCCTCAGCTTCATACCACCGATCCATTACTAAGTTATAGTACTCGTTTGATGTTTCTTTAACATAATACTTATAGTACTCCATCCATTCACTAGGGTATGAATCACCACCCCAGATCAACTTACCTTTCAACTTGTTTTTAGAGGCTGAGAATTTCTTCCCCACATCTACACTATCTGGATAGCTAGAAGCTTTATCAGTAGTTATACTACCATCAGGATTACGAACTATATTTTCTAAATGCTTACCACCTACTCCCATCACAGGCGTTTCTCTACCGTACTTATCTCCGAACACTACGCCTATCTTGTAGTTCCTCATAGATTTGATAGATTTCTTAGGCTTGTTTATATCATCCTCGCTTTGTAAATGATCTTCACTTTGTAATCTTTGATATACAGTAACATTTTGCTTTACGTCGTAGCCTTGTAAATAATTACCGTATAGTATTCTATTACCAGTAACCTCTTGTGCTTTAGCAACTCTAGGTACATTGTCCCAAGCTCTTAAAGATTGAGACGACTCTAATGTTCTATGTATCATCTCAGTCGTTATCTCAACAACTCCTCTACCTTGCGAACCTTCAAACCCTACACTAGGTTGTATAACATCGTCCCAATCAGAGTCTTTACCTCTATTGATTGTTTTAACCACCCTTACATTTGGCGAAACCGTATCAACCATTAAAATATCAACGGCTACAACATCATCAGGCCTAGCTGCGTCCTCATTCACAAAATCAATAACCTTCAGGCTTCTAAGGTTATTCAACATACCTAAGTTATAACCTTTTTTAGGAGTAAAGTCTAATTTACCAGGTACGAAAGCATATTCAGACCAAGGAGCGAATGATGAGTACTCTCCATCTTGGTATTTATACCTGTAAGAGAACCTAATGAACTTATCCTCAAACATAGCTTTGTCTTGAATCAAATCGACAGCCCATTCAGACGTAGCATTAACCACGTCTGGACCAATACTTAATATAGTTAGATTAGCTAAATAACTATTAATATTAATCTCTTCAACTAATACTCTAAATTTCAAATCAGGATCACTAACATTTGTGAAGGTTAGAATACTACCCACATCAAAGTATGCTCTAAGGTCTACCCCCTCAAGAGAACCCCCTGCTTCCAACCCTTCGAGATCTTCTGAAAAAACTTGCACGTAATCTGGTATTGTAAAATCAAACTCCTGATTCATTAGAAGTTTAGGAGCTGTCCTAGGTGCTTTACGTATAACCGTTATATGTTCTTCCTTTAAGCTATTGTCAATGCCAAACCCAACTGCACCAGGGTCTTCTACGTCACTAACCGTGACGTACGAAGTACTCGTAATGTCAGTAGGATTTTTTAATAATGTTAAAGAATGTTTATTAAACTTAGGTGCTGAATCTCCTACACCCTTCGTTAATCTGTCTATGTTTATCTTTTTTGGTTCTGAAAAATCATCAGTCCAAAATAATAAATTATCTATAATATTTATTCCAGTTATTATATTAGGGATCGAAGTAGCTTCATTTCTATGGAACCTCAGAGCGGGGTCAGAATCTACGAATATCCAAGCTGATCTATCTGAAAGATCTCCCGATACAAATCTGTCAAAGTATATAGTATTATTAGAGACCTCTCTTACCTTAACAACACCACCCATCTCATTGTTAGCTGTTACATTATTGGAAAGTAATGGCGCTCCAGTAGAGTTATAACAAGCAATCTTCATGCCAGGCCTTATAGATTGAATTAGATCTCCCGTCTCGTAACTTAATGTTATGTGCTCAAAACTCTCTTCAACATTAGGGACTGAGTCAAGTATGAATGCGTTAGAAGGTACTTCCACTCGAAAAATATCAGTTGCTACGGGATAAACTTTTTTTAGTTTATTATCATAGCGAATTATCATATCTTTATATAACTTAGTTTTAGTTATATATGATGGAGCCTCAGTGACACCAACCCTAAAAGGTGATGGGGATGCTACAAAGAAGTAAGCACTATCTGTCTTATCATCAACTACAGAGCCGACCACCCTACTATTCTTCTTATGCCAACTAGTAGTGGGGTCTACCCTATCTAAGCTAATGTTATAACTCTTTCTCTCTATAGTACCATACAGAGACTGCACAGTACCTACATCACTATCACCTGATGTTCTAACCTCTATATTTAATGCATCTCTATATTCACCCTGAGGAACTAATCTCTCATCGAGATCCTTATTCATTCTCCCAGCTTGGAACGTTCTTTTTATTTCTGGCATAAACTACTACTTAATAGGTTTACTAATACCTTTTAATACTTGGGTAAACTCTTCCATTTTAATATTAGAAAGCCTAATCTTAGCTTTCCTAGTCTCAGCAAACTTTTCTTTTTTGAATCTTTGTACTACATACTCTGGTATGTTAGATCTTCCAGAAACTAAACCATACATAATATGTTTGTATATAGCTTCTTCACAAAACTTGTGAACCACCATCTCAGCATCAGTGCCTAGACCATCGCTAATATATTTTAATATTATAGTTTCACCAGCTAAGTCAGAGCCAAAATGTATAAACCCAGTTGAGTTATCTATATAAAACGTACCATTGATTTGAGCATGCTGAGGATCTAAACCATATCTACGACCTTGGAAATGCTCATCTATTAAATCTCCATCATCGTAGTCGTAATCTACATTGTTAGCTTCTATAGTGTTGAAATTACTACGTGTATCTGATGTGTGAGGATCTAAAGCTGACTCAGGTGTTCCTTGCACTTCAATATTACCATCGCCATCAAATTGATATACACCGGCAGCATTCTGATTTATAGGGAAAGGATTTGATGTTTTGCCCGTAGGATATAAAGGTTTTTCAATACCCTTAGAATCTACTCTAACTATCTTAGTATAGTTAACATAATCTTGAGGTAAATACATAACTAAAGTACTAGGTACTTCTATTTCGTAAGCTTTGTGAGAACGTAGAACATCGTACGATAATTCTTGAATAGCTCTCATACCATGGAACTGTACATCAGTTCTACTAACCTTAGTTAATATTTTATTCTCACCTACATATACAACCATAAAAGAACTTATAATATCATCTAACGACACGAACTGGTAATTACCTTTGTCTGTGCCTGAGTGATAAGCTGATTGCGTTGTCCCGTCTAATAACCCCATAATTATTTATTTTCGATAGCCTCTTTCATGGCTTCATTTCTAAGTATAACTTCTGATAAGCCAGGTTTGTTAATAACAATCCCAGCAAGTTCCAGTATTTTATTAACCAACGTACTCTCCTCAGAAGCGTGTAACTCAAAGTCTTGTTTGTCCGAAGCACTAGCGTTGTATAGTGCTTTACCTTTAACAACAACATATGTCCATTTTGGATCTGCGGGTTTAGCTACGTAATTACATGCAACATTTGATACTGAGTATGCTACAGAGGGAGACGCTGGAAATAGCTTAACTATAGAGTCAGTCTTTCTAACATACACAGGTCTTCTATCTGTTGGACCAGTCTTACCACCTCTCTCCATATAGTGTAAATCTTTTTTATCTACGGGATCGACTACAACATCAAAAGATCCTGCAGCGTAGAATACCGTACCTAATTTATGCACTGTAGTACTAGTAGGTAGTGTCAACTCATTATTATTGTTAAGTGCTGACATGGCAACCTTCCACTTCTCAAATGGAGCGATCTTCTCTCTTAGGATTTCAGCCTTATCACTGTATTCAGTATCGTTATTACGCTGAACCTCAGCTATACCTATCTCGTGGAAATATGTTTCAAATATATCTAGCTGAGCTTTGCGAGCTAATAGATTAAACTCTTGAGGGGTTACATAACCTCTCTGCTCTTTATTAGATATGGCTAAAACTTGTTGGTAAACGTTATCTATGCTTATTGCCATCTTTATTTGTTTTATAAGGGAATTGCTTATTCAACCAAGCCTTCCTCTTGTTACACCCACACTCTTTATAACCTATTAAACTAGAACCTAATTTAACTAAGCTATCTATGCGAGTTGTTTTGGTAAACTTCTCTATCGAGTCTCCTAATCCTTTTGATTTCATAACATTCTTTTTTACAATATTATAGTTACATATTAAAGAGAGGAGTTAGTATAGGGTAAAAAAAATAGCCACCCGAAAGGAT
>Ga0098060_1000755_pt1 | contig 13888 bp, 12 predicted proteins | sample 21_taG_FD_77063 | JGI IMG/M metagenome (GOLD analysis project Ga0098060, IMG submission 77063) | Marine viral communities from the Subarctic Pacific Ocean - 21_ETSP_OMZ_AT15319 metaG | ecosystem: Environmental > Aquatic > Marine > Oceanic | place: Pacific Ocean | collected 2015-01-19 | reverse complement strand
TAAAGTATGAAAAATATATATTTGCTGTTTTATTCGGTGGGCGTGCATCTGGAAAGTCGCACGAAGTAGCTGAACATTTAATAATAGCAATGGCAAACAATGAAGCTGATGTTTTATGTTGTAGAGAAAAACAAAACAGCATAGCCAACTCTAACTGGAAACTTGTTACATTAAAAATTGAACAACTAGGCTTGTCACATTTGTTTGAATGCACAGAGTCTAAGGGTCTTATTAAGTGTGTAAATGGTAGGCAAATGACATTTAAAGGCTTGTCTGGACAAACACAAGAAAGTATTAAGTCTTTTGAAGATTTTAATTATGTATGGGTAGAGGAAGCCCAGTATATGACAAGGGAGAATTTACAAATCCTAGTCCCTACTATTATCAGAAACAAAAACCCAAAGATATTTTTTACGATGAATCCGCGTTTTGAAGAAGATGCAGTTTATGCTGAGTTTATAGCCAAAAACAGAGACGATACAATAAAGATTTTTATCAACTATATGAACAATCCTTTTAATAACAAAGAAGTATATGCGGAGGCAGAAAGATGTAAAAAAGAAGATGGCAATGATGTTTATAGTCATATATGGTTGGGAGAGCCAAGGGGAGAAAGTAATGCGCAGTTTATCCCAAATGGTTTAATATTATCAGCAATGAATACCGAAGCAACTATAAGTGACAATGAAGGGTTACCAGTGATATTGAGTTGCGATAATGCAAGAATGGGCGACGATAGTACAGTTATATCAATGAGACAAGGCAAGTTGTTTAAAATTTTAAAAAGAATTAAAAAGAATGATGACGATTCAGAAATAGCTCAGTTGTTGGCAAATTATGAAGATGAATACAAAGCTAATGCCGTGTTTATTGATGCGGGTTATGGCTATGGGTTAAAAGATTTTTCTAGGCAAATGGGTAGGCAGTGGCGTTTGGTTCAGTTTGGTGGTAAGTCAAGCAACAACAATTTTTTAAACAAAAGGGCGGAGATGTACTGTAATATGCGACAATGGTTAAGAGATGGGGGGGCTTTACCTAACGACCCAGTTTTAAAAGCACAATTAAGAAGTATTGAGATAAAGCAAAACAACGATAATAAAATAGCTTTAAAAAGTAAAGATGAAATGAAAAAGGAAGGGAAGCCGTCTCCTGATGATGTAGATAGTTTAGTGTTGACTTTTGCGTATAATGTTGTTAATGATAAGATTAGAACAAATTTAAATCAAAATCAGAACAAGGCTAGAACTAACATAGGTCTTAAACATTTTTATGGGAGAAAATAATGGGTATAGTTAGAAATGCTTTTAAATTTATTGCAGATGATATACTTAATATTGACTCTGGGCAACAAACGCAAATAAAAACGCCTGTTATTAAAAACAATAAAACCCAACAAATAAGCGCGGGGGTTTCAAAACTTAAAAACCAACAAATAAAGAAACGAAAAAAAAGAAACACAACAACAAAAACTAGTCGTTATGGTATTAGTGATGACTCATTAAAAGTAGGTTTATCAAGAACAATAGGAGTTTCTTAATGGCGTTAAAGCTTGCAGATTATTTTTTTACTAATATGTCAAAACATTATGACAATTATATTATTGACCATAAATTATTGCGTGAATGGGTAGTCCCTAGGCTTGGTAGATTTGACCACGAAGTAGATAATGAAAAAATGGGCAAAGGGAAATTATATTTTAACCCTAAACATATTACGCCTGAATCAATTCTTGCTCATCGTGTTTGTAGTGGTGGTTTAATGGCTGGTTTAACAAATAAAAGCCGTCCTTGGTTTGCTATGCAACCATCAGACCCAACAGTTGAATTAAATGCTGAAATACAAGAGCGTTTAAAAAAGAATACTGATTTAGTTAATAGTATACTTTTAAAATCAAACTTTTATGATGAGACTGCTAAATTGTACGACGATTTAACTTTATTTGGTCAAGGTTGTATGATGATTGAAGCAACTCTTGATAATGATGTAATACATTGCCAAACTTTCCCACAAGGTTCTTATTTTGCAGATATTAATAGTAAAGGCTATATAAATAAGTTTGCAAGAAAAATAAATATGAATGTGTTACAAATTGTTGAAAAATTTGGACTTAACGCTTTAACTAAAAAAATGAAAATTGATTATAAAGAAGAAAAATATTCTTCAATACATCAAATAAAACATATTATATTTCCTAATCCTGATTATATAGAAGAGAAAGACTTACAACCATCTCAAAAAGAAAAATTTAAGTTTATAGAATATTATTATGTTAATGAAGAGAATGAATTTTTTCTTTTAAAAGACGGTAATTATAGCGTTTTCCCTGTAATGTTTCCAAGATGGCAAACAATGGGCAATGATGTTTATGCTTGTGGTTCGCCAGGCATTGATTGTTTAGGTGTATGTATGCAATTACAAGAATTTGAGCTATCTAAACTAAACATAGTAGAATTATCTGGGAATATACCTTATATTGCACCTGCTGGTGCTAAATTAGACCTTTCGCCAGGTGGAATTTCAATTGTAGATGAAGAAGGTCAAGGACTTAAAAGCCAAGTTTACCCAGCATTTTCACAACTATCTAGTATTGAACCAATTACAAGAGACATAGCAAAGAGTGAAATCAGTATTAAACGTTGTTTCTATGTTGATTTATTTAGTAGTTTATTGTCAATGCCTACAAATAATATGACTGCTCGTGAAGTACAAGAAAGACACGAAGAAAAAATGTTATTATTAGGCTCTGTACTTGAAAGACTTAGTAAAGAATTTTTAGACCCAGCAATTTCACGCATTTTTTCTATATTAGTTGACCAAGGCAAAATTGAAGACGCATCTGATGATTGGCAACCTGAATATACTTCTATTTTACACGAATCAATGAAAGCAAACCGTTCTGATGATACAAAAGAAAGATTTGTACAATTCTTAATGGCATTAGGACAAATAGACCCAAAAATTATTCAATCAATAAAACCTTATACTATATTAGAATTGTTTGCAAAAGATTTAGGTTTACCAATAGAAATTTTAAAAACTGAATTAGAATATGAACAAATACTTAATGAAATTAATGAACAAAATCAAAATCAACAGCAAATAGAATTAGCTGAACGAGCAATTAATAGTGCAAAAACAGCTAGTGAAACAAAAAATGAAGATGGTAGTACTTTATTAGATACTGCGGGAGGTTTATAATGGCAAAAATTATTGTAGAATTAGAAAAAAATACACTTACTAATATTATGAATACCGAAGATGGAAAATTATTTTTAGCTTGGATTTTAGCAGAAGGCTATTTATTAGCTTCTGATGGTTCAGGAAATTTAGAAAGTATACACAGGATTCAAGGTAAAAGAAAAATAGCAGAAAATATATTAAACGAAATGAATAATGCTAATCCTGATTTATCTAAAATTATTATAAATAAATTATTAACAATAAAAGCTGAAAATTCAGTAGGCAAGAAAGGAAAATAAAATGACTGAAAATAATGAAGAGATTAATGAAGAGAAATTACCATTAGAAGAAACTAATGAAAAATTAGAAGAGACTAATGAAAAATTAGAAGAAACTGATGAGAAATTGCCATTAGAAAAAACTGATGAAGAAACTGATGAAGAAACTGATGAAGAAACTGATGAAGAAAAATTGCCATTAGAGCAAGAAGAAAAAAAAGAAGATTTTAAAAAAGAAGATTTTAAAATTCCAGAAAATGTTGATAAAGAAATTTGGGATAAATCTGTTGATATTGTAATGGAATATAAAGATAACCCAGTTGAAATGTTAGAAAAACTAGCAAATAATCATACAGAAGAAATAACAAAACAAAATGAACAATATGAACGCGAAGTTTATAATGGAATAGTTAAAGATTTTAAAGAAGACCTTAAATCTGATAGATATGGGGGACATAATCAAGAACAAATTAAAACTCTTATTAACTTAGGGGCAAATAAATTGGGATTATCTGATAGTGATTTATTAAAAAATAAATTTCTATTAGCTAATAAGGAGCTTAACCACGCATTGTATCTAGCAGGTATAAAGCTTAGTGAAGCTTCGGGAATTGGGGGAACTAAAAATCAAAGTGAACCTGATTCTAGTGAAGAAAGAGCTAAGAACTTTTATAGTAAAACTTAGCGTAATTAAATAATTTAAAAAAAAGGAAAAAAAATTATGTCACAAAAAATGACCACATTTGATGTAGCCAATCATCTTGACCCTAATGGAAAGAGTGTTATGGTTGCAGAAATATTAAATAAATCATCATCTATTCTTAGTGTAGCACCTACAAAGCCAACAAATAAAACTGATACTCACACAGGTACAGTAAGAATCTATTTACCTACTGGTACTCGTATTGGTTATGGTGAAGCAACGACTGTTGATAAATCAGGTTCAGCTATTATAACTGATACAACTTCAAAGCTTAGTTCTGGTTATATGATTCCAAAGGATGTAGCAGAAATGGGTGGAAACCCAACAGAAGTTTTAAAAGCAGAAGGTGAAGCTCATATAGAAGGTATGGGACAAACATTACAAAATGATATATTCTATGGTAATAACAAAACAAATCCTAAACAACTTACAGGTTTTACTGCTCGTTATAATTCAAAAGAAGAAGATGACGCTCGCCAAAGACAACAAATTATTGATTGCGGTGGTACAGGGTCAGATAATGCTTCTATATGGTTTATAGCTTGGCACCCTGATAATTGTCATCTTTTATATCCAAAAGGTTCAAAAGCAGGAATTCAAGCTGAAAATTACGGTGTAACACCTGATACTATTACTGAAAACGGTAAAACAAAAATTCAAGCTAATTATAAAGCAGAATTTTTTGCTAATATTGGATTGCACATTAAAGATTATCGTCACGCAGTTCGTTTAGCTAATATTGATGTTTCTGATTTAGAAAATAGTGACCCAATTAATTTAATAGAGAAATTTAATTTAGCTTTGGTTAAAATGGGTATTGTTACATCAAAAGGTAATTGTAATTTACAAGTATATATGAATGAAGATGTTTATAGTGCATTTGTAAATCAAATTGAAACTAAATCAAACTTAAATTATACAATAGAGCAACTTGAAAATGGTCGTCTTATAACGAAATTTAAAGGTGTTACAATTAATCAAGAAGATGCTTTATTAAGCACAGAATCCCAAGTAGTTTAGAAAGGAAAAAATTATGATAGATACTTCATTAACATTTAGCGACAATGTTGCTTTAACAGCAACTGCTAATTCAAGCAATGTTGACTTTAAAACAGTTGCACCACACGGGAATAAACCATTGCCGTTGCAAGTTTCAGTAGGAACTACATTTACTTCTTCTGGAAGTTCAACTTTAACAATATCATTAGAAATTGCTGATGATTCAACATTTTCAACTAATCTTCGTTCATATGCATTGACAGGAGCTGTTGCAAAATCATCATTAGTTTCAGGTTATCGTGTAGTTGGTAGTCTTTCTGCAATACCAGTAGAAGAAAAATTCCGTTATGCTCGTTTAGTGTACACTGTTAACGTATCAAACTTTACAGCAGGTAAACTTACAGCGTTTATTGGTTCAGACTTAGAAACAAAAGTATAAAAAGGAAAAATTATGATATACATATGTAAAACAAAATGTTTTTATCAAAATAAAATTTGGGATGAAGGCGATGAATTAAATTCAGCTAATATTGATGTAAACACTATTCCTCGTCATTTTGAACCAGTAGAAAAGGTAAAAGAAGAAAAAAAGAAAGGAAATAAAGGAAAGAAAGGAAAAAAAGAAACAAATCCTTGGGATAGTTTAGAACCATATGATACTAATGGAATAGACGCTAAGGATATGGTTAATACACTACTAGTTAATAAAGAAATTGATATTAATTTAGTAAAAATAATAGAAAGTATAACTGATGAAGAAGAATTGAAAAAAATCATTTCTTTCTTAAAAAGTTAAAGGAAACATAAATGACTACAAAAGCCAAAATCGCAACGCAAGCATTATCATTTTTAAATGAAAATACAATAATATCTGATTTTGAACAAGGCACTAATTCACAAGAAGTAATTGCTCGTAAATTTTACGACTCTGTACTTGAAGATTTGCTTATTGCTATTGATTGGGGCTTTTGCGGTCGTTTGAAATATCTTTCAGATGTAATTTTAATATCTGATATAGAAAAAATTGGTGGTTGGGAATATAGTTTAAAATTTCCAAATGATGTTTTAAAAATACGCTCAATTACTGATAATCAAATGCCAATTGAGTATCAAGTTGCAAACAGCGAAAAAGAAAATATTACAGTTATTTATTGTAATACAAATACTGTTTTGTTAAATTATACAGCTTTAATAACAGATACTACTCTTTATCCACCATATTTTCGTAATCTTTTATCTTGGGGATTAGCAAAAGCAATGGCTATGGAAATTACTAGTCGTACAGAAATGCTTACATATGTAGAACAAAATTATAACAAAGCATTAGATAAAGCTAAAACAATTGACTCAAATACAACAAATAATAAACTTAATAACAAAGTAACAACTAATAAATTTATTAAAGCTAGACAAGGAAGATAAATGTCTTTATTTTCACAATCATCATTTTCTAGTGGTGAATTATCACCACAAATAAGACAAAGAAATGAATTAGCACAAGTATATTCAGGTTTAAGTTATGCAAATAATTTTATTGTAACTCAAACAGGAAATCTTGTTAATCGTGGCGGATTTCAATTTATTGCAAAAACAGACGAAAATTCAAAACAAATGGTTTTTGATTTTGGTTTTGGGCAAATATATATACTTGAATTTATTGATTATAAAATGTATGTCATTAGAAATGATGGTTTAGTTCTTAAAAATGACATAACAATTACAAGCCAAAATAATACAACTTACACAACATCAAGTTTAACAAATATTGTAAATAATGATTTAATGTTTGTTGATGGAAATGTATATAAATTAACAAAATTAAACAACACAGAATTTGAATTAGTTAATACATATAATAATCAAAAAATTAATACGGCATATACTACCATATCACCTGTATATTATATGACTACACCATATCAAAACCAACATCTTAATACTTTACAATATGTACAATCTACTGATACATTAATTGTTACATCTGAACATTATCCACCTAAAAATATTGTTAGATTAGGTCACGATAATTGGACAATTAACGATATATCTTATTCACCAAGTTTTTCACCCCCTACTCCTACCACTACAATAAACACTTATGAAATAACAGCTGTTAATCAAAATACTGGTGAAGAAAGCCAATCATATAAAGCTACTTCTTCTAATCCAAGTGGGAATGATACAAGTGTAACATTTGAAGTATTAACAAACACTAATACTGTTACTTATGAATACAATATATTTAAAGTAGAAAATGGTATTGCAGGATTTATTGGTATTGCAAAAACTAGTCCGTTTATTGATAAAAATATTACACCTGATTTTAAACAAACACCACCTGAATTGCGTAATTTTTTTGAAAATAATAATCCATTTACAGCTGTTTATCACAATCAACGAACTATATATGGGGGTACAGTTAACGAACCACAATGTTTTTATGGTTCTAAAATTGGTGATTTTAATAATTTTAATAAAACATTTCCAATTCAAGATGATGACCCTTTTAAATTTCAATTAAATAGTTTAAAATCACAACGCATACGACATCTTATATCAATGCGTGGTATATTTGCTTTTACAGATTCTAGTATTTGGTACATTACAGGTGATAATAATGGACTTATTAAACCTAATTTAATTAATGCAGAAGAACAAGTTGTACGCTCAACATCTAAAATTAAACCATTGCGTATTGGACGCGATATATTATTCTTATTAGAAGGTGGTCGTGATGTACAATTATTAAATTATAATTATGAAATAAATGGATTTGATGTTTTATCATTAACAACATTTGCTTCACATTTATTTGAAGATGAATATATTATTGATTGGGATTATGCAGAAAAACCTTTTGGAATAATTGTATGCGTAACAAATAAAGGAAATGCATTTGTTTTAACTTATAATAAAGAACAACAAATACTTGCCTGGACACGATTAGAAACTAGCGGAGAAATGTTAAGCGTTATATCTATGCCAAAAGATAATGAAGATTATTTAATATTTAAAGTTAAACGAACTAATGGCGTGTTTTTAGAAAAAATGAATAATAGAGATTTTAAATATTATTATGACGGCAATTTTTTAGATAGTTATAGTGTTATTGATAACTTTAATGATGAAGTATTAACCTTAACATCTACAACAACTAATGATGATGAAAAATGGACAACAAATGATACTATTAAAATAGAATCAGCTAATAACGAATTTACAGCTTCAAGTGTTAATAAAAAAATTAATATTAAAAATAATACAACTGTAACATTAACTATTACTAGTTTTATTGATACTAAAACAGTTTTAGCAAAACCTAATATTTTAATACAAGAAGATTTAAGAACTAATCATCGTTGGGGGTTTTCTTTTCAAACAATTAGCGGACTTTATCATTTAGAAGGTAAAAAAGTATCCGTTGTATATGATGGCGGAAATGGCACAGAATATACTGTAACAAATGGAAGTATAACATTATCACAATCATCTGCTTTTGCTTGTATTGGTTTACCATATATAGCAACAATGCGTAATATTGATATTAATACACCAAAACAAAATTTAATGAATAAACAGAAAAAAGTTAAAAAAGTTTTTGTATCATATTTAAAAACATTTGGAATTTCATCTAGTTTAAGTGATGGAAAAAAACAAGAAAATGATAAAAATGTTGAATTATATACTAAAACAGAATCATTTACTTTAATTACTTCAAATAAACAAGAAGGAATAATTGAAATTGTTCAATCTAAACCATTTCCAGCAAATATTACATCATTATCAATAGAAGTGGATATATCTGATGTTAACTAAAACTAAACAATCTGATATAGATTATTTAATTAATAATCCTAATGAATATATTGTTGATGTTTTAGGTAAAGATAGTATAAAAGATTTTATTGAAAAAATTAAAATTTTAAACGATTGTAAAGCTTTTACTTGGAGTAAAGATGGTAAAATAATTTCTATTATATTTCGTGCAGTTATTAATAATGAATATTTTATATCAATGATATGTACTAAACATCTTAAACATAATCTTAAATCATTTTTTAATACAGCAACATATGTTCTTGAAAAATGGCAAAAACAATATATAATAAAAGCAATATCAAGTACTTCAATAAATGAATGTAAATTTCATAAATTAATGGGATTTAAAAAAATACAAGTTAAAGAAGGAATGTTAATATGGAAAAAAACATTAAAAGGTTAATAATATGGATTGGAATTTAATTTCTGCTGGGTTAAGTGCTTTTTCTGGGTTTTCAAATTCTAGAACAACCCAAAAAACATTAATAAATAATTCTAATACATTAAAAGAACAAGCTAAACTTCTTGATAAAGATGCAACTGAACAAGAAAAAAAAGGATTTTTATTATCTCAAAATTATAAAGGAAATGTAAAACGATTAAAAGGTCGTCAAGTATCTCTTTTTTCTTCTTCTGGTGTTACTGTTGGTGTAGGTTCTGCTGGTGATGTTACTGATGAAACAGAAATATTAGGCAAAATAGAACAAAATATTATTTTAAAAAATGCAATGGGTAAAGGAAATTTACTTCGTGATACAGCTAGAATTAAAATTAATCAATCTAATAAATTTGCACAACAAGCAGAAGATGAAAATCCAATGTTAGATGGTCTTTTAAGCGGTGCAATAACTTTTTTAAGGGGTAAATAATGAAAGAGATTCCAACAGCTTCACAAGCATTAAATCCACAAACATTAGAAGCAGAAACAACTGCTAAACCAACTTTTTTGCCAAATGAAAGAAATACAACTGCTAAGCAATTACAACAAGCTAGTAACATTGCTTCTTTGCAAAATAGTTATAAAATAAAAGAAGAAAAAAATGAATCACTTAAAATTTTTAATAAATTTCAAGAAGATTTTAATGAAAAATTATATAAACCAAACGGGTTACTTGATATTAATAAAGGAGTAGGTTCTACTAAAAAAATATTAGGTGCTTATGAAGAATTGTCTAAAAAATATGCTAATGGAAAATCTGTTAATATTAAAAAACATTTTTTAGAACTTGCTAATTCTTCTAAAATGCCAATTTTTAAAAATATTTCTAATATTGAAAGAAATCAAGTACAAAAAGAAGAAAAAATAAACAATGAAAAATGGCAAAAAAATATTATTAATCACATAATTAGTAATGGTTTTGAAAGTGAAGATATTGAATTTTATAAAGAACAATATGCTATTAAAAACAAATATGAAGAAAATGGCTCTATTGTATATCCTGAACCATCTGATAATGAAATTAATAATTTTACAAATCAAGCACAAGAAACATTTTTACAAAAAGTTAAACAAGATTATGAATTAAATCCAATGGATGCATCTTCTATAACTAATTTAATTAATACTGGAAATAAAATTAAAGATAATCCTGAATTATTTAAACTAATTAAAAAAGAATATAAAGAAGCACAAGAATATCAAAAAAATTCACATATTATAAATACACTTGTTAATGAATATAAAGATGATTCAATAGCTAAACTTAAAGAAAAAATAAAAAAAAAGGGGTATAATAATACTATTAAACAAGGTTCTATACAACAAGTTGAAAGATATAAACAAAAACAAGAAAATGAAGACAATCAACATTATATGAAATTATTTGACCAAAAAAATGGTATTTGGGTTTATAAAGATAAAAATGATGCTTTAACTGCAACATCTAATGTTAATAATCAAGATGACAAAGAAGAAATAATTGACGCATTGTTTGGCAAAGGCAATCCTTATGATATGTTTCAAATAATGGAAACACAATTTACAGTTGAAGATTTAATAAAATCTAAGAAATTTAATAGAGACCAAATAGCGGTATTTTCTGAATTTGCTTTTAATCCTAATCAATCAAGTAAAGATTATAATAAAAAACGATTATTATTAGATAAATTTTTAAATTTTACAAAAGGTGAATTTTATGAAGAAGAAAGTTTTTGGTCGTGGCAAAGTAAACCAGAAGAAAAAGCAAATGCTCGTTTAGCTTTATTACAATCTGTTGTAAATAAAATATCATATAGATATGATGAAGATATAAATGTATTAGAAAGAGAAATGGCATTTGAAGTTATGAATTATAATAAATTAATGATTCCTGTTAATGATGAAGATAAAAGAGAGCAATTATCACAAAATATAAATGGAAAAATGGCATCAGATATTTCTGTAATATCAAATATGTATAATAATTTTTCTGGTACAAAACTTCAAATGTTAAAAACAGTAGAAGTTCTTAAAAATAATTACACAGGCACAAATAAAGAATTTGATGTATACAATTTAAAATCACAAGGTTATACTAGTAAACAAATATTAAAAGCTTTTGAAAAGTTAATACAAAATAATTTAAAACCAACTAAAAATCTAATTATAGGAGAAATTGAATAATGAGTAATTTAAGTGAATTAATTACATTATCAGATAATATTAATTCAAAAGATGCTCGAAAAGCAATTAAAAATTCAAAAGAAATTTCACTTCCTAAGTTAGAAGCTATTGATTTAAATTTAAATAATCCTGATATTGTTAAAAATAATACAGACAATGAAAAAAATACAAATTTTATTAATGCACTACAAAACAATTCGGGATTAAGAAATCTTTCACAAAAAAACTCTGCATATTCATCTATTATTCGTGAAAATCCAGAAAGCTTTGTAAAAATTTCAAATGCATTAACTCCATTTACAGAAGATGAAATTGAAAATCGTAGAAAACAAATTTTAAATAATATTGGCTATAAATCAGATAATTGGATTGATTTCTTTACAGAAGGTGTCGGTGATATTCCTGAAACTGCTGTTTCTTCTTTTCATCAATATAATCTTGCAAAAGCAGAAAGACAATATGGAGATAAATTAATTTCAAAAGAAGAACTTGAAAGTAAAAAAGAATCATTTGAAAAAAATAAATTTAATTCAAAAGAAAATCTTGCAAGCATTTTAACTCAATCTGCTGTATTTTTAGAAGAAGCACTAAGACCTGATATAGATAAACTTAAAGGTTATGACCCTATTTTAGGCAATCCTTTTCTTTCTAAAATGATAAATAAAGAAGAATATGAAAAAGCACTTAATGACCCTGAAAGAGTAAGAAAACACGCTCTTTCTCAAACATATAATATTGTTTCAATGAATATAGGTTTAACATATCAAGATATAACAAATTTAGAAAAAGAATTAGGATATAAACTAAACTCTGATACAAAATTTAAACTTGCACAATATGCTGGGAAAACAAACACATTGTTACAACTTGTAGGTGGTGGTATTCTTGGTAAATTAACAAAATCTGTTATAAGTAAAGTTATTGGTAAAACAAGCAAAGAAGTTTTAAAAGAAATTTTAATTGCTTCGGGAACTGAATTTACACAAGAAGCACTTGAAGCAACTGTTTCAACACTTGCAGTTGAATCAGCAAGACAAACAATTCAAACATTAAATCCTAATATGTCAGAAGAAAAGAAAAAAACATTTGTTGAAGGTATGAAAAATCAAGTCCCTAATATTATTAAACAAGGTACTTATGGTGCTATTGCAGGCGGTAGTATTGTTGGTATTTCAGGTGGTGTAGCTAAAATAATAAAAACAACTGGTTCTGTAACTGGTATTTCTAACACTCCAAAAGAACAAATAAATAAATTAAAAAAACAAAAAGATAAAATACTTAACAAAAACTATAATACAACCAAAGAAAAAGTAAACGCTTCGGTAAAAGTAATTAATATTGAAGATAAAATTGCAGAATTAGAAAATAAAATGCCAGAGTCTACACAATTAATGGTAAAGCAAGCTAAATCTGAAATTACAAATGAAAAACTTGATAGTATTATTGAAGAAGTTAATAACCCAAATGTTAACAATGAATCTTTAAGTATAATAGCACAAGATAATGAAGAAACATTAAATGAACTTTTTATTGACCCTAACGATATTGATACATTATTCCAAACAAAAAATACTCAATATGAATGGGAAACTGCACAAGATATGATTAAAGATTTAAATCTTCAAAAAGAATATGAAGATGCTAAAAGTAAAGGTGAAAAACTTAATATTCCAGTTGATAGGTTTGTTGAAAAAATTGCAACAAGTTCAATTGCACAAGATATTAAACAACATACAACATTTAGCAGAGATGAAGATTCTTTATTTGAAGTTAAAGAAGAAGAAAAAAGACTTAAAAAAATCGACAAAGATATTAATAAAAAATATAAAGAAATACGCAATGTTATTTCAGAAAAATTTGAACCAGCACTTGAAACAAGAGGTTATGCAGAAGTTGAAAGTAATGTTGATTTATTATCTCATTTTCTTTATTCAATATCTGAAAGAACAAAAATAAATCCTGATGAAATTATAGAAGAACTTAATCTTACACCTATAAATGTTGAAACAAATCTTAAAAAGAAAAATAATAATATTTTAGGTACTTATAAATATAGTGATGGTAAATCAATTATTAGTCTATTTGATAATGCTAATATTTCAACCTTAGCACACGAAACTTCACATATGTATCTTGATTTTATGACACGCTTAGAAAGCAAAACAACAAATGAACAATTCATTAAAGATATGGAAATTATTAGAGAATATGTTAATAATGATGGTAATTCTTGGACAAAATCACAACACGAAATGTTTGCTGAATCTTGGACTACATATCTTAAAGAAGGTAAAGCACCTACACCAG
>Ga0098060_1000753_pt1 | contig 13899 bp, 4 predicted proteins | sample 21_taG_FD_77063 | JGI IMG/M metagenome (GOLD analysis project Ga0098060, IMG submission 77063) | Marine viral communities from the Subarctic Pacific Ocean - 21_ETSP_OMZ_AT15319 metaG | ecosystem: Environmental > Aquatic > Marine > Oceanic | place: Pacific Ocean | collected 2015-01-19 | reverse complement strand
AGTCGTCTTGCATTTTAGACTTAAACGTTTCTATGTCAACGTCACCAGAGAATGTATTGTCCTGCTTCGTTATGAAGTCATATACACTTGATAAGTAATCTTCCATCTTTATTAGTTAGGGTCTAGGTGCTGAAACACCTGTAGTTTCTGTAGTTTCTTGTTCCTGAGTATATAATCCTTCTCTGTTTGCATTCATAGAAGTTATCCATTGACTTGGAGCTTCACCAAATTTCAAACCAGATAAATTTCGTATAGGGACAGATATTTCTATATCCATACTTCCTTTACCACCTGAAGACTCATTACTTATTGGTATAGAATATATCCCATACATGTTTGTATGATCCTCTGATATAGCTACCTGAGATAGTTTGCTTTTTATTTTACCACCATCTTGGTTTATTTGTGTTAACAGATATTTTTTAGCTGTTTCTGTATCGAGAACAACTCCATCCTTATTAACTGGTCTGCTTGAAACCTGCATGTTATTAAGAGTAGAGGCTTGAATATCATGCTCCCCACCAACGTTTTGTGTAAAATTATAATTAGATAACATTCTACCATGAGTCCCATAAGAAACATCAGTCATTTCCTTATCATTCATCATAGTATCCCAATTGCTTTGATCAACAGCGTTTTCAAAATTAGATTCTTGTTTAGATTTAGACTTTAGTACAACTTCATTTACCATAAAAGGATCTGTCTGCACTCTAGCTAAATAATCTACATACCTACCTGATAATTCAGGATCAAAATCTTCAGATTTTGGATCAAGCTTATTAAGTATAGGGCTATTTTCATCTACTGTTAACTTACCTTCCTCTTCGTTAAAAAATAAAACCATGTTTAATTCGTTATCTTCACCTGTAGATTTAAAGTAAGCTATCTCACCTTGAGGAGTTTCAAACACACCTTTATCATTAAACTTTAATTCATTTTTAAACGACTCATAAACAGCCTTCCTAGAAGAGTTAGTATACCCTCTGATCTCTCTTTTTCCATCATCAGAGTCGTCTAAGTAAGAATCTTTTGGTCCTATGTAGCTATCAACTATACCTTGACCCAAAGAAGATTTTTCTCTTACTAAGTATAAAGACTGACCGTCATTATTAAAGTACTGAGCATAAGCTTCTTCTGCTGTAATTTCATTAGCATTGTATTGCTGAACTAACCTTTCTTTTCTATCCTCAAACTCATAAGAACCAGTCTCATTATTTCTAACATAGTTAGCTCTGTCAAGTGCGTCACCACCCTTAGCTAAATCTTGCATTTTAGAATCGTAGTCAGAAGTTATTTTAGATAGTAAACCTATATCAGAAACTAGATTAGTCTTAAGTTTAGCTCTATTAGAATAATATTCAGGAGTATCACTTTCGTAGTTGTTGCTAACCCAGCCTATATAAGAATTAACATCTCTTTTAGTACCAGCAACAAAGTCACCTACAGCACTCTGATCAAACGCTTCAAACTTAGGTGCATTCTTTCTTCTGTTTTCTCTCCTTCTGTCTGCAGCCTGTTGCTTTCTAAGTTCAAGCTCTTCACGTTGCAACTCCAACTGCTGTCGTGCTGCCTCTTCTTTTAGAAGGTCACGATTGTTTTTAAGAATCGTACCTGTAAAAAATAAACCTTCTCCTGCCATAATACTATGATTTACGTGACTTAGCGTATGACTCTAAAAACTTTACCTCTTTATCAGTTAAATTAAGTTCCTCTCTAGCTATCTCAGCATAGTTCTCTGATAACAAACTACCATCCATATCTTTTCTCATAACGTAACGCATAATCTTAGAAACCTTATCCTTAGGAATAGAAGCTCCCATATCAGCCTTATCTTCATCATCACCTATAGTGTTAGAATCATATTTATCTACAAGCCTTTGCATTAACTCAAAAGCCTCATCTTTGTCTTCACTCTGAAGTGCTGTTCTAATATCCTCTACATCATCAGGAGGTAGTATAAGTTCTCCACCTGTAGCTTCACCAATCTTCTCACCATCCTGAACCATGTCTATAGGGTTGTTATTGTGATTGAACTCCCCAGGAGTAACCCCACCTTCCTCAGAATCTATATTAGCTCCACGTTTAGCTATGGCACTAGCTCCACTAGCTACATCTTCAAGACCGCTAAATATGTTTTGCACTCCTGCATCTTTTTCAGCTTTTATACCTGCAAGCTCTTCAGTAGCTACATCAGCCTTTCTTTCACCTACAGCTACCTGTTCTCTAGCTAAGTTTTCCATAGCTCTAGTTCTAGCCTCCTCTTGCTTACCCATAAGGTCTATACGTTGCTTTGCAGCTTTATCCTCTAGCATACTGACTCCTGCCAAAACATTCCTAGGATCTTTAGCTAAAGCACCCATAGCAGAAGCTCTGTCAGCAGCTTGCTGTTGTTGCATTCTTTCTATGTAGTTTTCATCTATAGGTTGATCAGCTAATTTTGTAGTAGCTGAGCTAACCTTAGTATATAGTCTACTTTGATCAAAACCTGCCTCAGCTTTTTTAGCCCTCTTGAGTTGTGAAGCACCGTATATAGATTTACCTATACCTACAGCTGCAGTAACAGCTCCGACAGAAGCTTTAGGAGTTTTTTTATTTTTCTTGTATGATATTTTAGGTTTAACCCTTCGTGCCATGATATTAAATTTTTACAAATATACTAATTATTTTATTACTATCTTCCACTAAGCTCGCTCTTGTCTACATCTGCGTTTGCAGCGTATAGATTAAATTTGCTTTTTGATTGTTGAGAATTTGTAGCAAGTACAGTTCTCATATAACTACCCTTCATTCTTTCCCCTTCTACTCTACCGTCTTTAACTAAGAATAAGTACCCAGGAGTAGGTATTGTAACATCAGGATTATCTTGAAGCTCAGGTGCTAACATGAAGTTTATCTCAGAATCATATGTCTGATTAGAAAAAGAGTATGGATAACCTAAAAACGTTGTAGTTCCATCATCTTGTTTGATGTACATTTTATACTCAGTAGATAAAAGATTTGCGTTACTACTAGCTAAATACTCATCATATACAAACAAATTACCTACACTACTTCCAGATAAGCCAGAAGTACCACTAGTACCTATGTTTCTTATCATATAAGAAGCTCCAACAACTGAAGTTGCAGGTGTAGACGTTTTATTAAGCTCAACATTAGTATCAAAACTATTAGCCTGAGTATTACGCAAAGTTCTAAAAACACTTCCTGTAGCGTTTGGTAAAACACCGTTAGTCGGTCCTAATCCAATTATCTCAGAGCCATCTCCATGATATGTATTATCATTTAAAGAATCAATTCCTGATATACAGAAAGGAATATCAGCATAGTGTATACCCTCCTTAGTCTTATAGTCAATAACTAACATAAAGGTGTTTTCAAACGCAAAAGGCACATCCTCTCTAGTTAGTATTCTCTCGTTTGAGACAACTTTATCTACTATCAGGTTAGCTACCTCAAGACCTTCTTTTCTTACAATTCTAATTAAATCACCAGGAGCTACGTCAGAATAAAACTCAGTACCGTCACCTGTTATTATATTATTTGGATTAGTAGCTGTTGAAGTGCAAGTAACTAAACCACCTACCTTTTTAAAGCCTATAGATGTTGTTATAACATCTTCATAGCCACCATAATGTTGCCCCATATTAGAGAACATACCTGTAATAAACTTAGTATCACCCTCTAAGCCTATAGCGTTATATGTTTTAACGATAGAAGGCTCACTATTAAATATAAAATCTATATAAGACAAGTGATCATTACCATAGAAATAATTAAAGTTGACATAATCTCTAGCGTACATATCTGAAGAGTTTTGTCTATAAAGCCTTCCTTGCTTAAACGTTATAAACTGTTTATTTATCTTAGCGTAATACTCAGGTATAAACGAGTAGAATGAACTCCATCTATTTACACCCTCGCTAAAAGCTACTGTAACTGCATTAAATATAGTAGTGTCACTTCCAGAAGTTAATTGGTTTGTTTTTGTAACTAAATTATCCCAGTTAGATATATTTCCACTCCAAACACCAGGCTTTGCATTTGCAAAACCACCTTCAAATCTACTAAGTATTTCATGGAAAGTAACTACATACTCATCATACTTAGGGTCGTAACCACCAACTATTAAGTACCTCTCATCATCTTTATCTACATCAGATGTTTCTCCAATATTATTTGGGTCATACTTAACGTACATCTCCCCAAGATCTCTGAAGTAATCTTTCATTCCATACTCAGATATTGCAGTAAGACCATCGCTAGATAACCTAAGGACAGCACCTTTATTAATGTCTACAAAGTAAAACTTATGACTATGCTTGACAATAGATTCAGGATGCAAACCGCAACCAAAGTTTCCTGCGTAAAGATTAACGTAGTCCCCTATAATATCATTACTTAACGATACTAATCCTGAGCCTGAAGCTGTATTAAGAATATCTTTACCAACTAAAACTCTACCTACCTTACTTTCATGAAATATAATAAGATCATTATCTTTATTTCCAAGGTGCTGTATAGAGCCAAAGTCTTTATTGTAATCAAAGTAAGGTATGTTGGCTAAGTTAAAGTTAGATAGACCATTTATTGCTCCTGTGCTGACGTAAGCTTCAGAGTAGTAGACACTAGCATTAAGTCTTCTTTCAGCAGCATTATTATTTACAGCATTAACTCTACCTTTATCGTAGTGGTTAGTTCTATGGAAGTCATTCAAGAAATAGTCTTCACATATAAATCCTTCTAAAGTAGAACCGTTTGCCTGAGTAAACATATTCCTATTCTTAAGGTATACATCTCCTTCTCTAAGGGTAACCTTAGCAGGACTTAAAGAAACAAAAGTATCTACATCTTTATCATAGAAGTATTCAGGAACTTGATTTACATCTCCTGAGTGGTACTTACTAATACCTTGTCCACCTATCTCTTTTTTACCTCCTATCTCATAGTAAACTAAATTCTCAGATTCTTGAGTTTTCTTTGGTCTATATATTTCAGCAATAAGCTTGTTGTAACCACTAGTTGCTAAACTAAATCCAGAGTGGTCTATCGACACATCAGATGCACCTTCTAACCCTACTGTTTCAGAACCTGGATTACCTATTCTAATATAGAATCCTTCCTGACCTGAAGCAATATCTATAGGGTTGCCATTAGGAGATGCATCAGCAACTTCGTCATACAAATCAAATCCTGTAATTTCAAAGTCTAAATATTCAGTAAACTTTCTTCTAACTGAATTACTCTCACAGCTAATAAATCTAATTCTATCACCATTAGCAATATCAAAGTCAATTAAAGCATTTGTTGACTCATTATAACTAGACTTGTGATTCTTTAGAGACTGCAAACTTAAATACATTTGAGTGTCGTTACCCTCACCTGCTATGGCTATGGGGACAGTCACTTGTATAAATTCATCTACAGATGTATTACCTGCGTAAAAGAACTGATAATGTGTAGCCCAACTAGGAGGTTTGTTGTATATGCAAAACTCTATCCCTGAAGCCTGACCTATGTTCCCATCACTTTCTGTAACAAAAGGATTGTATGGTCTACTACCGTTTAATGAAGTCTGAATAGAGGAGGTATTGTAAGCCTCTTGAAGCTCTACTGAAGGACCAAAATCAGGTGCAACATTAACAAAAGAACACCTGTTAGTTTCATCAAAGTAAGCTATACCAAAGTCATGGAATGCCCCTGACTTGAACGTACTAACACCTGGCTCACCGCTTATTAATTGGAATAATGAATTTGTTTGTGTAAACTTCCAACCAGCATTGTTTGAGTTCCAAGAAATTCCACTTCCAGTTTGGAAATTATCATCTAAATTGTTAGCTTGAAAATTAAAAGATGCAAACATCCTTGTAGCACCAAAATTCTCAAGATTAACACTACCATTGTTTTTACTAACTGCACTGTAAGCAGTAGTACTTAGAGTTGTTCCTCCTTCCCACGCATCTTGTTCAAACTTATTCTTAATTCTATTCCTTACTTCATTTATAGTAGTTAGACCTGTAATATCAACATTCATTTGAAGTCTACAAGCTCTTTTTTGAGTTGCACCACTAAGAGAGTAAGTTCTAGCACATCTCATACCTAAATCAATATTAATGGTCTGAGAGTCTGTATCGTTAAGCTCTATTGATGCTAAATCTATATAAAACCTAATTCTTAAGTTTCCCCCACCAGCAGGGTTCCACCCAATATTATCTTCAGGAAAAGTTTCACCACCAGCTTGCCAGCCTTCCTCTGTTAATAGCACACCTACAGAACTATTTAGTGCTTCTGAGTTTTCGTCACTACTAGGGCTTCCATTATAATCTAAGTGCCCATATTGATAACTAGTACCGTCGTTATCTCCATAGACTCCAAAGCTTGTTTTAGATGACTGTACTAAAGGGGAGTCATCATCAGTAAATGCACTAGATAAAACTAAAGGCGTGTTATCGTAACCCTCTAATATATTACCATAAGCAAGTCTATTATTTGATAGTACCGTTTGAGCTTTAGCAAGCTTAGGTACAGAGTCAAATAATTTATCTGAGTCAGACTTATCTACAAAAGGATAAACACCGTTATTCCTAAATTTAATATAAGACTTATCCTCATTATATAAATCAGAGACATCTAAACCAGCCTGAGTAAGTATTTCATTCTTTCTTTTCTTAAGGTATTTTACAAATGAATTTTGAACTGTATCAATTAATACAAACTCTCCATCGTTACCCTCCCTAGCAACAACCTCTATCTTGTTAACATCAGACACGCTATCATCATAATCAACAATTATAGTGTTTGCTACATCTAAATATTCAGTAAAGTTTATAGGAGTATTTCTAGCAAACTCAGGATCAATGTTTATATTTGATATAGGACTGTATGACGTGTTTTCGTTGTCATGATGTATGTACCTATATTTAAACTGAAATAAGTTATCTAAGATGTTATTTTTAGCATAGCTAGAATCTAGTTCTAATGTTGTGTTAGGTCTGTATGTTGGCTGAATCTTAACAGCATCTAAATACTGTCTCTTGTCATCATAATTACCAAAAGATATTATTGGTGAATAAGCATCATCAGGGTCAGCATGCATAATAACACCAGCAGCAAAACCACCTGATTTGAATGGATTGTCAGTTATTAAAGCACCTATGTTTTGCTCATTAAATTGAAGAGGATTAGCTGAAGAGTTAGAAAAGTTAGGTGGTGTGTTTACTGTTATAGTAGTTCCACTCTTACTCCCTACTCTATAGAATCTAGGGAAATTGGTGTTATCCATAGCACCTATCCATTCTCCTGGCACCAATTGATTGTCAGACAACTCCACACTACTAACTATATCAGGACTGCCACTTGTAATGTTAAAGGTTAAATCATCAGGCATCTTTCTACATATACCTATAACCTCAGAATAGCCATTAAAGTTTATGGTAGTCTGATCTCCAACTTGAGCAAATATGCTATCACCTACACTAAATTTAGATAAAGAATCAAATGAAAGGTAAGCTGAAATAGAACCAGAAACATAGTAAGCATCTTTAGTTTTTACAGCGTTATTTATGTATAACTCATTTTGTTTAGCTAACTCTACATTTATTTTTCTAGGTCTATTTAAATCATCAGTCCAATAAAGTATATCATCTATCTTACTTATCCCTGTTATACGTTTATCTTTTCTGAAATTTAATATAGTATCAGAGTCTACACCGTAATTATTAAGCCTACCATCTTGATAAACAGTAGATACAACATCATTAACTAAATTGTACTCAAGTATACAGTCAAACCTACCAGAAGTGTCTGCTACAAAAAAGTATACATTACTCTTTGGTTTGTCTTCGTAACTACCTATACATAAAAAATTATCACTAGATATATCACTAACTCTAGTTGTATCAAGTATTGTGTTTCTTACAAATCTTCTTGCAGGACTTTCACTTGTTGGTATTACTGGAGGTAGGTCTTGAGATTTATTAAGTATAATGTCAGAAGACTGCGAAGGGTAAACTAACTCACCATTAGATTGTAAAGACTCTAAGCTATAATTTTCGCTCATAGCAGAAGAAACAAACTGCTCTACAGATGACTCAGCACTTCTGCTTTGTGACTGCGTAGAAGCCACACCAACTTGTTCAAAACGAAGGCTACAGTCTAAAGTTGCAGGATAATTACTTGAGGTTGGATTTGTAGCGTTCCAAGAAAATGTCTCATCACTACTAGCTAATTGGATAAACTTATTGTTAGATAGAGGGTTTTGGAAATCATTATATGGATTTTGTAAGTAAAACTCAAAGCCTGAAGGTCCGTCTAAGATTTCAAAAGAAAACTGAAGCCCATTATCAATACCTTCTGATTGCAGAAATTCAGTATTATGAGATAAAGGAATGTTTCCTTGATCTTTAATAATTTTATCCCCATCACCTTCTTGCCATACACCACCTGAACTATTTATTACAGCATCCTCAAACGGAATGTTGTAAGATGTGTATTTTATAACTGCACCTATGTCCTCTAAAAGAAATACTATAGAATTTGGAGACTGAAAGTACTCACCACTAGTGTGATTTTTAAGATCCTCATCATATAAAGCTCTATTATCTAGTTCGTTAACTTCGGATAATATATTGAGTCCAGGGTGATAAATTGTGAAATGAAGTTCACCAGCTATAACTTGACGACGGAACTGGTGAGTATTCCAAGACATAAATAAAAAACCAAGATTAATAGGCTCAAATTCAGCAAGAGAATCATTTTTGAGGAATAACTCTTGATTCGCAAACCCCTGTATCAAATTAGGATCATTTGTTACAGGTAGACCTCCTGAAATAGTGAATAGCCATTTATCGTTATCTGAAGAAAAAGATTCACTAACTTCAAAGCTGTTAATTTGATCCGTTAAATACTGTATTAAAGCAATAAGATCGTCGTACTGCTCATTTAAGCTAAAGTTTTCATTATTAAAACTCGATGTAACATCATCTATATAAGCTTGGTCTATAGTACTAGTTAAACTCAACTCAGCTATAGCATCAACAAGAGATGAACTCATCTCGCCAAAGTTAAATAAGATGTTATTTAGTTGAGTTGTGTACTCTTCTATTTGACTTGTAGCATCTGCTAACTCTGACTGCAAATTAGTAATTACATTTCTCAAGTTTTGATTAGTATCTATTAGCTCTTTATTTTTAGATGATAAATCATTTATAAATAATAGTAAGTCATTTATGACTTCTAATGTTACACCAGAAGAGCTAGAAATACTTTTTAATGATAGATTATCTATAGAGAATTTAGAGTCTTTAGAAGGTCTTATAATTATTTTATTAACACCCTCATTTAAGTGTACGTTTAGTACTGTTTTACCCTCACCATTAATAGTAACATGGTTTGATGTCAGGTGGTCTTTATTACTTGAACTTAATGTTATGATGTCGAAGCTACCTTTCGTAAAAGAAACACAGTCTATAGACAATAAATACTGACCTTTTGTTATTGTAGTTGATATGTTTTGAGATAAATCACTAGGTGTACCATACTCATCTTTATCAACTAAAGCTACTCCCTCAGTAAACTGCCAATTAGTTCCCAACCAATTAGAGTTATCCTTAAAGTCACCATTAGATATGTGTTCAGTTAAAGATTGATTTACACCATTTACTAACTGATCTTGTTGGTGTTCATCAATAGAATCTATAGCTTCATTAAGATTATCTATATGCTCTTGCATAGCATCAAGATCATCCTGACCGATTCCATCGTCTTGATTTGCTAAGGCTTCTGCTAATTGTGATTCTAAATCAGCAATTTGAGAGTTGTAATCAACTAATATACCTGAAATAATATCATCATGTTGTACGCTTAGATTATCTATATATTCTTGAGAATATCCACCATCTGCAGTAACAGCATTAAGGTCGTCTTGTAAACCTTCTATAGTCTGTTGATGAGTCTCTAATTCTGCCTCATTAGCTGTTATTGTATCATTTAAAGAAGTGATTGTTGCATTTTGGTCGGTAATTATACCCTCAAGTCTAATTATTTCAGCTATATACGCATCATTGAATGATGTAAGACTATCTATTTCACTCTGTAAAGTTTCGTTTGCTATGTTCTCAGCATTAATATTAGTTATTGACGCAGATATAGTATTTAAAGCCTCTTGAATATCATCGTGTGTTGCTGAGTAAACATCTAAAACATTTGTAGCATCTACCTCATTATTTATAAACGACGTTACAATATTCTGTAAGTTATCGTAATTATCCGATAGAGTATTAAGTTGAGTATTTAAAGTATCGTATGCTAACTGTAAAGCAGCAAGATCTGCTGCTGCCTGAGTAGAGTCTAGATCTAACTGAGCGTTAAGGGCTTCTAACTCCTGTTGATGCTGACTTGTTAGATTCTCTATCTGACTTGTTAACCAAATAATATCAGACTGAGCTTGGGTAAACAGTGAAAGCAAACCTTGATAATCTTCACTCACAGAGTTATCGTCAACAGAACCTGAGTTGATAGTCTCAAGATCTAAAGAAACCCCAGGAAACCATTCATTTATTTTAAAAGTAAAAATACTATTGCTTAAATTTTGTTTTAACTGGTCTTCACTAAATGCAAAAGCTAAATTAAATTTAGTAGAACCAGAAGATTTAATTCTTACAGATAGCCTATTTGTTGGAACATCCTCTAAAAACAATCTAGCATTTGTTATAGTCATAGTATCTGACGTTCCAAAATTACTAGAAAATTCTATATATATATAAGCTGCGTTACTAGGTGGATTTAAGAATATTTCTTGATTACCATCACTTGAAATTACATCATACTCTTGGTCATGTATCTTTACAGAGAAAGAATTGCCAGATGGCAACCCTGAAACGTTAAAAGTTAATTTATAGTTCTTACCCCCTAATATAGGAGACTTAAGACCATAAGAGTTGCCAGAGGCAACTTCACTAGAACCATCAAAGGTAATTGTCCCTTGATTAATACTCCAGCCATTTGAAGCTAATATTTCATCGCTACCATAAAAATACTCAAGTTGAGTATAAGAAAGGCTATCAACACTATTTCTTGCGGAACTAGAGTCTTTAGCCTCAAGCTTTGTATTTGATGTAAAGTTTGTACTTACAGAACCTAAAGAAACTTTAGACCCACCTGTGCCGACAGAAAATACATCACCAATCTTATTATTTTCTATTATATCTGTAAATAAACCAGAAAAGCTTGTAAGGTTGCTACTAAAAGCATGGTCTCCACCTACTCCAAAACTATCAATCTCTGATTGAAAGTCTATAACTTTAGTTACTATAAAATCTTCTTCTGCTTGATTCTCACCTATTTGATCCCAAGAGTATAAATTAACGTTAGTAGAAACACTAACTGAAGAGTCTGTTGGAGAGTCACCCTCTATTATTAAATTTACAACTGAACCATCATTCTGTACAATACCAGGACCAAAAGTTATTTCTTCATCATCCTCTCCTGATGTTGGGTTTACTCCAGAACCTACCTCTTCGTAATTTACAGATCCTGATATATACGCAGTGTAAGTGTCTTCAATAAAATTTATAGGTACTTCATTTGTAGGATCTTCAGACATCTGAGTTAAAGAAGCTGAACCAGGCACATCATCGTAACTACTATTAAAGTATAATTCAAATACAGCACCAGGTGTAGAACAAGAAAATACTATATTAAAATTATTCCCATCTAATATATCTCCTGGATTAAAGTCTATAGATGCTGTAACCGTTATAGGAACTCCTGTGTTAACATCATATACATTTAAAACAGATAATGGACCTCCTGGTCCATAAGCATTGTAAAGTATATTTGAAGTTGTTGTCTGCTCAGTTGTACCATACCATGATAAGTTTCCAGTATCCAGAGACGATTCAATCCCTGAAGCATTTTGATAAGAAATACTTAAATTAAAAGGCGATGGTGATTCTTTACCTGATATAGTTAAAGTTTGAGAAAATAAAACATTACTCTCAGCTACCTCAACAATATCTACACCACTACTTGATGGATCTACACCAGATGTAATCTCATAAAATTCATTATTCTCTGAGATAAAAGTATAAGGAACTAATTTGTTACCTTCTATATTTTCAACAGACCCTGATGTAGAGTCTGATGAGGATATATTTCTTATGTTTAAAGCGTCTCTATAATCACCCTGTTTTACCAGTCGTGGCTCAGAATCTTTATCCATACCACCTGTGAAAACCTTCTTATCTTGTGCCATTGTTATATTTTAGGAGATTGCTTAAATGCTTTTCTAGAAACTTGCATAGCAGCCTCTTTATTGAAGTTCATCATTCTAGCTCTTGCTAATCTTCTCTCATTGTAATATGCTCTCTTAGCCATTTGTTTTTCGTTAGCAGGAATACCTCTTTTTCTTTGTATATACTTATAATACATGTAAGACCTTAAAGCCTCTTCACAAAACTTATGTACCCTAGGTTGTCTACTAGAGTTTCCTGATTGTATTAAATCTATAGATTTAGTTAATATATTGTTAGTAACATTTATATCGTAGTCAGAATCAGTTAAAGTCAATTGAGTAGCCTCATCATAATAAGTTAAAGTAACTATATTATAAGCTGAGTTAGCAGACGCTCCAAATCTTGAAGCCTTTAAATTACTATTATAAGGAGATACCCCAGATTCAGGATGCCCAAAGTTAATAAGGTACTCAAACTTTTGAGCAATAGCAGCAGATGAGCTAGTAGATTGTATTAGTAATTCTGTGTTTGATGATGGGTAAGCTCCATCAGTATTGTTAATTGTAACAGTGAAGTCTACATGATCAGACGCATCACCGTACTTAGGTATTCTAAGAGTTGAACCAGTATCAATATCTATTGCGTTATCAAATGAAAGACTTATAATATGGTTTTTAGGATTAGTATCAGATGTGCCATCAGAGATATACTCCATAAACACAACCTGCCCATTAAGCTCTGAAGAAAAACTTATACAGTCGTCATTTCTATTTACTCTATAGTAGCCTAAACCATTTTTTCCTCCACCTACACCAAACTTTCTACCTATATCTGTATGATAATAAGGATTGTTCTCATCAAAATTATTGTCACTAACTTGTGAGGTAACACTACTATCCAAAGTTAAGTTTGATTTATAACCTAAAGACACAAACTCATTATCACTATTCTTGTACCCTACTCTAACCATTTTTACATAGTCAGAGGGTAAAGTTATTTTAAGGTCTGAAGTTACAGTATGAGTAGAAGTTTTGACAACCTGTTCAACATCAAATGTAAGCTCTCTAAGTCCTTGTAACGCTAGTAACCTCAATTGGTATACCTGAGCCTCCTTATCGTAAGAAGTATCGTCTACCATCAATTGAAAGTCATTAATTAACTCGTCTATATTTGTATAATCTGCTGCCATAATTAACTATCTGCTTTTATCTCACTTGATTGTGCATACTGCACTAAATCAGCTTCCCTTATTGTGACTCCTAAATACTCTAATATCTTAACAACCAATTCTCCATGAACTCTAGATGATATACGAAACTGAGTAGAATTTACTGAGTTGTAAACTGGTTTCCCTGCTACAGTAACATAATCCCATTTAGGCTCGTTATCATAAAGATAGTAGTTAACTGCTATTTCCGAAATGTACTCAGGAAATACAGAAATTACTTTTTTATCTTCATTGTTAGATTTACTCACTAAAACTATAGGGTACTCAATAGAAGGCTTTACTAAACTACTCCTGAGTATTTGATTTACATCTTTACGAGATACTATCTCTACAGGTATATTTTTAGTAATACCATGCTCTTCACTAGGTAATATAAATATAGAATCTATATAATCTGCATTAAGACTTACGGTACTACCAGCCCAAGGTGAACCACTTTCT
>Ga0098060_1000752_pt1 | contig 13935 bp, 11 predicted proteins | sample 21_taG_FD_77063 | JGI IMG/M metagenome (GOLD analysis project Ga0098060, IMG submission 77063) | Marine viral communities from the Subarctic Pacific Ocean - 21_ETSP_OMZ_AT15319 metaG | ecosystem: Environmental > Aquatic > Marine > Oceanic | place: Pacific Ocean | collected 2015-01-19 | reverse complement strand
TCATATATTTTAATTCAATCTGACCTGATGATAGTGGATGATCCTTAGGATAGAAATATCCCTTTGAGGGCAAGTCTATCACTTCTGTGGGAAATTGGCGTTGTTCTCCTGCCATTATATTCTCCTTTGTATTTTATTTTTATTGTATTTTATACAATATAACCAATTTATAAAACTATAATGCTGGGTATCGGTTAAAATACCCAGCTAATTTATTTACTTCACTTCAGGATTTGATTTCCCAACAGCGTCTCTGACGGAATATAAACCGAAAGATCCTAATAATGTCCAAACAACTTCAGGTACTTGGTCTACAACACCTGCTGCTTGAAGAACACCAACAACACCAGCTACTACTGATGTCCAAATGGTTTTTGATTTATACCACTCTTTGTCTGCTATTACTGACATAATATCTCCTTGTATTATTGTTATTTAGAATTGTAATATTGCGTAATCGTATCTTAATGTAAGAGTAATGTCTGCAGGATCAGTAGTGTTTGACCAATCCAAGTCATTAAAATTAGCGTTTACAATAAAAGTTCCTTTTAGAGTCCATTCCTCTACTTTATCACCTACAGGTCCTAACACATTAATCGTTACATCTTTCTTGTAGAAGTCGGAATACCCATCTCTACCCGTAACTGACTCATGACCTAATCTAACCCATTCCATAACTGCCTGTGCTCCACTTGGAACAATCGGGTCGTAAAGTGTTATTTCTAATTCTTCCCATGCACCTTTACCTTTAACATATCGTTTAACATTGATGTGGTCAAGTTCAATAGTTTCAAAGGCAATTGAAGGTCTATTTGCTGTCTTAATAAGATAGGCTGGAATACCTTCTATGTACATGATATACCGATTTTTCGTTTTCGGTTCAAACGGTGTAAACATTATTTCAGAAGGATCGAGTAATTCTGCCATTTTTAATCTCCAATAAATTTTTTTCTCAACTATAAATATCAGTTTTTATAAAAAACATCATATTCATTTTTCATAGTTTTATAGAAGTTATATTCTAACCTCATATATAAATATACAAGGCAACAAAAAACCCCTCAAAAAGAGGGGTTTTTGTTTTAGATAATCTACTGATTAATCTTATTCAGGAAATGCTGCTCCTGTTGGTTGTACTATGAAGTCCAATACAATAAACTCAGCTGTCCGTGTAGGTTGAATAAAGATTTGACCAACCAACTGATTTCTATCTACGACATCAGCTGTATTGTTGGTATCATCCATAACAACTCTGAATGCTGACAAACCACTATTGGCTTGTACTGATTCTAAGAACGGATTAACTATGTTTAAGAAACGATTTCTCGTTGCTGCAGTATTTTGTTCAAAGACCAAGTATCTACTTGAAGATGCGATAAACTTCTTGAGTTTAATTAACAATCTTCTTACATTGATTCTATCAAGTGCAGATGGTCTAGCTTGTAGGGTTTTTTGTCCCCACACACATACACCTTGACCTGGGAAAGAAGCGATTGGATTAACCCTATCTTCATAAAGGTCATCCCTTTCAGAATGAGTCAATCTTGTTTGTGCTTCTAACACACTTGTCAATCCACCACGATTCAAACCAGCTGGTGCGAACCATTCGTGGGCTACCTTATCTGTAAATGCTATAATTCCAGGTAACACAACTGATGGCGGAACCCATACAGGTAATGATGTATTTCTATCTACAATCTTTACCCAAGGATAATAGGTTGCTGCGTAATTACTATCAAGTGCCGATACTGCTGATGTTGCAGTTGCTATCGAATCACCATATTTAGTACAATCCATAATGTAAAATGCATCACCACGAGCTTCACATTTAGATATCGCGTGATTAGTAATCTTGGAATGTAATCCGTGAACTACTCCAGGAGTTACCAACATATTGATATCAAACTCATCAGGATTACTGATTGCGTTAATAGCTTTCTTATAGGCTACCGTACCACCAGTTGATGAGGTTGAGATGTCAAACCCTTGTGTATTGGTATTGACAATATTTGCTCCTACATACTTTGGTGCTGCTGGATTAACACTATCGAATCCACCTTGAAATGGAACAATAAACTTTCTCTGTTTAATATGAGAAAGTGCTAATGTAATCTTCTCTGATGCATCTGAATAAACATCACCAAGTGTTGAAGCGTCAGCGTGTCCGAGTTGATCTTCCAAACTCATAGTGACATGCGAACCATCTCCAAAACTATTAATTGGTGCTAAATATTCTTCTGCGTCTGCGTTATCAAAGTCGTGTCCATAAAATACATTACTATCAAACTCACCATTTGCGTTTAACTGGTCTGTTTTAACTGACCAAGTTGGAACTGATGTGTCATCACTACCAAATGGATTATTGATTGCTGAGTGTCCCATTGGAACAACAGCTTTAGGTACTTCATTGTTTGCTATAGCTGAAAAATCAGATACATAGATGTACTTAGACATATTTGGCCAATCACCATTGTAGGTGAGTTTACCATTTGCATCTATTGTTACATATCTATCACCAATTCTTCTTGCAAAGTAATTAGGACTTGTAGGATCAAAATTCAAACCATCAAATTGTTCTAAGATATTATCTTTAGTCAAATTGTTATCATTTAATCCAGTCTGTTTAAGTTGAAGTGAGAATGAACCATAATCACTACCTGCTATTGAACCAGCTTTCTTAATATTCAATATCGCAATTTTATATTTATTGTTTACATCACTACCATGTGAACGAGATTGAATTTTAAATAAACTATATCTTGAATCACTAATTAATTGTGATTGAATTGCAGGTGTTTCAGCGTTATTGTATGTTACTGCCAATCCAAGTGTACCATCTTCGACACTCAAATCATCAGTTGCTCCCCAAGACTTACCACTTTGTTCGTACTTGAAGTTTTTATACAAATAAGCTGCTACCGTATTCTGACCAGACTTTTCAACTTGTGCATCCCTACTAAATACTTCATCAATATATGTTGCGTAAGTACTTCCTGTATGAAATCCAAAAGTATAAGTTCTTGAGGTTAAACTATTTGCTCCCCAATTACTACCACTCAACACAAGTGAAGCTGATGCCCAATTTCCAGTAATTGTACTTCCTTCTAAATCAGCTAATCCGTTTGCTCCACCTCTTGATGGTGCCAATACTGCGAGAGTTGTTGCTCCTGCTGCGGCTGAACCACCAGTAAGTGTGGTTGTTGTACTACCCGAAGTAAATGTAAAACTATTACCTCCTGTACCTGAATTAGATGCACTTAGTATTAAGTTACCAGCTGAACGAGTACCACTCACACCGACCGTACTTGAAGCTGCTGTTATTTTTGCTGCCAAATTGACAACACCAGTACTTCCAGTTGCTGCCAACGAGGAACTACCATTAAAGAAAAAGACCGCACCCACATCAGATGGAACTGGTGTATCAGATGCAACAAAATTGTAACTCACTCCACCAGTACCTACTATTGTAAATGTATCACCATCACTCATATTTGTAATGTGAACAGATGCATTAGAATGTGCTGCTGCAGTTGTCGAACCAATTTGAATTGCAAGTGAATCTACCGAATATCCAGATGTGTTAAGAACACGAACTATCGTTACCGTTCCAGCACTCCTTAAATATTGTTCTACCGCATATGGTGTGTAAAAGTTCTTGTTCGTTGAACCAAACATTTCCTCAAATTCAGGAAAATTTCGAATAATTGTAGGTACAAAAGCAGGTCCTTTTAATGTAGGTCCTACAATTGCCGCTCCAATTTCTGCTATTCCTTGAGGAAGAAATGATAGGTCACGCTCACGAGTAAACACACCCGGCGAAACGATTCTTTCTGCCATTTTATTTCTCCTATTAAATTAAATTTAAATAACTCTTTTAGCCCTAAAAGGACTTAAATATTTTATATAAATATCGCCTAACTTTCTCAAACGATATGTTTATAGGAGTTTATTTAAGTGTTTGATTCAGATTCAGTATTTTTAGTTTCTGTTGGAGTGAAAACACCTGTAGCTGGATCTAAATTTCCAGGACCGTATTTGTCATTTAACTCCTTGACTATTTTTCGTTCATTTTCTTGAACTCCAACATAATCAACTTCCAATTGTGCCTCTGATTGTTCAATGGCCTCCTGTTGTTGTTGTAATAACAATTTTTGAACTTTTAATTGTCCAAATTGAAGTTGTTTTTGTTGATATGAACTTTGTAAGTCTGATAACGATTTAAGTTCTTCTTCTGTGAACTTTGTATCTGCCATAACTTATTCTCCTTTGTTTATTGTTGTATAACTTATACACTTATAGTATATATATATCAAGTAGATTTTTCTAATTCACTTTTTTCTTTAGATCTTCTACTTCTTCTTTTAATTCTTTTATAGATTCAATTAATAATGGTACTAATCGTTTGTAATCAACACCCAAATAACCATTTGCCCTTTTCTTTACAATTTCAGGTACGATTTTCTGAACCTCTTGGGCTACAACACCAACATCGTGTCCTCTTTCTCGTGCCCAACCAGGTGATTTCTCATTCCAATCAAATTCTACACCTCTAATCTCACCTATCTTATCCAACGAACCCTTTATAACTTGTATATTATCTTTAAGATTTTCATCAGAAGCGTTATATGCAATAATATCACCATCGGCTACAATATCACCACTTGCAGATATTGCACCTGCACTTCCACCATAAGAACCACTAACATAAAGACTACCAGTTATGGTTACACCAGTATTTGTAGTTTCAAATTTCTTATCATTATTATAATGTAAATCTACTGAATTGGCTGCGTTTAAAACCATCATAGTCTTTGAACCAGCTGCATTTGAAAATGTCTGAGTACCACCCAAATAATTTAAGTTTCCAGTTCCGTTATCCTTTATGTAACTATTACTACCATCGTGATAAAGTTGTAAATCGGCTGAATCACCAATTTCTATTTTACCATTGTCTGGTATGTAAATATTACCAAAAGAACCAGTCGAGGTTGATGAACCACTAACGCTACCAGCAAGTTCGAGTCCTGTTTCTAATGTTGTTCCAACATATTGATATGCAGTTATGTAAAGATATTCTGAATCTGTTGGATCAACACCTGAATTCATAAACTGAATAATACCAGTTTTATAATCAAATATATAATCATTAGTAGAAACAATATCACCACTACCTAATGAACCAGTTTGTAAACTATGACTTACAGCAGATGATTTATACAATACTGCCAAATATCCTGGTGTAGCATCTTCTGTTGTAGAAGTTGCTAATGAAGCATTTGAATATTTAGGTGATATGAAATTTGTTATTTGATTGGAATCAATTAACTGAGCTCCCACACCATTATCACTACCAGTTGGATTTAGAAAAAACCAAGTTTCATTATTAAGATTTGACTTTGTTAATTTTTGTCGATACCAATACTTTGTTATATTCTCACCACCGACTTGGTAATTTGCTCCTATATCAGCACTTGAACTATGTGGTAATCCACTTGATGGAATTTTTGCTGCTTGTGTATAAACTTCATTCGAACCTAAATCAAGTACATTAGTAAATGACTCTTGGGCAGTCGAAAGAGTATCGTGAGTATACCTTCTCGACGCGAGTAATCTACTTGACTTTGAACCTGAATCTATTAATGCCATTTCTTATCTCTAACTAAAAGTTAATGTTATGTCATCTAATGGTGTTGGATCACCTTTATATCTGACTATTATATATAGTTCGTTATCACTACTATCTAAATACATTCCATCACTATTTCTTATTGGTACGGTGTAAGTATTACTTCCAACACTACCACCACTATTTCCATACAAATCTATTGCTGTACTGAATGGATTCTTATGATTATCATTTGATATATTTGCCTCAATCAAATTACTTGTGGTTGCTGTCGGGTCATATATTCTTGCTCTTCCCAAAGAAGCATTAGTACCACTTCCATTTCCTGAACTCTTAAATAATATTGCACAAGATATTCCATCATCTGTGGAAGTCCACGCCTTTAATGTATTATTATTAAGATTTACAGTCATACTTGTTCTTGTACTTCCATCTTGAAATCTTCGTATATAATATTTGTAAGTAATATGTGAATTAAAATTATCTGGATACCAATACCTATAATCACCACCTGGATCTACCAAAAATCCTGGTTTTACTTGTAATTCTAATGAACCAGTTGGTATTGATGATAAATCATATGTTGTCGTCCAAGCAGTTCCATTAAATGCCTGAACATTATCTGCCAATATTATTCTAAAATCTTCACCACTAAATGTTTCTGTTGTTCCATCTAAAGCTCCACCATCGTATCCTTGTGCTCTACCATATATTCCTAAACTTCCACTTGCTACTGGTTGACTAAAATTTCCTGCAGTATGATATGTAATGGTTTGTGTGTCTAATGTCGAATAGGAACTATCTCTATCTCTTGCTCTCACGGTTACGGTAAATGTAGAATCGGTAAAGGTTGTGGATTGTTGAATATTATCATCGTTTCCACTATCAAAAGTAACAGAACCCGTAACTATAGCTATATCATCATAATGGGGAACTGTGCTTGTACTTCTTGCACTTGCTCCAGTACTATCGTAAATTGCATTTGAGGTTTGTATTGTTCCACCACTCGTAGAAATATTATCTCCACTTATTGATACACTACCCACACCAACACTACCAGGATTCATATCTGTTAATGTGGTTGTTGCTGGATACAACGGATTAAATAATCCTGTAATCTTCGTGGATACTTCATATGTAGCATCTATTAAATAAGGAACACCACTTAAACTTCTTGATGTTGCTGTTAACACTCTATGTGTTGTTCCAACATCTGCTAATGAGTTATCTCCTATAGCAGTATTAATTGCAGATCTTGGTGCGTAAAAATATTTTCTATCAGTTCCATTTACAAATGAAAAGTCCCCTGATCCAGTTGCTATTCCAACCTTTAAATCATGAAAATTATAATATCCACTTGAAGATACACTTGAGAAACTTCCTTTTGTTGCGTGATATTTTCTTGTCAAAGAACCACTCATACGACCACCACCGATATTCTCAAATTTACCATCTTGGAACGCTGGTGGTATTACTGCTGGATTAGCAGATGCAATTTTCGCCAAAGTTACACCCTCTAATGTACCAAAGGAGCTTGTAGAATAAAGTTTAAAAGATTGGGTAGTAAATGTATTAGAACTTGCGTTTGGTGTTGCAATACTACCCGTATCACTAAAAGATTGAGTTGCCACAACTCTAACATCAAATTGTGTTGGGCCTCCACTTGTTAATCCACCCAATCCAAACAACTCACTATCTACAGATGATTGAATACTCGTTGAACCACCACTATTAGAATCAAAATCTATAAAGTAGTCGTCATTATTGTAAATACTTATACCATCAAAAATCTTTTCACCAACAGCTGTCCAACTCTTATGAACTAAATAATTTAATGTTGCGTTACCTATTGAACTATAATTTTGTGGTAATCTACCAGCTATCTGATTTGCAGTTGTACCTAAATTATTATTATTTGTATCTACACTTGCAAATGTCTTTGTATTTGCTGTTGGTGAAGATGTATCTATTGAATGACTAATTATTCCAGCCATAAATCTTAAAATTTCACTTACATGAGATGTGTTATCAAAATTATTAAAATAACTTCCATCTAATCCATCTCCCCACGCATTAGAAGTTGGATATCCATTCGTAATATTGTTAGTAAAAATAGCAGTAGATGCTGTAATAGGTCCTAAATCTGTTCCTGTTCTTACGGTTAAGGTTGAACCTGATATTAAAAGAGAACCACTTATTTGTATATCTGTGGTCGCTGATTGTACAGAACCAGTTGGTTGAAATATACCACTTGTAATTCCTTCTAAATTACTACCATCTCCATGAAATTCTTTTGCAATAATATTAGCACTTGAACTAATATGATTACTTGCAGTGATATGACCGACAAATGTATGAGTGTCTGTAATTTCATCACCAAAAATATTTGAACCACTTGTATGCATTGTGGATGCCGTAACAAATGAGGATGTAAGATTGGTTGTGTGAATAGCCGTAGCGTTAATAGTACCAACTCTTAACGAACCAGTAATTTGTAAATCGTTAGTTGTGGCTTGAACTGAACCTGTTTGTTGAAAAATACCACTCGTGATTCCTGTTAGATTAGAACCATCACCATGTATCTCACTCGATACAAATAACGATCCTGTAATTTGTGTACTACCCGAAACTTTTATTAAACCACTTACACCATCTTCAAGTCTTAATTTTTCATGAGGATTAGAACCATCAAATATTTGAAAAGATAAATCATTGGTATCAGCAACGAATTCGATTGATGAACCAACCGTTCCACCTGAACCTTGAAAATCAATAGCACTTTTTTGATTATTATTGGTTCTTTGTAAGGTGATTACTGGTGTATCAGATTTTATGTGTAATTCTGTATCAGGTGATGATGGTACTGTATCTCCCATTCCGACTCTATTATTACTATCATTTACTACAATAGTACTACCGATATCCAATCTGTTAGTAGCTGCTCCTACAATAATATCTTTAGTTGTTATTGTATTTGCTGCATAAATATCAGAACCAGTTATGACTCCACTTGCACTTATCTGTCCTGCAACTGATAAAGAACCCGTGACTCCTGAACTACCTGAGACTTGTAATGAACCAGTTAGGACACTATCTAATTGTTTTAACTTTAACTGAGCCATTCTAATTCCTTATACTTTAATGCCTCTTGTTGTTTTCTTTCTTCCCAATACAAAGTCATTCCATGTGATATGTTTTTTTTATGTTCTCTGGCCTTAGGTCTTTTCATTTTTTCAATAGTCTCCATTGCGAGTTTTCTATCAGATTGTGCACAAGACTTACATACAGCATTGTTCCCTACTGCACGGTCAAAAGTATCCTTACGAGTGTAATAAATAATTCTACTACAATCGGGACACTTTCTATTTTTTCTGTCGGGCCAAGTTCGTTTTCTCATACTAATAAATATCAAAAAGTGGAAATAGTAGAAGAAAAGTGGAAAATTAAATTAAATCCTGTATCATTTGCTCAATTTTTTTATTGAGTATTTTGATTTCCTTTAATCCCTTTTTAATCAAGGTAGGTTTACCTTTATTGATTCCTGAAAAAACCTTACCCATATTGACTTTCCAACTATCACCATAGATTCGTAACATTAAGAATGCTCTTTTTTCATCACTCATCTTTTCATCAATTTTAAAAGGTGGTCTGTCTTTATCCGTATAAACTTTTCCCAACTCTACATCAGTTCCACCCATTCTTTCAAATTCCGTAAGACCATCTGGTTCTCTACCTTTCATCACAGGTTTAGACCACCTTTTTGGTAAATCTTTAAATGAAGTATCGTTCCACTCTTTAAGTAAATCTTTAAGTTTTACCATTTACGACAACTCCAATAACGAGCTTTATGTCTTGGTCCTGGATTATCACAATTGTGTCTTGCTCTGAATGATTTACGAGCTCCTGGATTAGACTTTCTAATCTTCATTGTACCACCCTTAGCACCACCACCTTGACCAAAATTTACTTTAACCACATTACCTTTAGGGTTTTTAACATATACTTTAAATTTCTTTGTATCACCTTGCATTGGTTTACCAAGTTTTACCTTACGACCTTGATATTCTGCCTCAACAATACCATCCATTGTGTATCCCCATCCACCATCTTCAGAGAATATATCATAGGATTCTTTCTTTACACAATTAGGATACATCTTACCAAACATCTTCTTCATACCTTTTTTCTCGTATCCTTTCCAACATGCTTCCCATAACTTATCACCCATGTTGTTTTCATTTACGGATTCATTAGCTTGTTGAAGTGCATCTCTAACTTTACTATGTAATGTCATTCCCTTGAAGTACTTTTCAATCTTCTTAACTGCTCCTGTCATATTACCACCCATATCGTGAGCTATCTTAACTGCCTTATCTACTTTTGATTTTGGAAACAGAGAATCAAGGAAATCCCCTTTTTTCTCATTTATGGATTCTTTAATCTTTTGAAGTATCTTCGGATCTTCATCACCAAACATACTAATCAATGTATCTTGTATTTCACCTCGTGAGTATCTCATCTGTTTTAATTGTCGTTTAGAATTATCTATCGCACCAAAAATAGGACTATATCCCTTTTGTTTTAAAAGTTTTTTGACCTGTGGTTTCATTTTTGTGCGTTCATTAACCTCATCATCGTGTAGTGACTTTACACTTTTACCAGGATAATCTTCTTTTGTTTTATTACCCCAATTTGCTGCACCTACCTTACGACACTTTACGAGAGCTCCACTTGCATATGCTGATGGCCATACATCGTAACGGGCTTTAACCTTATGATAACATTTATCTTTTTTCTCCACCATATAATGTTTTGCTTCTTTTACACATTCATCGTGTTGACAATAATTCATCTTGCTCTCCGCTTTCGTTTTTACATTGATTGGTTTTTTACCACCGCCTCTCGTGGAATCAGTTCCACCACGACCAGCTTTGTTCTGTGCGGCTCTTTTTCTTCTTGTAGCACTTGCCTTTTGTTTCTTTGTCATACCAGCAGCTTTAGATTTAGGAACACACTTAGCGTATCCTCTTTTCTTACCACTTGTACCACATGGCGGATGACCACCACCCTTTTTCTTCTTACCGATGTTTACCCATTTGTCTTTAAACCACTTTCGTAGGTTTTCATTGACAACATTTCCACAATGAACACAAGTGTTATCTGATATAATTTTAGCTACATTCATTTTAACTTCCGTTTTATATTATTAAATATCAGATTACCTACTTTTTCACCAAATTTGGTATCACTTGGGAAGTGTGCTCTTGCCATCAGACGAGAATTGGAAATCATTTTTCCTAATTCATTAAATTGTTTCTCGTGAGTTGGATACATACTACCAAAAACTTTAGAGATAAAAATACCTTGTGTGGAATGACCACTTGGGTATGATGGTGTTTTTGCACTATCTAAATTATGTATTTTGAAATCAGGTATGTTATAAAATTCACCTAACTGAAATGGTCTTGGTCTATTGTATTTGTATTTTAACTCATAGATGATTCGACCACTATCTTTAATTAATTCTTTTATATATTCTTTTGGATAATTTAAAGAATTTTCTTCACAATAATTTTCGAAAAGCTTTTCTATATCATCACCTTCCATAACAATATCATTTGATATTTTACCATCATTATAATTTAACAACCAATGTAACTCATCAATAGTAACTTTACTTGAATTTGTTGGTGGTGGATTGTGTGGAATTATAGGATTATGAATATGTTTTAAAGGTCTATCCATCTTCTTCTGATGTTTAGGTTTTATAGATTCACTATACCTCATCTCATCCAATTTCAATAATTCTTTTAATTTAACCATTAAATTTTCCCCATGCTTTTATCTCATCTGTACTATCTAATAAATATCCAATACTATTAGAATCTACCTTTAAATAAAAAATTGAACCACTCTGTTGTATTGTTAATGCGTCATGTTCCATAATCTGTCCGTTGTTAAAGAATAAAAAATCGTTTTCATTTGTTGCATCAATTCCTGCTGGAGATGAAGCAGTAACTGCAGAAAAACTCGCAGTATTATTCGAAATCGATGATGCAGTCTTATTATAGTTTTTTCTCAAATAGGGTTCAACCGTAGATGAACCAACATTTGAATCTGCATATGCTTTTGCTGCATTTTCTGTTATTATTGCAGTCGTACTTGAATCTGTCAATGAAGTATCATTTGATATTTCATCTGATTCATATCCATTCAAACTAAATGAACCAGTCATAGCAACACTACCACTAAAATATTGCTTATCAGTTATATCATCACCAAATATATTCGAACCTGATAAATATGTTGTACCACCAGTTTGAGTATCAGCTGTTAATGAATCATAAGATAATCCACTACTCGTCACACTACCCGTAACAAAAAAATTTGAGTTAACCTTTGTTGTACCCGTAATACTTATCGTTCCATTTACAATACCACCATCTGAATAAGAAGCTCCACCAAGATTTAAACTTGAAGTAACTTGATTGAATTGTACACTATCGTTGATTCCTACATTCTGACCGAGAGAAATTTCTTGAGTAACTTGCTCAGATGCATCATATTCAATTCCACTATTAGATGCAGTTACTCCATTTCCAGAAAGTATTGTTAGTGATTTTAATAATGTTACTGGCATCTATCAACCCTATGAATTAAATTTACCCCAAGCCAATATCTCGTCATCTCCTTCTAAACTATACCCAATACTATCAGTATCTATTTGTAAATAAAAGGATGAACCTACTTGTTGAATTGTTAATGCGTCGTGTTCCATATACTGACCGTTGATAAAAAATAGAAAATCGTGTTCCGTTGTTGATGTCATACCATCAGGTGCAGACGCAGTAATGGCTGAAAAACTTGCAGTGGTTGTTCCTACTAATCCTGTTGATATTTTTACAAATTGTTTCCGTAAATATGTCTGTTCTGCTACAGAACTTAAACCATCAACATAAGATTTTACTGCATATTCTGTAACAAGAGCTGTTGCACTTGAACCACCCAACGAAGTATCATTCGAAATTTCATTAACCTCATATCCATTCAAACTAAATGAACCACTTGTCATAATACTACCCGTAAAATGATGAGTGTCTGTTAATGCATCTCCAAAAAAGTTTGAACCTGTTGTTTGTATTATCGATTCAGATAGAATTTGTGTGTGTAAATTTTCTACTCTTAAATTACCATCTATACTCAAATTTCCTTGAATATTGACATCTCCAATTGTGGATACAGATCCTGTTATTGTCAAATCAGATACAATACCACTATCATTAAATACGATTGGTGCCGTTGTACCTATTTTAGCAAAAGAAGAAGTAAGTTGTCCGAAAGTTACATTTGCATCAGTATTTAGTGCCTGTGGTAATGAAATTTGATGTTCAACTGCTACCGAACCATCGAATATATCACCTTCGTTGGTGAGTAATATACCTGTACCCGCTGTTAAAGTAAATGGATTTGATAAGGTTACGGTTTGACTACCTAAAGTTTCTGCAGTACTTGTATTTCCTTCTGTTAAGGATTCCATCGTGGTTGGAGTATCAAGTGTGGTTTCAGTTCCCACTATAACTTGACTTGGAGTTATATGTGTTCCTTGTGTGTGAGGTCCATCTGCTTCGTTATATGCTTCAGGTATTAAATATCCTTTTAATGTAACACTAAATTCAGTTCTAACTAATCGTTCCCTATCCGTTACCTCTGTTACATCCGAGTAACTTTCGATGTTTGCCTTAAATCTCATTCTATTTGGTTCACCCCAATATGAACCAGCTGACCAATTGATTCTCTCAACCAACTTATTCATCTGTTCTATATATTGAGTCCAAACAATAAAATCATAGTTTAGTACCATATAATCTGGCATTGCTATATTGTAATATTCTCTCTGTGGTAATAATCCTTGTTGAACTGAAAAATTATCATATCTGTTTCGAGAATTAAATTTTCTCTCAAATGAATAAAATAACTGAGGTGATTCGGGATCTATTTTATCGACAGCCATTGTATCATCTTTTTCCATACCAGTTCGTCTGAATGCTATAGCAGGTATAATAAGTTGTCGTTTTGAATCTCTCATAAAACCACTTTTTTGTATTGCTGACCATCTTTCAGGTGACGAATACATTACAGGTACTTTTATGGTTTCTCCATTCTCAACAACTGATGGTTTAATAACATTTTCAAAATAGTACATAATAGTACTATCCATATCCATTAAACTAACGGATATATCCTGTATCGTATCATCTCGTTTATGTTGTAATGCCCTACTTACGACTTTTCTTTGAGTTCTTGGTAAT